>JGI12109J20283_10355885_pt1 | contig 14880 bp, 17 predicted proteins | sample ElkSlonscriptome_12_FD_20283 | JGI IMG/M metagenome (IMG submission 20283) | reverse complement strand
ACTCTTTGCCGTACCGTTTGCGCTTCATCTACGCCCCTCTTGATGCCTCTCGCTCTACCTTAAGGGGCTGTCTCAAATCTGGGTACCACTATAAACAGCCGAGGCGCACCGCACGCTGAAAAGAGGACCACGGCCAATCCTTGGCGCATCGCGCCAAACCATGTTTGACCGGGTTATAGTGGATGTAGTCGAAGTGTGCTTGCCAATCGCGCTCGTCGCGGATCATGTGTTCGAAGAAGCGGCGTTGCCACACCAGGCGTTCTCCTCGCTTGTTTGTCCGGGCATCGACTTGCTTGGAGAAGCGCTTCTTGATCTCTCGCCAGCGTCCGGAGAAGTCGGAATCGTCGGCTGGCAGCCTCATGATGCAATGCAGATGGTCGGGCAGAATTACGGCAGCTTGGATTTCGAATGGCCGCTTGCGCCCGATGTGGCGCATTGATTCGCGCAACAGGGAGACATGCTCGGCAGACTGTAACATGGGGCGTCTTTGCCAGGTGACCAGCGTAAAGAAATAGGTGCCGCCGGGGGCGAGTGCTCGGCGGTAGTTGCTCATGATCTTCGGTTTGGCGGCCAATTTGGTGGCGGCGGTTTGGTGGATGCGCTGCGCTTATCCACCCTACGTTCCTCCCCGTCGTTCATTCTTGTTCCTGATGCCCATCCTGGCCGTGCGAAAAGGCTCCCTCCGCCAGGATCCAGCGTTGTAGGCGATCGTAGCGCGCAACCTACAAAATTGGCGAGGGTTTTGCCAAGGAGCGGGACCTCGGCGTCGCCGCAGTGTGATGCGGGACAACCGTGACAGCCGACGGGAAGAAGACGGGCTCCTGAGAAATCAGCAGCCAGCCCCCTGGCAGGAGGTCGCTTCCCGCAAAGGGTCCCAGGAATGCGAGGTTACCGGGCTGCCTCGCGGCTCGATCTGGTGGGTCCCGCCAGAGGTGCGGAAAGGAATTGCGAGGAAGACACGCAGCGAACAGCAAGGCCGCTACCTCGTCTGCAACGCGGAGGATGCGGAAAAGATCACGCGGCAGGGCGCCGTGGTGCTGAGGGCCGTGAACACAACCGCTCAAAAAGAAAAAGGCTGTCGATTGACAGCCTTAACTCTTTGATCTGGAGCGGGAAACGAGACTCGAACTCGCGACCCCAACCTTGGCAAGGTTGTGCTCTACCAACTGAGCTATTCCCGCTTGCGAGCCCTTAAGTTTACAGTGTGTCGAAAACCTGTCAAGCGCACGTCGACGGTTCGCCCGCGGCCCCCGCCGCGGTTTTCCGCCCGCCTAACCCCGCGACTCCATCACGTTCGTTTGTGCGCTCGGTCGACTCCCGTCCTGAGGGACCGGCCGCACGAGGCTCGGCCAGGCGATGCGCAGGTAGACGACCATGGACCACAGCGTCAGGCCAGCTGCAATGTAGAGCAGGACCACGCCCAGCGGATAGACCGGGACCCCGAACACAGGCCCGCCCAAGAGCAGCAGGATAATGGCAATCATCTGGATGGTCGTCTTGAACTTGCCGACGAGCGACACTGCGACGCGCGCCCGCGCGCCGATCTCGGCCATCCACTCGCGCAGGGCCGAAACCGTGATCTCCCTGCCGATGATGACCGCCGCGGCGATGGCCAGCGCTGGGGCAGGATCGGCCTGGACGAGCAGCACTAGGGCAACGGCGACCATCAGCTTGTCCGCGACCGGGTCGAGAAAGGCCCCGAGCGCCGAGGTCTGACCCCAGCGACGCGCCAGATAGCCGTCGAGCAGATCGGTCACCGCCGCCGCTGCGAAAACGGCCGCGCTTGCCACACCGGCGAGCGCGGCGGGCCAATAGAAGACGGCCACGAACACGGGGATGAGCGCGATGCGCAATAGGGTCAACAGGTTCGGCGTATTCCACATGGCCGCTCACTCATCGGTCTCGTCAGAAGCAAGGGGTGGCGACGCGGCGCACGTCTGGCCCCCTCCTTTGGCCGCACTCAGGCATCGCGCCGGCGCAAGGCGGCATGGACCTCCTCGGCCAGCTCGCGGCTGATCCCGTCAACCTGGGCGATGTCCTCGACACCAGCCCGAGCAAGGCCCTGCAGGCCACCAAAATGGCGCAGGAGCCGTTGGCGGCGCTTGGGGCCGATGCCGCGGATCTCTTCGAGACGAGACTGGGCGCGAGCCTTGCTGCGCCGCTGCCGGTGACCCGTGATCGCGAAGCGATGGGCCTCGTCACGGATCTGCTGGATGAGATGCATGCCGGGTGAGTCGGCGGGAAGTATAATTGGGGCACTGCGCCCGGACAACCAAAGCTGTTCGAGCCCTGACTTGCGCTCGCGGCCCTTGGCGATACCGACAAGGGTCACGCCGGTGATGCCACCTTCCTGCAAGGCCTCGCTGGCGACGGCCAGCTGGCCACGCCCGCCGTCGATGAAAAGCAAGTCCGGCAACGGATACTCGCCCTGGCGAATCCGCGCGTAGCGACGGCTGAGCGCTTGATGCATCGCCGCGTAGTCGTCGCCGGGCGTCACGCCCTCGATGTTGAAGCGGCGGTACTCGCTCGGAGCAGGCCCCTCGCTGCCGAACACAACGCAGGAGGCGACGCTCAGCTCGCCAGCGGTATGGCTGATGTCGAAGCACTCCATTCGCTCCGGCCGCTCGCCGAGATGCAACGCGGCTCGCAAGGCATCCAGGCGCTTGGCGTAGCCGGCCTGGCTGCCTAGCCGCGCCTGCAGCGCGATCTCGGCGTTGCCACGGGCGAGATCGAGCCACCGGGCCCGCTCGCCCCGCACCCGGGATCGGATCGCGACGCGCCGGCCAGCGCGTTGAGTCAGCGCCTCTTCGAGCACGGAAACGTCCTCGGGCGCCGGCGTCACCAGAATCTCGTTCGGGGTCGGTTTGTCGGCGTAAAACTGCGCGATGAAGGCCGCCAAGACCGCCGCCTCACTCGTGTCCTCGGGCACCTGGGGAAAGAAGGTCTTGCTGCCGAGGTTGCGCCCAGCGCGGACAAAGAAGACCAGCACAGCGTGTCCGCCGCCTGCCTGTGCGCCAGCGATGATGTCCAGGTCCCCGCCGTCGCCGCTGATGTGTTGGCGTTGCTGGATGCGCTGCAATGTGGCGATCTGATCGCGCAGCGTCGCTGCCCGCTCGAAGGCGAGTTCGGTGCTGGCCTGCTCCATGGCACTGGCAAGCTCGTCGATCACCTCATCGGCTCGTCCTTCGAGGAATTTCGCCGTGCGGACCACGTCCTCGGCGTAATCCGCCTCGCTGACCAGGCCAACGCAAGGTCCGCTGCAGCGTTCGATTTGGTACTGCAGACAGGGGCGTAAACGGTTGCGAAAGAAGCTATCCTCACACTGGCGCACGGGAAAGAGCTTCTGCAGCAGCTGCAGGGTTTCGCGAACCGCCGAAGCACTCGGATAGGGCCCGAAATAGCGCCCCGGCCCCTTGCGCGCGCCGCGGTAGAAGGCGAGGCGCGGAAAGGCATCCTGACTCGAAAGGTAGATGTAGGGATAGCTCTTGTCGTCGCGCAGCACGACGTTGAAACGCGGGCGCAGCGACTTGATCAGATTGCTCTCGAGCAGGAGCGCCTCGCCCTCGGTCCCGGTGACCGTGAACTCGATATCCACCACCTGCGCTACCATGACCTGTAGGCGGCGATTCAGCGAGCGACTGAAATAGCTGCTCACCCGGCGCTGCAGATCCTTCGCCTTGCCCACGTAAAGGACCTTGCCCGAGTCGCCGATCAGACGGTAGACCCCTGGGCGGGACGGGAGCTGCTTCAGGAGCTGACGAAGGCGATCTGCAGACATATTGAAAAGCAAGATGGGGGCTGCGACGGCGGTGCCAGCTGCGTGTCAGGGACAAGGGCCCGAATGGCGTAGTCTACCCGCGCGAGTTGGAATGGTGGTCGTCTCTGGCCGGGCCTTGGGTGCAGGGGCCGCCATGAACCCGCCCCTGCGGCTCAACGCGGGCATTCTGTTGCGGCGGCAGAGGGGTTATCCTGGGCCGGCCCCAGGGTTTGCAGGAGGGGCCTGCCGTGGCGCTCGCGGAACCTCGGTGTTGCAGCGGCCCGTGTGCGATCACTTCTGCAACGCTCAACACATCAGCTCGGTCGTCAACGCATGAACCCCGAGAAGGTCGTATTCGGCTTCTTCATCGTCCTGTCGCTGACCCTGAACTTCGGGTTCGTCATCGGCGACATCGACAACCCCGATCACCATCACGTCTGGGAGTTGTTTGCGGTCATCGTTGTCAACCTGATCGCCACCGTTCTGAAATTCGGCGACCGCAGCCAAATGGGCGCGGTGCTGCTCGCGACCAGCCTGGTCGCGATCCTGCAACTCGTGACCGCCGCGCTGGTTTGGGCCATGGCGACGCACGCCGGCGGCGCCGGCATGACGCCCACGACGATGTCGAGCATCGTCTCTTTGGCCGCTGGCGCGATGATCGCGAACGTCGTCTCGGTCGTCCTGCTGATCATCGAGACGGTGATGCTGCGCCGGTGACTGGCAGGTCGCATGGCCTTCGCGTGGCGCCGCCAGCCTGCGCGGAAGGGGGGCAACTGGATCAATCGGCTCGCAAGCAAAGGCATGCAGGTCACCGCAACCATCGGCGGGAAACATCCCGCCGACGAACTGACGAGGCCGCCTGCGAACCCTGACGACGCGGCCCGCGTGTGACGATCTCTGCAATCATCGAAGGACCCTGCAATGCAAAATCCGGCGGTACGCACCCTGCTCCTGGTGCCGGCTCTCGTTCTTCCCGGTCTGGCCATGGCCTCCGACGCCACGCCCTTGACACCACACTTCGACCTGACCGGTAACTGGGTCGGGCTCACGGCACTGGCGATCTTCGTCGTCGCCTACGGCCTGGTGATGGCCGAAGAATTCACCCACATGCGCAAGTCCAAGCCGGTCGTGCTCGGGGCGGGCCTCATCTGGCTGTTCATCGCGTTCTACTACACCACTCACCACGGCGATTACCACACGGTCGAGAACGCCGTGCGCCACAACATCATGGAGTTCGCGGAGCTGTTTCTGTTCCTGCTGGCGGCCATGACCTATATCAACGCGATGGAAGAGCGGCGCGTCTTCGAGGCGTTGCGCTCATGGCTGGTGCGCAGCGGCTTCAGCTATCGCAAGCTGTTCTGGCTAACCGGTGTCCTTGCGTTCTTCATCTCGCCGGTAGCGGACAATCTGACGACGGCCCTCTTGATGTGCGCCGTGGTCCTGGCCGTGGGTGCCGACAACCGCCGTTTCGTCACGCTGGGCTGCATCAACATCGTCGTCGCCGCCAATGCCGGCGGCGCCTTCAGCCCGTTCGGCGACATTACGACGCTGATGGTCTGGCAGAAGGGCATTATCGAGTTTCAGACCTTTTTCCTGCTGTTCATCCCGGCGGTCGTCAACTATGCCGTCCCGGCCTATTTCCTGCAGAGGGCGGTGCCCGACGGGGCGCCACCGCCCCAGGAAGACCACGTGCGGATGAAGCGCGGCGCCCGCCGCATCGTGGTCTTCTTCCTGCTCACGATCGCCACCGCGGTCAGCTTTCACAACTTCTTCCACCTGCCGCCGGTGCTCGGCATGATGACCGGTCTCGCCTATTTGAAATTCTTTGGCTTCTATCTCGCTCGCACGAACGAGCTGTCGACGGTCAAGGCCGGCGGGGTCGAAGACACCATGCCATTCGACATCTTCGACAAGGTCGCCAAGGCCGAGTGGGACACGCTGTTGTTCTTCTACGGCGTCATCCTCTGCGTCGGCGGGCTCGGCTTCATCGGCTACCTGGAGCTCGTCTCCAGTGTTGCTTATGGCGATCTGGGCGCCACATTTGCGAACTTCATGGTCGGAGTCTTATCCGCGATCGTCGACAACATCCCCGTTATGTTCGCCGTGCTGACGATGAATCCGGACATGAGCCAGGGCCACTGGCTGCTGGTGACCCTCACCGCTGGGGTCGGCGGGAGCATGCTGTCCATCGGATCTGCGGCCGGTGTCGCGCTGATGGGTCAGTCCAAGGGCATGTATACATTCTTCGAGCACCTGAAGTGGACCAAGTACATCGCGCTCGGCTATGTGGCCAGCATCCTCACCCATTTCATCGTCAACTTCTGGACCTTTTCAGTCCCGGTCGGAGCATCGCCAGGCGGTTGAGCTCGATGCACTCGGCGCCCCGGCGCGCTTGTATCGCTCCGACCTGCTGGTCTAGAGTCCGCTCCCGGCGTTGGCAACTCGCGAACAAAATATCGCGTCGATGATGTTGTACTTCCTGTTCCTCTTCGCGGCCTTGTATGGCTTCTGGCTACTGCTGTCGGGGCATTGGGACAGCCCGCTCTTGCTGATCATCGGCCTGGCTTCTTCGCTTCTGGCGGCCTGGATCGGGGCGCGCCTCGAGCAGCCCGAACGCCGCGGCTACAGCCCCGGCATGCTGCTGCGGCTGCCGCGCTACTTGATCTGGCTCGTCGCCGCGATCGTGAAGGCGAACCTCGACGTGGTGCGGCGGGTCTGGCGACCGCAGGTCCACCCGATCAGCCCAGTCGTCGGGCGGCTGCCGCTGAGCCAGAGAACGCGTCTCGGCAAGACCATCTATGCGAACTCGATCACGCTGACGCCGGGCACCGTGGCGATCGAGGTCAGCGACAGAGACATCCTCGTGCACGCGCTGACGGCGTCGGCTTTCGCAGAGCTGGCTGAAGGGGACATGGACCGGCGGGTGACTCGGGCAGAAGGGAGAGGGCGCTGATGCTCGCTGCAGCCGCGGCCGGGATCCTGATCGTCATGGCCCTGGCGCTGGTGCGCGCCTTCCTCGGGCCGACAATCTGCGACCGCATCCTGGCCGTGAACATGGTCGGCACGAAGACCGTACTCTTGATCGCGGTCTACGGCTTCCTGAGCGGCCGGCCGGACTTCCTCGACATCGCGATCACTTATGCCCTGATCAACTTCGTCGGCGTCATCGCCGCACTCAAGTTCATCGAACGCACCACGGCCGACGCCGACCCGCCAAACCCGGAGGAGCTGTGATGGCCTTGCCGCTTGACCTGCTGAGCCTTGGACTGCTGAGCGGCGGGATCTTTCTCGGCATCTCCGGCGCTGTCGGCGTGCTGCGCTTTCCGGATTTCTTCACCCGGCTCCATGCCGCCGGCGTCACCGACACCTTGAGCGCCGGCATGATTCTGGCTGCTTTGATGTTGCAGACCGGGTTGTCCCTGGTCACCGTCAAGCTCGTCTTCATCCTGCTATTCCTCTGGTACACCAGCCCGGTCGCCAGCCACGCCCTGGCCCGCGCGGCTGTGCGGGCCGGCATCAAGCCAGCCAACGCCAAGGAAGGAGGTCCGTCATCGCACAACTGATCGACATCGTGCTGTTGACCTTCCTGGTGATGACCGCGATCGCCGTCGTGCGCGTGCAAAGCCTGTTCGCCGTGGTCATCCTCTCAGGCATCTACAGCCTGACCACCGCGGGAATCTTCATTATCCTCGATGCCGTCGATGTCGCCTTCACTGAAGCGGCGGTCGCTGCCGGCGTCTCGACGATGCTGATGCTCGGCACGCTGGCCCTGACCGGGCACAAGCAAGCGCCGCCTAAACACGCGCCGGTATTGCCGCTGACGGTCGTGATCCTGACTGGCATCGTCCTGCTTTGGGGCACCGCCGACATGCCGCGCTTCGGCGATCCAGAAGCACCTGTGCACCGCCATGTGGCGCCGCGCTACATAGAGGACTCGCCGACCGAGATCGGCGTGCCGAACATGGTCACCTCGGTGCTGGCCAGTTACCGCGGCTTCGACACCTTGGGCGAGACCATCGTCGTGTTCACGGCCGGGGTCGGCGTGATCGCCCTACTCGGCATCGGCCGGCGCCGGCGCGGCCCGGCCCGCAACGCCAATCGTGGCGATGACAGACGGTCGGGAAACGAGCATGAATGACGATATCGTACTGACAGTAATCGGCAAGCTGCTGATTCCTTTCATCCTTCTGTTTGCCCTCTATGTCCAGTTCCATGGTGATTTCGGGCCCGGCGGCGGCTTCCAAGCCGGCGTCCTGTTCGCCGCCGGCATCATCCTCTACGCGCTCACCAACGGCACCGACGCAGCGATGCGCTTGGTGCCGCCCAAGCTGCTCGCGCCGCTGGCGGCACTCGGTGTGCTGATCTATGGCGGCGTCGGTGTCGCGACCATGCTGCGCGGCGGCCATTTCCTGAATTACAGCGTGCTGGCCCATGACGCCGTGCACGGCCAGCACTACGGCATCCTGCTGATCGAGCTCGGTGTCGGCGTGACCGTTGCCGCCGTGATGCTGCTGATCTTCTTCGCGTTCATGAGCCGGGAAGGCTGACGTGGACTGGATCGGGCAGTACAACTATTACGTCGTCTTCTTCCTGATGATGACTGGCTTCTATGTCGTCGTCGCCCACGGCAATCTGGTGAAGAAGATCGTCGGGCTGAACATCTTCCAGACCTCGGTGTTCCTGCTCTACATCTCGATGGGCAAGGTCAAAGACGGCACTGCGCCGATCCTGCTCGAGGGTGAAGCGATCTACTCAAACCCCCTGCCCCATGTGCTGATCCTGACGGCGATCGTCGTCAGTGTCGCGACGACCGCGCTTGGCCTGGCGCTGGTCGTGCGCATCAAAGAGGCCTACGGCACGGTGGAGGAAGACGAGATCCGCGAACAGGAAGAGGACGCGTGATCGCCGAGAACCTCCCTGCGCTGCTGGTGGTCCTGCCCCTCCTCGGGGCGCCGCTGTGCCTGCTGCTCGGCCGCGGCCGCTGGACGTGGGCGCTGGCGACGCTCATCAGCTGGGCCCTGCTCGCGATCAGCATCGCCCTGCTGTGGCAGGTGCGCGACGGCGCTGAGCTGCACTATGCCTTCGGCGACTGGGAGCCGCCCTGGGGCATCGACTATGTCGTCGACCGCCTGGCCGCCTATGTGCTGCTGATCGTGTCGCTGATCGGCGCCGTCGTGATGCCCTATGCCGGACGCAGCATCGCCACTGAGCTGGCGCCGCGGCTGCAGCCGGTCTTCTTCACGCTGATGCTGCTCTGCCTGGCCGGCCTGCTCGGCATCGTCATCACCGGCGATGCCTTCAATCTGTTCGTGCTGCTGGAGATCTCCTCGCTCGCGACCTATGCGCTGATCAGTCTGGGCGGGGACCGCCGAGCACTTACGGCCGCCTATCAGTACCTGATCATGGGCACGATCGGCGCGACCTTCTATCTGATCGGCATCGGGCTGCTCTACATGCTGACGGGGACGCTGAACATGGCCGATCTCAGCGTGCGCATCACCGAGTTGGCGGGATCCAGCACGCTGCACACGGCCTTTGCCTTCATCACCGTGGGCCTGGCGTTGAAGCTCGCGATGTTCCCGCTGCACCTGTGGCTGCCCAACGCCTATGGCTTCGCGCCCTCGGTGGTCAGCGCTTTCCTCGCGGCAACGGCGACCAAGGTCGCGCTGTACGCGATGATTCGCTTCATCTATTCGGTCTTCGGCGCCGAGTTCACATTCACCGAGATGCACACCCAGGTCTTGCTGCTGCCGCTGGCCGTCGCCGGTGTGCTGATCGGCTCGGTGGTTGCCGCGTTCCAGCACGGCGTCAAGCGCATGCATGCCTATTCGTCCCTCGCGCAGATCGGCTACATGCTGATCGGCATCGGGCTGATGAGCGTGACCGGCCTGACTGCGGCCCTGCTCCATCTGTTCAATCACGCGCTGATCAAGGGTGCACTGTTTCTGGCGATCGGCGCCCTGTTCTACCGCCTGCGCGATAGCCGACTGCCGGCGCTCTCCGGCATCGCACGGCAGATGCCCTGGACGATGGGCGCCTTCGTCGCCGGGGGACTGAGCCTGATCGGGGTCCCCGGCACGGTCGGCTTCGTGTCCAAGTGGTACCTGATCCTCGCGGCGGTCGAGAATGGCTGGTGGCCGGTCGTTGTACTGGTCATCGTCGCGTCTCTGATTGCGGTGGTCTATATCGGGCGCGTCATCGAGACCGCCTACTTTGGCCAGCGCCCGAAGGATGCAGTGCCCGTCACCGAGGCGCCGCTGGCGTTGCTGATCCCAACCTGGCTCCTGGTCGCCACGAACTTCTACTTCGGTATCGAAACAGACCTCACCGTCGATATCGCCGTCGATGTCGCAGCCGGCCTGATCGGTACCTCAGGAGGGGGAGGCTCGTGACCCTGGGGGCGGACTGGCAGGCTCTGCAGCTGGCCGCGGCGCTGGCCCTGCCACTGGCCGGCGCCCTCGGGATCTGGCTGACCGGCAGGTGGCCGGACCGGCGCGAGCGTGTGACGCTGGTCGCCGCCTCACTGCTGTTCCTGGTCGTCGCAAGCCTGCTCCCTGCGGTCCTCGGCGGGGCCCGACCGGAGCTGTTCTTGGCCGAGCCCCTACCCGGCATCGCGCTCGCGTTTCGGGTAGAACCCCTGGGGATGCTGTTCGCCCTCGTCGCCTCGATGTTGTGGCCGATCAACTCCGTCTATTCGATCGGCTACATGCGCGGCAACAACGAGCCGCACCAGACCCGCTTCTATCTCTTCTTCGCAGTGGCGCTGTTCGCGACCATCGGCATCGCCTTCGCGGCGAACCTGTTCACGCTCTTCCTGTTCTACGAGCTGCTGACGCTGTCGACCTACCCGCTCGTCACGCACAAGGGCAACGAGGCCGCCCGCGCCGGCGGCCGGGTCTACCTCGGCATCCTCATCGCGACATCGATCGGGCTCCTGCTTCCGGCAATCATCTGGACCTTGGCACTGACCGGCAGCACCGAGTTCGTCGCCGGCGGCCTGCTCGCGCAGGTTGCCGAGACCATGCCGCCAGCGCTGCTGGGGCTGCTGCTGTTCCTGTTCATGTACGGCATCGGCAAGGCGGCGCTGATGCCGGTCCACCGCTGGCTGCCGGCGGCGATGGTCGCACCGACGCCGGTCAGCGCGCTGCTGCACGCGGTGGCCGTCGTCAAGGCCGGCGTCTTCACCGTCGTCAAGGTGCTGGTGTACACCTTTGGCGTGGACACCCTGCAGGGGCTGCCGGCAGCCCAATTGCTGCTCTACGTCGCCGGCTTCACGATCGTCGTCGCCTCCATCATCGCGCTGCGCCAAGACAACCTGAAACGGCGACTGGCCTACTCGACGATCAGTCAGCTCTCCTATGTCGTGCTTGGCGCGGCGCTGCTGGCGCCGCTGTCGCTGATCGGCGCGGCGCTGCACATCGCCGCCCACGCCTTCGGCAAGATCACCCTGTTCTTCGCCGCGGGCGCCATCTACACGGCTGCGCACAAGACCGAGGTCTCGCAGCTGCGCGGTATCGGTTGGCGCATGCCCTGGACCATGACGGCGTTCGCGATCGGCGCCCTGTCGATGATCGGTGTACCGCCGGCGGCCGGCTTCATCTCCAAGTGGTACATCATGGGCGGCGCCTTTGCCACCGAACAACTCCTGGTCGTCGCCGTCATCCTGGCATCGACCTTGCTGAATGCGGCCTATTTCGCGCCCATCGTGCTCACTGCATTCGCCCGTCCCGAGGCGCAGGATGAGGCCAGCCACGGCGAGGCACCGCTGCCGATCGTCGTCGCCCTGACGGCGACGGCCGCGCTGACGCTGGGCTTGTTCCTCTTCCATCAGCTCCCGCTGGCCTTGGCCGGTCAGATGCTGACGAGGCCCTTCGGCGGCACCTGAGGAGGGGACCCAGATGCCCGATCGAACCCATTGGCTCTATCGCCCCGAGAATCGCCCCAAGCTCTGGGCGCTGCTCATGTTGATCCTGGTCCTGGTGCTCCTGCCAGAGCTCTTCGTGCACCACCATGCCCACTTCCAGGCGCTTGGCTTCATGCTCGATACGCGGATCGGCTTCTTCGCCTGGTATGGCTTTATCACCTGCGCTGCCATGGTCGTCGCGGCCAAGGTCCTCGGGATTTTCCTGAAGCGCCCGGACGACTACTACGATGACTGATCTCGCGCTGCCGCCGGCGCTGGTCATGGTGCTGGGCGCCTTCCTGATCCCCTTGCTACAGGAGCGGGCCCGTCACCGCCTGCTGCTCGGCCTGCCGCTGCTTACGCTGCTCTTGATTTGGCTGGTGCCGGAACAGGCCGGGCTGCGGATACCCTTTCTCGGTATGGACCTGAGCCCCGCACAGGCGACCGCCGAGGGCCGACTGTTCGCGACCGTGTTCGCGCTCATGGCCGGCGTCGGCGGCCTCTATGCGCTCGGGAGCATGGCGCGTCCGCTGGAGCTGGTGGCCGCCTATGTCTACGCCGGCTCGGCGATCGGCGTCACCTTCGCCGGCGATCTGCTGACCTTGTTTATCTTCTGGGAGCTGATGGCGATCGGCTCCACGGCCGTGATCTTCGCCGCCGGTACCGTGGCCGCCAGCCGCGCCGCGTTCCGCTACCTGCTCCTGCACCTGCTCGGCGGCGTCGTGCTGATGGCCGGTATCCTCGCCCACTGGAGCGCGACCGGCAGTATCGCCGTCGAGGCCCTGGGCGCGAGCAGCCTTGGTACGGTCCTGATCCTCATCGGCATTCTCGTCAACGCCGGGGCCCCGCCCGTATCGGCCTGGATCGCCGATGCCTATCCGGAGGCCTCGCCGAGCGGCACCGTGTTTCTGTCGGCGTTCACAACCAAGACGGCCGTCTTCGCGCTGCTGGTGATGTTCCCCGGCACCGAGATCCTGATCTGGGTCGGCCTGTACATGGTCTTCTACGGCATCATCTATGCGTTACTCGAGAACGACATGCGCCGTATCCTGGCCTATAGCATCGTCAACCAGGTCGGCTTCATGGTCTGCGCCATCGGCATCGGTACCGAGCTCGCGCTGAACGGCGCCGCAGCCCATGCCTTCGCCCACATCATCTACAAGGCCCTGTTGCTGATGTCCGCCGGCGGCGTGCTGCTGATGACCGGGAAGCGCAAATGCACGGACCTTGGCGGACTCTTCCAGACCATGCCCCAGACGGCCGTGCACGGCATCATCGGCGCGCTGGCGATTTCCGCCTTTCCGTTCACTTCCGGGTTCGTGACCAAGTCACTGGAGACCGCAGCGGCGGCCCACGAGGGCTTGCTCGTGGTCTGGATGCTGCTGCTCGCGGCCTCCGCCGGCGTCTTCCTGCATGCCGGCATCAAATTTCCCTGGTTCGTGTTCTTCCAGAAGGACTCTGGCCTGCGCCCGCCGGAGCCGCCGCTCGCGATGCGTCAGGCCATGGGGTTCTTCTCGTTTCTGTGTATCGCGCTCGGCCTCTTTCCGCTGCCGCTTTACGCAATCCTCCCCTACCCGGTCGATTACGCCCCCTACACCGTCGAGCATGTCGTCAGCCAATTGCAGCTCCTGCTGTTCGCCGGCTTCGCCTTTTTCGTGCTGCTCAGCCAGATGCGACGCACGCTGACGATCAGCCTCGATTTCGACTGGTTCTACCGCAAGTTTCTGCATGCGCTGGCCGAGGAGTTCACGCTCAGCACGGCCCGCGCACGCGAGCGTCTCGAGGATCGCGTGGCTGCGCGCATCCGAGCGCTGATCGGCAATCTCTATGCACACCATGGCCCGCACGGCATCCTCGCCCGGAGCTGGCCGACTGGGAGCATGGTCCTGTGGGTCGCGCTGATGCTCGGGTGTACACTGCTTCTCTATATCTTCTGACCTCATGAGACCGACCTTGGCGCGCTGGCCCTCGAACGCCCGCCGGAAGCGCCGGAAGCGGAGCCGTCGGTTCGGCTCGCCGCCAGGGAGGAGCTGATGCCGGCGCGACGCAGCAAGGCGAACACTGGCGACCTCTCGATCGAAGCGCAGGGCGCGCCCGGGCGGCTCTGGCCGCGGAGAGGCCCAGAATGAAGGGGCTCTGGCTCGACGGGGGCGTGCGGTTGCGCGACGATCTGCCCGAACCGCGCCCGGGGGCAGACGAGGCGCTCGTGCGCGTTCGCCTGGCCGGTGTCTGTGCCACGGATCTGGCCTTGGTCGCTGGCTATGCTGGCCATCGCGGCGTTCTGGGCCATGAGTTCGTCGGCGAGATCGCCGCCGCGACGCAGGCGCCAGAGCGGGTCGGCGAACGAGTCGTCGGCGAGATCAACGTCGGCTGCGGCGCCTGCGACCAGTGCAAAGCCGACCGACGCGGTCATTGCCGCAGGCGCGAAGTCCTCGGCATCCGCGGCCGTGACGGCGCCTTCGCCGAGTATCTTGCCCTGCCACTGGCCAACCTTTTTCCGGTACCCGAGTCAGTACCCGACGAGTGTGCGGTGTTCTGCGAACCCTTGGCGGCGGCCCTGGAGATCACCGAGCAGATCGCCATCCGTCCGAGCGATCGAGTCCTCGTCGTCGGGGCCGGGCGGCTCGGGCAGCTGATCGCACGCACGCTGCGCCTGACGGCATGTCAGCTTCGCGTGGTCGCGCGACACGCACGACAGCGCGAGCTCTTGGCGCAGATCGGGGTCGAGCGCATCGCGGAGGGCGGGGTCGAAGAGGCCAGTGCAGACATCGTGGTCGAAGCCAGCGGTACCGCCGGCGGCCTCGCGCTCGCCCGTCGCGCGCTGCGTCCCCGCGGCAGCCTCTGTTTGAAGAGTACCTATGCCCGCCCGATCGAGATCGACCTCGCCTCGCTGGTCGTCGACGAAATCCGGTTGCTGGGATCGCGCTGCGGGCCTTTCCGGCCGGCCCTCCGTCTGCTGGCGCAAGGCCTGGTCGACCCCAGGCCCCTGATCGACGCGCACTTGCCGCTCGATGACGCCCCCGAGGCCCTGCATCGGGCAGCCGAGGCCGGAACGATGAAGGTGCTGCTGGACCCCATGCTCGAGCAGCGCTGATGGCCTGGCGGTCGACGGCGCGCTCGCCACTTCTGCTGCCGCCGTCGACGCCTGCCTCGGGGGCCCGGGGCGGCCCAGTGCGCGCGTGACGCTAACGATCATGGGGCGAGCCGAGCCACCCCGGAC
>JGI12109J20283_10767964_pt1 | contig 14897 bp, 10 predicted proteins | sample ElkSlonscriptome_12_FD_20283 | JGI IMG/M metagenome (IMG submission 20283) | reverse complement strand
TAACGCTGCTACCTAAATGAAAAAGCGATTTCTTGGCGTCCACGCCCTTGCTCTCCTCCTGTTTATCTTGTCTGCCTGTGATCAAAAGAATCCGAAGAAGGTCCCTGCTGAATCAAATCAGCTCAATGCCTCTACCCAAAACGAAAAGTTATTTAGAAAGCTCAGCCCAAAAGAAAGTGGAATCGGCTTCATCAATCAATTGAATGAAACTCCTGAGCTTAACATCATTAAATATCATTATTTCTATAATGGAGGTGGGATTGCCGCCGGCGATCTGAACAACGATGGCTTGATCGATCTCTACTTTACTTCCAACCAGCAGGCCGATAAACTTTACATCAATCAGGGAGACTTGAATTTTATTGACCACTCGGATAAGCTTCCTCAAAAAAGCAAAAATTCATGGAGTACGGGAGTATTGATGGCAGATTTCAATAGTGATGGATTACTAGACATTTACCTCTCCATGTCGGGCAGGCTAGCTAAAAAGCAACGCAAAAATCGATTATTTATCAATTACGGAGACCTCCAATTCAAAGAAGAAGCTGAGCGCTATGGCTTAGCTGACGCTGCGTATTCAACCCAGGCTGCAGTATTTGATTATGACCAAGATGGCGACCTGGATCTTTTTCTTCTCAATCATGAGATCGATGATATTTCAAATTACAACAGCCAGGTTAGATCAAGTGAAAAAGATAAGCATGTGGGGGACAAACTCTATCGAAATGATGCAGGAAAGTTCACGGATGTTAGTGTTTCTGCAGGAATCGACCAGAACCCCTATGGTTTTGGTCTGGGAGTTGCCATTAGTGATCTCAATAACGACAGCTGGCCAGATATTTACGTATCCAACGACTTTACTGAAAATGATTTCATGTACATCAATCAAAAAGATGGCACCTTCAAGAACGTGATCACTTCAGCTACAAAACACAATTCAAATTATGGAATGGGCGTAGATGCTGCTGATATCAATAACGATGGGCTTAGTGACGTGATGGTGGTGGACATGGTTGCTAAAGACAACTACCGCCAAAAAACCAATATGTCAGGCATGAATCCTGAACAATTTTGGAAAACCATCGCATTCGGCTTTCATTATCAGTATATGTACAACACTTTACACCTTAATCAAGGTGGAGAAAAGTTTAGTGATATCGCTCAGTTGGCGGGTGTGTCCAATACTGACTGGAGTTGGTCGCCCCTTCTGGTGGACTTCAATCTCGACGGGCACAAAGACATCGTGGTTTCCAACGGACTTCGAAAAGATGTCCGCAACAATGATTTTGTGAAAAAACACATCCTTTTTGCAGAGCAGATGCCCAAAAACAAGGGTCTGGATTCGCTGGAAATACTCAACAAACAACTTTTTAATATGCCCTCACAACGAATTGCCAATGTGGCTTTTCAGAATGATGGCAACCTGAACATCAAGGACGTAAGTAAAAAGTGGGGGCTCACTGATAAGGCTTTTTCTACGGGGGCCATCTATGCAGACCTAGACAATGATGGTGATCAGGACCTGATTATGAATAATGTAGACGATACTGCCTTCGTCTATGAAAATCAGAGCTCCAACAGAACTTATCTTGGCATTCAATTGAAAGGGTTTGATCGAAACCCTCATGCTATCGGCACCAAGCTGATTCTCCACGAAGCCAATCGCGTTCAAAGCCTGGAATACTTCCCCTGCAGAGGCTATCAGTCTAGCACTTCTACCAATCCTGTCTTTGCCATTCAGGATTCAACTGAAGTGAAATTGGAGATCATCTGGCCAAATGGCAAAAGCAGTGTAAGCGAAATAGAACAGTTCAACCAAACCCTCGAAATATCGATGACTGAGCAGTCATTAGCAAGCAGAAAAAAGTCCGCAGAAGATGTCTTGATCAGTGATATCTCAAAAGCTCATGCTGTCGATCATAACCACTACGAAAATTACTATGATGATTTTCAAGACCAGGTCTTGTTGCCCCATCAGTTATCAAACCTTGGTCCGGCCTTAGCAGTGGGCGATGTGAACGGAGATGGTTTGGATGACTTTTTTATTGGCAGCGCAGTAGGGCACTATCCGGTTTTGTATCTGCAAAATGAAGCCGGAAAATTCAAACCCTCCAAGCGTAATCCATTTGAAAAAGAATTTAGCAGAGAAGAAATGAGCGCCACCTTCTTCGATTGTGACGGTGACCTTGATCTAGATCTCTATATCGGGTACGGAAGCTATGAATTTTCAAATGCCTCACCCTTGCTGCAAGATGTCCTTTTTCTGAATGATGGCAATGGAAATTTTTCAAAAAGTAACTGGCTTCCAAAAATGTTAAACAGCACTTCGGTTGTGCTTCCTTTCGATTACGACAAGGATGGAGACCTGGATCTTTTTGTGGGTAGTCGGTTGCAACAAAAACGATATCCATTACCCCCTTCAAGCTACCTTTTGGAAAATGAGGGTGGAAAATATGCCAATGTAACCGCAGAAAAGGCGAAAGACCTTGAGCGGCTGGGCATGGTTACATCTGCGATTAAAATGGACGAAAATCAGGACGGCAGAACAGATCTTGTGATCGCCGGCGAATGGATGAAAATTAAGATCTTACACAATTTTGCAAGCGGTTTCAGCTTAAAAGCAGATAGCTTATCGAAGCTATCACGAAGCGGTGGATGGTGGTACGCCTTAGCTGCCGACGATCTTGATCAGGATGGAGACCTTGACCTCATCGGCGGAAACCTAGGCTTGAATTATAAGTACAAGGCAAGTAAAGACAAGCCATTCAAGGTGTTTGGTGGAGATTTCGATAACAACCAGATCGTAGATATTGTCTTGAGTTACGCGCAAAAAGGCACTTATTATCCTTTAAGAGGAAGAGAGTGTTCTTCTCAGCAATTGCCCTCCATTAAAGAAAAATTTCCCTCCTACAATAGTTTTGCAACCGCCTCAGTCTACGAAGTGATAGGGCACGACCAAGTGGAATATGCCTACCAAAGAAACGTACATACCTTCGCCAATGGCATTTTCTTAAATCAAAGGGACCACTATCAACAAATACCATTTGCCAATCAGGCGCAGATCTCTTCCATTAATGCAATCTTAGTTGAAGATGTAAATGGTGACGGTTTCAGCGATCTGATCTTGGCGGGCAACCTCTACGGCGCAGAAGTCGAAACCCCCAGAAACGATGCGAGCTACGGTCATATTCTGATCAATAAGCAGGACGGAACTTTTGACGTGCTTCCCAGCACTCGCGCAGGTTTTTTCGGTGAAGGAGAAATCAAATCAATTCAAAAAATAAGGATCAAAGGAAAAAAGCACACTTTTCTGGTTGCCCAAAACAACGGTTATTTAAAGCTCTTCCAATTAAATGTACCACATTTGTAGCCATCAGATAGACCCGAGAATCAATTCCATAGCCATGAAGCATACCTACTTATTATTATTTGTCTTTGCGCTGTTTGCGTGCAATACATCTGACCAAAGATCTTCTACTCAAGCTACAGCACCCAAAGAAGGAAAAGAAAACATCGCTTATCAATGGAGCGAAATGGCCATTACTGCAACCGCTTTTGATACCGAACGCTTTAAACCCAGGCCTACCATCACTTCACGCTATCTGGGGCTCATTTTCGTGGCCATGTTCGACGCCTGGAGTCGATATGATCAAAAAGCCGTTCCCGTGTATTTAACTGGCGTGGAGAGGAGACCCTCTGAAGAAATGACTGTCGAACAGAAAGAAAAGGCGATCAGCTATGCAGCACTTCGAGCACTTAGTGAATATTACTATACCGATTCTTCATTATTTGCAGAATTCATGGTTGAATTGGGTTACGATCCGGAGGATCGCAGTTTAGACCCCACTACGCCGGAAGGTATAGGCAATTTAGCTGCTAAAGCGGTGATTGAGGCCCGAAAAGGGGACGGTTCAAATCAATATGGAGAAGAAGAGGGGTCAAACGGTGAAGCCTATTTTGATTACAGTGATTACAAACCGGCAAATCCTGTAGACAGCAATTTAAATCTCAGTAGATGGCAACCCAAATATTTCTCAGACGGAAAAGGTGGTAAGTTCGCCCCTGCTTGCCTTACTCCCTACTGGGATCAGGTGAAGCCCATTACACTTTCATCAGGAGATCAGTTTAGACCGGGCCCACCGCCTGCCATCGATTCCGAACAATTAAAGCAAGAGGTTAAAGAAGTAGTAGAAATGCAGGCTAACCTTACCGATGATCAAAAAGCACTGGTGGAATTCATGAGAGACGGACCACAGTCGGTTCAACAAGCAGGGCATTGGTTAAAGTTTGCCCAAGAAGTATCCATCCGCGATGAGCATACGCTTGATGAAGATGTGAAAATGTTCTTTTTCAACCAGGTAGTGGCAATGGATGCGTTCATCGCATCCTGGGATTCTAAAATGTTCTACGATTTTGCAAGGCCTTATGCCCTGGTTCATAAATATTACCAAGACCAAACCATTACAGGCTGGGCAGGAGAAGGCAAAGGCTGGGAAAAGATGAAAGGACAAGATTGGAGACCATACTCCCCGGAAACTTTCTTATGCCCTCCTTTCCCCAGTTATACTTCGGGACACAGCACGGTGAGCGGTGCATGTGCAGAAGCCTTAAAATTGTGGACCGCCAGTGATCATTTTGGTGCAGAAGTGGAATTGGTGGCCGGCTACCTCACAGAACCTGACAATTTAGGGGATACGGTAGTCTTAAAGTTCCCTACATTTACTGAAGCAGCTGAGATGGCAGGTATTTCAAGGGTTTATGGGGGATACCATATTCAAGCCGATAATGTTGCCGGGCTGGAGCTCGGCAGAAACGTTGCGAGAGAGGCCTGGAAATTTTACAATTACCACTTGGGGAAAAACGAGACCAAGTAGCCCTGATGAAATCAATCCAAAAAGTCAACCTCAAAAACAAGCTTTCTCAATTTACTGAGCACTGGACGCCCAAAATCGTAGGTGAGCTAAATGGCCAACAGCTTAAACTGGTAAAGCTAAAAGGTGAATTTGTGTGGCATCAGCACGACAAAGAAGATGAGCTGTTTTATGTGATCAATGGTCAACTCTTCATTGAACTGGAAGAAACAACCATCGAATTGAATCCCGGTGAATTTGTAATCATCCCAAAAGGGAAAAGTCATAAACCTTTTGCTCCTGAAGAAACGAGCGTGATGTTGTTCGAACCCGACTCAACTTTGAATACCGGGGACAAATTGAACGCCAAGACCAAGCAAAACTTGGATAGAATTTAAATAGCTTTATGGATTAATCAAATTGAGAGCAATTCTCAATCCGAAAACAAAGGATGTGATCCAGTTCATTCGAAAAATCACGACTAACCGATACTTTGAGACGAGCTTGTTCTTTATCGTCGCCTTGATCAACCTGCTTCCGGCGATGGAGAATCGATTCTTCCCCAGTATGGACGGAGCCGCTCACCTCTACAATGCAAAGTTGATCAGTTTACTGATCATGGAGGATAATGATCTGCTGCACATGTTCTACACCTTTAATGAGGTGTTGGTTCCTAATTGGATCGGACACTTCATTTTGTCGGTTTCCGGTTATTTCCTTCCCGCCTACCTGGCAGAAAAAGTTCTTCTTATCATTTACTTTTTAGGCCTACCTTTTGCTTTTCGAGCGTTGATCCGGACCATTGCGCCGCATAGCAGTGTGATCAGTTTTTTCATTTTCCCCTTCACTTATTCTTTTCTATTTACCCTGGGGTTTTACAACTTTTCTTTGGCCATCATGCTAATGTGTATCGCGCTTACCCTTGCCCTGCGATCTAATTCTGGGGTGTGGTCAGGCAAATTGACCGTTGGCATTTCCGCTTTGTTGATCCTCACTTATTTTTCACACATTGTGATCTGTGGCTTGGTGATGCTCTTTCTTGGCCTAAAGGTCATCTGGGGTCTCCTTTATGCCTACACTGAAGATCGAGCGAACTTTATGTCTGTCATTCAGCTTACAAGCAAACGGCTTGGCAGATTGCTTGTTGCTTCGGCTATCCCGCTTGCCCTATCTTTTAATTACTTCTCCTCAATGCATTCAGGCGAGAGCAGCTACGAGTATCTTGAACGGGGTCAGTTGATCGACTGGATCTATTCCATTAAACCCTTGATCTCCTACAATGACGAGATCGAAGGCGCGGAAACTTCGAAGATGTGTTTCATCATGGCCCTGATGTTAGGCATTGGAATCTTTGAGCGTGTCAACCGGCTGCTCAGGGATAAAAAAGCTTCAATTACCAAAGCGGGCAGAACAAAAGCTATACGCGCTGATGATATATGGGCAATATTTGGTCTGGTTTGCCTGCTGATGTACTTTTTCTTACCAAACTCAGACGGCAAAGCTGGATTTATCTCAGTGAGGTTGGCTCTGCTATTCTTCCTCTTCTGGACCCTTTACCTGGCAGTTCAAAAGCTGCCAAAATGGTTTAATTGGGTTTGCACCCTGGCTTTCCTTTTTTTCAGCTTCAATCTAAATAACTACTACTCTACCGTCAGCCATTCGTTGAGCAAGATCGCGAGGGATTGTGAGGAGACCTCCCGGCATATCGATAGAAACAGTATTGTGCTACCTTTAAACTATCATCCAAACTGGTTAAGCGCACATTTTTCGAACTATCTGGGCATAGATAAAGCGGTGGTCATCCTCGAAAATTATGAGCTCGACGTGAGATATTTCCCCTTGAGATGGAAGGAAGCATCCATTCCAACTACTTTCTTGGGCGATAATACCTTCAGTAATGATATATGCAGAGATTGGAAATCAAATTCGAACAATGAAAAGTTGCCGATCGATTATGTTTTTCTTTTGGGTCAATTCCCTGAAGATTTGGGCAATTGCGACCGGCAAATGAAAGACCTGCTCACCGAGAAATACAAACTGGTACACCGCAACAAGAATACCGCCCTATTTAAAAGAAACACCTAACCGACCGTCACCATATGTACGGTGGAAGATATGGCGCACCATCAAAATCTGACACAGATCGAAAATGATGAATGCCTTTTTCGCAGATGGAAGATCTACAAGATAAGTTCGGTAAATTCCACCTACTTTTCCCTAAAGAATGAGGCCTACAGAAAAATCACTCCATCAGATTCACATCGATAGAGAAATCAATCTTACCTTTTGCTAATTGTCGCGAGCTGCTAATTGGGTGCCCTTGAATTGATTGACAACAAGGCAATCAGTAACTTTGAAATCCATCAAAAAAAAGGAGATCAAATGCAAGAGGAATTCACTTCCACACTAAGCACCAACAAACAAAATATCAATGACTTTCTTCGCCGAGTCATCGAATACATGCCGGCAGATTGGCTCCATTTGACCACCCATCGCTTGGACACGTATAATGAAGCCAAGGCGAAAGTGGAATTTCTTGAAGCCATTCAGACCCTCTTCGACTCATCGAATTTTAGCGAAGCGCAACTCGCCGAGCTACCTACCGCCTACGACTATATTCGCTTGGGACACCCTCTCTCTTCTTTATTAGAATGGGCCATTGCCAAGCAGAATGGATTGAAGCCAACCCAAGTGATTGCCTTTGATTCACAAAGCATGCCGATCCTTGCTGTCCTCCGGAAAAACAAGCTTTCAAACTTACCCTCCAGGCTCTATTACATGAATGACCTTCCTGAGGCGTTTGACGTAGACCAATTGAAGAGGGTGTACGGCTATCAAATCGAATTGAAAAAAATCAATCGCCTGGAGGACCTTGAAGCCTTTGATGGAAGTTCGATTTTATTGAGCGAAAAAACAGACTTCGAAGATCTCGCACATGCTGAGCTAATCGATTTCTCGATTCGGATCCACCCTCAATTAGGCAGTGTGATTTTGGCTTACAATGAAGCCTATGTTGGAGAAATCCAGCATGTCAGACGTCGAGAGAGCATTGCCATGACTCCCAGCAACTCCCTTGCGGCCATAAAACTTCTACTCTCCCCTAAGGATAAGCCAACGCCACTAGAAGTGAGCCAGGAAAGAGCCAAAGTAGAAGACCTAATAAAGGAGGTCAGCGGCACAAATTCAAAGCCTTTGATCGGTTCTTCGGGTTTATCGGTTCAATATGCCATCATGATGGGCCTAATTGGTGACGCCCTTAAGCGCCATGCCGGCAAATCAATCAAATTCATCGTTCCTCCGAATTGTTATGGTGGAACCAATGATCAGGCCAGGCGAGTAGCTGAAGCTGTTGATCAAGTAGCCATTTTGGATCTGCCGGTAGATGGGGACAACGACATGGTCCAAAGTATTGATCAAGTCTTGGAAAAGGTGGCCAGTATTGATGGGATACCTTACATTATCGCAGAAATCCCAACAAATCCACGGGTTGAAGTACCAGACCTACTTGAACTGAAAAAAGTATTGACCAAAAAAAGATATACGCCAAGTGGCAAAGAGGCAATTGATCCGGTATTTATTCTCGACCAGACCTTTTGTCCTAACATTCAATTCTTAGGCGAAGGCAAAATGCTAGCCGATGTGCGCACCATCTCTTATGCCAGTGGATCAAAGTTTCCCAGTGGAGGAAAGTGTACCGCCGGTTATTTGGTCGTGAATGACAAAGCTCAAGATCTTCTGGCCAGAATAGAAGCGCATCTTCATCTGTGCGACAATCAAGCTACCCCGCATCAAATGGAACTACTCGCTGAGCAAATGCCTTCTATGATCCAAAGAATTGAGGCAGCCTACCAAAATACAAGAGAATTCGTAGAGTTCATCAAGTCGACACTGCCCCAGGCGAAGATCAATTTCGTTTCAGAAGAGCTTGCCAATGAAGGGTTCATGCCTTCTGTGTTTTCATTAGACCTTCCAAGCAAGGGTAAGACAGCGGCAGAAAAAGAAAAATTTAAAAGGGAATTGAACCTTAAGCTGATCCACAAGATGATCAACGAAATCCCAAATGAAAGTAAATATTGTGTGAGCTATGGGCAGTTAAAGGGTTGCTACTGGACCGTGCCGGCCACCTCAACACAAGGAACCACCAAAGAAGCAGACAAGGATTACATTGCCCGCGTATCCGTTTCTCCGGATCTCGATCTCGCCAAACATAAAGCTGTTTTTGCCGACTTCGTGAGAGAAACTGCACTCGCTGCGCTTTGAGATAAAAAAAGGTCTGGTGAAATCACCAGACCTTAAGCCGATGATCACTAGTCGGCTGAAAAGTTTAGAATGTCCTCATGGCTGCATTCTCCTCCAGGCAAGGGGCCGTTAAAGTCTCCCCAGCACTTGGTCCATAAACGATCACACTTGGTACGGTGACTGCAACCGTGACCGATCGACAAAAACCCTCCCCTTACATCTTGCATCTGATCGCTGCTTAATTCCAACACAGATTCTACCTCCAATTTGGGCAACTTATTGTTTTTCGAATTTTCCATTTTTAAACTGAATTAGGTAATGCCTACTCTTTGGATTTTCGGCTAACTCCACAACCACTCACATTGATCCCCATTCACCTTTACTCATCTCAATCGTCTAAAATCTTCCGGATTTTTATGCTTGGCTTCTGTAAAGCTATTTTAAATGTTTAAAGATTTGTTGTAAATTCGGTTGTAATTTACAACCCAGGCAGCACTTTCTTACAACCTTTAAATTAATTGGGATGAAAAATGTAACTGAAAACCTGCCACAGCAAATTCGTTTTTTACGCGAACTACAAGGGTACTCGCAAGAAGCAATCGCCTCTTTTCTCGGAATCAGTCAGCAAGCCTACCAGAAGATCGAAAGCGGTAAATGCAAAATCTGTCAGGAAAGACTGATTGAGATCGCGAAGTTCTTCGACTTGGATGCGGACCGTTTAGCACATTTTAATAAAGACGACTTTCTTAGCTACCTGAAAAAAGATAAATCAGGCCACTCCCTATCTAGAATGAACTTGAAACGAAAAGCGGAAGCGATCAGCAGGGAAATCGTCGCCTTAAAGAAGCTCAACCAACAGCTGTTGAATGAACTTAGCTAGAATTCAACCAAAAGCCTCAGGTTGACCTGTCTGCCGGTCAAGAAGTTCGGCACTGCATACTGCCGATTGGTTACGTCTGTGACCCACAAATAAGACAGGGTATTGTCTCTTTGCAATAAGTTGAATATATCCAGGCCAATCCAGATGGATTCAATATTCTTGAATGCCGGTTTACTGCTTGGCTTTTGAGGGCCCAGCAACTGCTTCGACAAGCCGAAATCGACCCTCAAATAGGCGGGTATCCTCAAAGTATCTTTATAGCGTTCTTGAGAAGGCGGACCAAAGGGCAATCCGCTGCCATAGTGAAAGGTGAGGTTCATTTTATAGCTTGGGTTCTTGGGCAAGTAATCTTGGAAAAACAAACTGAAATTGATCCTTTGATCGGTCGGGCGAGGAATATAGCCGGGCTCTCTTCTGGTGCTATCAACGGCTACATTGTTGACTGTGAAGCCGGGCACGATGCGTTCCCCGTCACTGTTGAAGAAATCAAAGTAGGCATCATTCTGAATATCCTCGTAAACCTGCAAGAATCCGAGGTTTATCCAAGAATCCACCCCTTTAACGAACTCGCCATTGATCTTGAAGTCGGCACCTACCGCGTAAGCCGTTGCTGAATTCTCGGCATAATAACGGATTCTTACGTTATCCAATTCATAAGGTATTACGTTATCCATCTGCTTGTAGTAAGCTTCGCCTACGAATTTAAAAGGTCGATCCCAGGCTTTAAAGTTATAATCGGCTCCCAGTACAAAGTGGATCGACCGTTGGGCACGAATATCCGTATTCAGACTCCCGTCAAAGTCGCGCAATTCCCTGTAAAATGCTGGCTGGTAATAATATCCGGTGCTGAACCGAAAAAGATAATCGCGATCCCACTTCGGCTGCATAGAAATGTTGGCTCGAGGTGAGATCACGGTTTCTTGGTTCAGATCCCAATAATTGGCTCGTAACCCGGCCGTCAAGGTGTAGCGGCTGCCACTGGTATCACCCCATCGCAAGGTCCGTTGTGCATAGCCCATAATGCGATTAGAAACTAAAAAATTAGAGGCCTTGAAGCTGTTGAACAGATTAAGCTCAATAGGTCGTTGTGGCGTCTGACCGGGAGTTTGTGGTGGTTGAGGCACAGAAAAACCCGCAGAATCGATCAGATCCCACTCACTCAAACGGTCGTCGATCTCCTCATGCTGAAACGATGCTCCCCATTCGTAATTGCCATTCTCTCTTAACCATTTACCCCGATGTTGCACATTGACCACTGAAGCTTGTAAGTAGTTTCTGGCATGATTCAGGTATGAGCCTATCCCACGGTTGAAAGCTACATCGCCAAAACTAGAGCTGCCCAGGTCTCTCTCTAGTTCATCAATAAAATATTGCCCAAGAATGTCGAAGGTTTCTGTTTCAAAAGAGCGGTAGGCAGAGGTGATCAACCTCAAGCTTAGCTTTTCATTCGGCTGAAAGGTATTGGTAATGGCTCCAAACCAGGTCTCATAATCAGTTACCTCCTGCCCTTCGAAGAATATGGTCAACCTCAGCGCTTGCTGGATAGTACCAAAATTGGTTTCTCTGGTTTCAGGGATAAATTCATAACGGTTTCTGGCGTAGTTTCCCAAAAAACCGATCTCCCATTTTTCAGAAAGGTCGTAGGTGAGATAGGTTTGGATATCGGCAAATACAGGCTGATAATCTGCTTCGGTATCGAGGGTGCCAAGCACGTATTGATTGGATCGGTAGCGCACTCCGGTAATGTGGGTCAGCCTTTTATTGAAGCCGGTACCTTCCAGGTGCAAACTTCCTCCTAAGAGGGAGGCATTAAGAGAGCCGCCAAATTCAGTCGGTTCTTTATAGGTGACCGCAAGTACAGATGACATCTTATCTCCATAGCGAGGGGCAAATCCTCCGGCAGAGAAAGCAATGTTATCGACCATATTTGGATTGATGAAACTTAGCCCTTCTTGATTCCCGGAACGGATCAAGAAAGGCCGGTAGATCTGGATATCATTCACATATACCAGGTTTTCATCGAAATTTCCCCCTCTCACATTGTACTGAGAACTTAATTCATTGTTGGAAGACACCCCGGTAAGGGTTTTCACCACCGTTTCAAAATTTCCCGAGGGGTTTGGAATCAATTTGATCTCTTTAGGATCGATGCTCTCCATGGTATTGGAACGGTCCTTTTCTTCTTCAACCTCAACCTCCGGTATCTTAAACTCAACCGCTTCCAGGGCGAAATCGAGCTGCCTCACTTCGCCTTCGCTCAAAATCAATTCACGGCTTTGATTCTTGAAAGAGATGTGGGTAATCACCAGCTCGATCTTTATTCCCGAGGGGACTTCTATAGCGTAACTGCCGTTGCTCTTGGAGATCACCCCACCCTCGAGGCCCAACACACTGATCACAGCAGATTCGATGGCTTTCCCATCAGCGTCTGACACCTTGCCCTCGATGCGGGCAGTTTGGGCATTCACTAGAATACCTAAACATAGGGAAACAAGGAGCAAGAATAGTGGTTTCATTTGCAAGGCCTCAAAAATAGTGATTACAAGGCTTGAAGCGATTCTAATAACGACAGAGTTCAAGATTATTGCAAGATGGACAAGAGAAAAGGATTTAATCTTCGCGTGTACGGCATTATCCTCAATGAGGAAGGCGAGGTGCTATTATCTACAGAAAGTAGAAAAGGCTTACGTTTCACCAAATTCCCGGGGGGTGGATTACAGTGGGGAGAAGGTCTCATAGACTGCCTGCAAAGAGAGATGGTAGAAGAGCTGGGCACCCAAATGGAAGTCCACGAGCTTTTCTACCTCACCGAGCACTTTCAGGAATCAGCCTTCAGCAAAGATGAACAGTTGATCAGTGTATACTACAGCTTGTCGCTACCCGAGCACGTCAACATTCCAGAAGGATTTGAATCGCTTGACCCTGAAGAGGTCGACAACCACTTCTATTGGCATAAGGTGCACGAAATAGCCACGGAAGAGCTCACCTTTCCCATTGACCGGGAGGTGATCGAGAAGTTAAAGGCAGCAGTGGAAAGTTAAGGCTTTTAATTACCTTAGATGGCTTGAACGCATGGCAAGTCAATCAGACCCTATTACCTATTTGATCCATTTACACGCTGCCCTTGGCGGGCTGGCCCTTTTGGCCGGAGCCTTGGCAATTGCATTTACCAAAGGCAGTAAGCGGCATACCCTAAGTGGTAAGTTTTTCTTCTTTGCCTTGCTTGGTTCTGCAGGGCTGGCCATTGTTATTGCCTGTATCCCTTCTCATTTTTCCCCTTTTCTGCTGGCGGTGGGTGTATTTTCACTCTATCTTTTACTGAGTGGTTATCGGGCTTTGCGTTTTAAAGAGATAAAAATCGATCTGAGGGTCGACAAAATGATCTCGGCGAGTATGCTTTTGGTGGGGATCTCAATGATCGCAGTGCCGATCTTGGTCAGTTCAAAAGTGAATGTAGTGTTGTTCGTCTTTGGTGGGATCGGCCTCTTGTTGGCCATCCGTGATTTAAAGCTCTACCGCCAACCTAGGCTATTGAAGAAGAGGTGGTTGCGTCTGCATCTGGGTAATATGCTGGGAGCCTACATTGCCTCCCTGACTGCCTTTTTGGTGGTGAACCAACTCCTTCCCCCTTTGGTAGGTTGGCTGGGCCCCACCGTGATTGGAAGCATTTACATTGTGTGGTGGAATCGAAAGCTAAGTAGACCGAAAAGCAAAGCTTAGGATCAGTTCTGCCCGTCAAAAAAGAGATAATGGAATTCCTTTTCATCCAAATGCTGATTGGCTGCTTCCAATAGTTCTTGGGCAGAAATCTCATCGATCGCTTTCAATATCTTTCCTACAGCCTTGATCTCACCTTGGATCAGTAGATTCTTTGCGTAATAGAGCATGAGGGAAGCATTATTTTCACGAGAAAGGGCCAATTGACCTTTTAATTGCTGCTTGTAGCCATTGAGTTTGGTGGGACTCAATTTTTTTTCTCGCAGTTTCTTCAATTCGCGATGCACGGCTTTTACACAACGGTCAACGTACTTTGGATCAGTTCCCAGATAGATGCTAAAAAGTCCGGTGTCTGAGTAGGTCACATAATGCGACTCGATGTTATAGCTAAAGCCATACTTCTCTCTTACATTGAGATTGAGCATGGTGTTCATGGCCGGTCCGCCCAATAGATTATTCAGTAGGATCATGGGCAATCGTTTTGGATGCCGAGCGCCATACACGGCCTTACCCATTACCCCATGCGTTTGGTAATTGGCGCGAGGGAGGTGTATTTTTTTTACTGCCTGTTGATTCTTAAACGCAATACGGTTAGAGGTTGCAGATGGTCCGGAAAGAAAGGCCGCAAAGTGTTTTTCGAGGCGATTTTTCAGCCTTTTTACAGAGATCTTACCCACTGAAGAGATCACCATTTCTTCTGCCCGGTACAATCGAGAAGTAAACTCCAATAATTGCTTCCTATCGAAGGAGCGCACGCTCTTTTCATTTCCCAGAATACCATGTCCGAGAGCGTGTCCGTCAAAGACCTGATCTTCAAAATCATCATAAATTTGATCTGCCGGAGAATCCAGATACACCTTGATCTCATCGAGTACTACTTCTTTCTCCTTTTCCAATTCTTTTTCAGGAAAACTGGCATTCAAACTGATGTCGCTGATCAGCTCTAAAGCGCGATCATAATGCTCGTTTAGAAAAGAAGCGTAAAAACAGGTGATCTCTTTGGTGGTGTATGCATCCAGATCCCCTCCTACGGAATCCATGCGGTTTAAAATGTGGTAAGCCCTGCGGTTTTTAGTGCCTTTGAATATGGCATGCTCAATAAAATGAGCAATTCCTTCTTCCCCCGGGCTCTCATCCCTGCTACCGGCATTGATCATTAAGCCCACGTGAGAGACCGGACGATCCGTGTATTTATGCACCACCCTAATTCC
>JGI12109J20283_10293801_pt1 | contig 14898 bp, 16 predicted proteins | sample ElkSlonscriptome_12_FD_20283 | JGI IMG/M metagenome (IMG submission 20283) | reverse complement strand
CAGCCGCATTTTGCGGCGGGTCATCGCCGAAATTGAAGCTGTCTTCACGAACGGCCAATGCGGGCCTCCCAACGGCTTGCAAGACGCCCGAAATCAAAAGTGCGCTTGCGAATTTCCCTTTCTGCTTCATTGCCTTTGACGCGCGAAGCGCGCAAGTGTGCGCGCGAAATGGGATCAGACGATTTCGAAACACCCCCAGCGCCGAAAAAGCGCATCCATTGGCTTGTCCGGATCGGGTGGGCCGTGCTGGCGATTGTCGTGGTCGCGCTCGGCTATTTGTGGCTGACGCGTGAACAGATCGCAGGCGATCTGATCGATGATTACCTTGAGCAATCGGGGCTTGAGGCGACCTATGAGATTGCATCCGTCGGTCCTCGCAAACAGGTGGTTGAAAATGTGATCATCGGCGATCCCGCTGCGCCGGACCTTATCATCGATCGCATCTCTGCCACTATCACTTACAGCGTTTTCGAGCAGCCCGGCATCGGCGGCATCGTGATCGAGCGGCCGCGTCTTTACGGCTCGCTGCGCGCGGGTAATGTCAGCTTTGGCGCGCTTGATGCGTTCCTGTTTGCCGACACCGAAGACGCGCAAGGGCTGCCCGCTCTTGATATCACCATCGTCAACGGAAAAGCCCGGCTGGAAACCGATTACGGGCTTGCTGGGGCCTATCTTGAAGGCGAGGGCCGGCTTGACAATGGCTTTGCCGGAAAACTCGCGCTTACGGTGCCGGGGGCCGGCATTGAAGGGTGCTCTGCTGCCCGGGCCACCGCGTTCGGTGATCTGGTGATGGAGGATGGCGCCCCGCGCTTTACAGGCCCTGTGCGCCTGCGCCGGGCGGATTGTGGCGGGGCATCAATCGAAAGCGCCGATATTGCCGCCACGCTTTCAACCGATAGTGATTTCGCCAAGCTCGAAGGCACATTCGATGTGACCGCGCGCAATCTGTCTGCCGATGGCAACACCGCCGATACTCTGGAAGGCAAGGCCGGCATGTCCTTGCGCGATGGGGCGCTGGTGTTTGACCATGATCTCACAATGGGCACGATCGAGACCGGCTATGCTCGTCTCGGTTCACTCAGGGCCGATGGTGCGCTGCGCAGTGCGCGCAAGTTCACGCAGAGCGCCTGGAACGCGCAGATCGAGGGTGAGGGCGTAGCGCTGCACCAGAATATCGGCGAAACGCTGGCATCTGCGCGTGAAGCCAGTGCGGGCACGCTGTTCGAGGCATTGCTGGCCAAGGTGAATCGCAATCTGGATACCGCGATCAACAATGCTAGCCTTTCGGGCAATGTGACGTGGCGCAGCGAAGGCGATGCGATGAGCTTTATTGTCCCCGAGGCGCGCCTGCGATCACCGCGCGGGCAAACGGTGCTTGCCATTTCCCGCTTTGGTTACAGCCGCGAAGGGGGGAGGGCGCCGTGGCGGCTTAGCGGTAATTTCCTGACAGCGGGCGCGGGATTGCCCCGGATCACCGGGCGCATGGAACAGCTCGGCAAAGGCCCCCTTGGCCTGCGCATGGCGATGGAGGAGTTTGGCGAAGGGGACAACAGCCTTGCACTGCCCAGCCTTTCAGTGCGGCAAGAGCGTTCGGGCGCGTTTGTCTTTGCAGGACAGGCGCGTGCCAGCGGCGTTTTTCCCGGCGGTTCGGTCCGCGCGCTCGAAATGCCGCTCAACGGCCAGCTGGGCACGAGCGGCCGCCTTGTGCTGGGGCCTTCATGCGAGAACGTGAAATTCGCGCAATTTGCTTATTACAATCTCGACCTTCAGGGGGGCGAGCTTGAGCTTTGCCCACCGCAGGATCGCGCCATGCTGGAATATGGCGATGCGCTGGACATTGGCTTTACCGCAAAAGAGCTGGTGCTGGATGGTACGATTTCGCGTGCGCCTGCGCGCTTTACCGCAGCAAGCGCCGAGGTTTCGTATCCCGGCGGTTTCGATCTTGGCGAACTCACCGCCACATTCGGGACCAAGGGCAATGCTGCGCGCCTCACCTCAACCGGGGTGACGGGCGAATTTGTGATTGGCGAAGACGGCGAATCCGAGCTTGTCGGCAGAATCGCGAAAGGGAGTGCGAAGCTCGATCCCGTGCCGCTTGATCTGGACGGTGTCGAAGGGGAATGGCGCTACGCAGGCAGCATTCTCACCCTGTCCGATGCCAGCTTCACGCTGACCGAGCGCACTGACCAGATCGCGCGGTTCGAACCGCTTTTCAGCACCGGCGCGCAATTGCGGCTCGCAAACAATGCAATCACCGCTAGCGCTGATCTCACCCACCAGCTTTCGGGAACATCTGTAACCTTGGTGGATATCACGCACGATCTAGGCACAGGCGCAGGCGAGGCGGTTCTGGACGTGCCCGGCATTGCCTTTGGCCCCACCTTTCGCCTGCAAGACCTCACCTATCTTGCACAAGGTGTGATCGCATACACGCAAGGGGTGGTCAGCGGAGAAGGGCGCATTGCCTGGACCAGCGATGAGGTGACCAGCAGCGGCGCGTTCAGAAGCGACGGCCTCGATCTTGCCGCCGCTTTCGGGCCGGTGCGCGATCTCAAGGGCGAAGTGCGCTTTGCAGACCTGTTGGCGCTTACCACCGAGCCCGGCCAGACGGTCGAAATCGGCTCGATCAATCCCGGCATAGAGGCGCTCGATGGCCGGGTGCAATACAGCATCGAAAACGGCACCAATATCACCATCGAAGATGCGCGCTGGCCGTTTATGGGGGGTGAACTCATCATGCGGCCGGTGCGGCTGCGCTACGGCACAGAGGAAGACCAGCGCTACATTTTCGAAGTTATCGCGCTTGATGCGGCCAAGTTCGTGACGCAAATGGAGCTGACCAATATCGGAGCAACCGGCACCTTTGACGGGACTTTGCCGATCATCTTCGATGCCAACGGGGATGGCCGGATCGAAGGCGGCAACCTGGACAGCCGCGCCCCGGGGGGCAACATCTCCTATCTGGGTGAACTGATCTACGAAGACATGGGGGCGATCAGCAATTTTGCATTCCAGGCGCTGCGCAGTCTGGATTATCGCGATATGGGCGTGGTGCTCGATGGAGATCTGGCCGGTGAGATCATCACCAGGTTCACCATTGACGGGGTCAGACAAGGCGCAAATGCCGAACGCAATTTCATCACCCGGCGTCTTGCCAAGCTGCCCATCCGCTTCAAGGTGAATGTGCGCTCGGAAAACTTTTACGAGCTGGCAACAATGGTGCGCACGTTCTGGGATCCCGATGCGCTGCCCGGAGGCAGTGATGCTGTGCTTCGCGAGATTGGCGCAGATCCGAAATCGGGCGAAATCGTCTTGCCGCCGGCATCTGTGGCGCCTGCGCCTGATCCCCAGCTCCAAGCCGAGCCGATCCCACAACCCCAGCCAGATCCGGACCAGTCAGATGGCGGGGACGATAACGCCGTGAGGCGCGATGAACTCCCCGTTCAACCTTCAGAAAGCGAGATATCGCCATGATCCACACGAATTTGACCACGCCCCTTACAGCTCCAGCGAATCGCAACAGTGTTCGGCCCGGAGCAGCCATGGCGCGGCCAGCGAGGCTTTTGCAGGCCGGATTGTTGATTGCGGGCTTGGGCGTGCTTGGTGGATGCATCAATGTCGCCGCGCCCGACGAGCCGATTGTGATCGAACTCAATATCAATATCCGGCAGGAAGTGATTTACCGGCTCGCGGAAGATGCAGCCAACACGATTGAGGAAAATGCGGACATCTTCTGATGCGCGCGTGTGAAACCCTCTTCAGCCGTGCCCAAGGGGAAGAATGATGAAAATGTTTCGCAATGCAATTCTGATGATAGCGGCATCCGCAGCCTTTGCCGTGCCCGCGCTGGCGGATCGTGATCCTGCCTATGCGGCCGCGCGCGCGAGCGGAAAAGTGGGCGAAAAACCTGACGGCTATCTTGGCATTGTCGGCCAGCCCACGCGCGAACTCCAACGGCTTGTGGATGATATCAACATCAAGCGCCGCGCCGTCTATGCGACAAAAGCCCAGCAAAACAATGCGACGCTCGAACAATATGCCCTGACGGCAGGCTGTCAGGCGATTTTGCGCACCGTGCCGGGAGAGAAGTATCAGGCGCCCGATGGCGCTTGGAAAACCCGCACCAATGAGCCGCCGCAGCGTGATCCGCGCTGTCCAACAGAAGGCCAGATCGCTACTGGCAGCGCGGGCTAAGGCGGTTTGCTTGGCAGGTGAGCGCCGCGTTTGCGTTTTTTGCAGGCTCTCGCTGCCAAATCGGCATGGCGCGCGGTGTTGACTTGAGTTTAGCCCCCTTCTAAGGCGCGCCTGCCCTTGGCGGGCAGCTTTTCGTGCGTGCCTGTTGCTCTTAGACGGAGACAGCCAGCATGAACGACGAAAAGCCCGCATCGGAACCCATCGCTGAGGATGCGCGGATCGACGCGTTTGAGAAGCGGCTCAAGGCCGCGACCGAACGCGAAGAAAAGCGCAACGCTCCAAAGGTCCAGGGAGTCGACGCGAATTATCGCAGCGGCAACCGGGTACTGGCGGATCTGCTTGGCGGGATTCTCGGGGGCGCCGCTGTTGGCTGGGCAATCGATGCTCTTGCTGGCAGCACACCATGGGGTCTGTTGGTTTGCCTGTTCCTCGGAATTGGTGTTGCCTTCAGAAACATTATCGTAGCGGCGAATACGCGCTCTGAGGAACCGAGTGATCCGGCGGATTGACGCCGCAGGATATCTCGGCTTTCTGGTTCGGAGCGCGTTTCATTTAGGACACTAGGGACCGACACATCGTGGCAGCCGAACAGGGCAAAGTCGATCCGATGAAGCAATTCCAGATCGAGCCGGTTTTCGGTTCGGCAAACTGGGAAATTGCCGGGTTCAACATCGCATTCACCAATTCCGCGCTCTGGATGGCCGTGACGGTCGTCCTGCTGTGGGCTTTTGTCTATGGCGGGATGAAACGCGAACTGGTGCCCGGGCGCTGGCAGATGGCGGTCGAAACGATGACCGGCTTCATCGACGATATGCTTGCCGCGAATATCGGCAAGGAAGGGCGCAAATATGTGCCCTATATTTTCAGCCTGTTCATGTTCATCCTGTTCGGCAATTTGCTGGGCTTGCTGCCGCTGGGTCTGTTTGGCCTGCACCCCTTCACCTTCACCAGCCATTTCACGATCACCGGCGTGCTAGCGCTGATGAGCTTTTCGATTGTGCTGATCGTGGGCTTCTGGAAGCATGGCATCGGCTTTTTCGGATTGTTTGTGCCCCACGGCACGCCGCTTCCGATGATCCCGCTCTTGTTCGTGATTGAGCTGTTTTCCTTCCTCATCCGCCCGATCAGCCTTGCGCTGCGCTTGTTTGTGGCGATGATGGCGGGCCACGTTCTTCTCAAGATTCTTGCCACTTTCGTGATCGGCAGTGTCAACGCCGGAGCGCTTTACGGCGCCACGATAGGCCCGGCAGCGCTGATCCTGATGATCGCGATCAGCGCGCTCGAAATTCTGGTCGCAGGGATCCAGGCCTATGTGTTTGCCCTGCTTTCGTCGCTATATATCAACGACGCAGAAAACCTTCACTAATCCCTGAACACCAACAAAGATTTCCCAAGGAGTAATACAATGGATATGGAAGCCGCCAAGATGATCGGTGCCGGTCTCGCAGCCGTAGGTGCGGGCCTTGCAGCGCTGGGTGTGGGCAATGTGTTTGCCTCGTTCCTCGAAGGCGCTCTGCGCAATCCGGGCGCAGCAGACAGCCAGCAGGGCCGTCTGTTCATCGGCTTTGCCGCTGCCGAGCTTCTCGGTCTGCTGGCCTTCCTCGTGGCCGTCATCCTGATCTTCGTCGCATAAGAGAGCGAAGTCCGATACCCATGGTCGGGGCGCCGCTCATTGAGCAGCCCCGGCCACCTTTGATTTTTGACGCGGACGCGAGGCTATGCCCCAGATAGATCAAGCCCTGGAAATGCTTTCGAGCCAGTTCTTCTGGCTCGCCGTGTTTTTTGGCATCACCTATTTCCTGATCGGCCGCGGCATGGTGCCCAAGGTGATGGGAACGGTGCAATTGCGCGATACACAGATCTCTGAGGATCTCGCCGCTGCCAAGGCTGCCCGCGATGCAGCGGACAAGCAGCAAGAGGAATGGAAGCTGCGCGAAAACGAAAATCGCGCAAACGCCCAGGGATTGATCGCTGAGGCGAAGGCCAAAGCCGCTGCGAGTTCTGAAGCGAAAGTGGCGGAGGCTCAGGCGCGTCTTGATGCGCAGCTTGACGAAGCCGAAGCTCGTATCGAATCTGCACAATCCAACGCCATGGCTGAGATCGAAGCGGTGGCTGCTGATGCCACCCGCGATATCGTCGCCCGTCTTGCAGGCGGCGAGGTGGATGAAGCGGTGGCGAAAAAGGCTGTAAAGGAGGCTCTTTCCGATGCCTGATCTGGTGCTCCTGATCGCTGCCGCCGAAGAGGGCAAGGCCGTGCCCAAGGCCCTGTTGCTTGATGATTACGGCTGGGTTGCCGCGGCGATGGCGATCCTGCTGCTGGTCATGGTCTGGAAGAAGGTTCCGGGCATGATTGTGGGCGGGCTTGATGCGAGGATTGCCGAAATCAAGCAGCAGCTTGACGAGGCCAAAACCCTGCGCACCGAAGCGGAGACCCTGCGCGATGAATATGCCGCAAAAATCGCCAGCGCTGAAAAAGACGCCGAGGCGATGATGGCAAACGCCCGCAAGGAAGCCGACGCGATTCTAGAGAAGGCAGAAGCTGAAAGCGAAAAGATGGTTGAGCGGCGTGAGCGCATGGCCGAGGAAAAGATCGCTGCCGCTGAGCGGGAGGCGTTGAATTCCGTCCGCTCGCGCGCTGCCGAAGCGGCGGCGCAGGCATCGCGCTCGCTTATCGCTCAAAAGCATGATAAAACTGCTGACAGCAAATTGGCGGATGAGGTTATATCTTCACTTTAGCGGCGCATCGCCTCCCGGTTGTTTCCGGCTGAAAGGCGCGTCGTTTGGGATTTAGAGTTGGAGAGGGGAAAGGCGGTCCATTGCGGGCCGCCTTTCTCGTTTCGGGGTCCCTCCTGTGTCTCACCGGCCGGGTTCAAGCACCACTTTGCCCACAAGCTCGCGCCGTATCATCGCCTCAAAGCCTTCGCGCCAACTCGAGAGCGGCAGGATGCGGTCAATCGCCGGCGTGATGCGTCCGTCTTCTGCCAGCACAGCGATAGCCGCGTTGATTGCTGCGCCGCGCTCGGGGAAGCGGCGGGCATATTCGCCAGCGCGCAACCCCACGATGCTGAAACCTTTGATGAGCGGAATATTGGTCGCGATTTCGGCAATCCGGCCGCTGGTGAAGCCAACGATCACCAATTTGCCTCCAAACGCGGTGCAGCGCGTGCATTCGTCAAACACATCACCGCCGACAACATCGAAGACGATATCAGCGAGCGCACCATCGGTGATTGCAGAGACTTCTTCGCGAAAGCGTCCTTTTGCTATGATCGTTTTGTGAGCGCAGCCGATTTCGGTCACCCGGCGTCTTTTGCTTTCGACGCCCGTTGCAGCGATCACCCGCGCGCCCAGCGCTTTGGCGAGATCGCAGGCGGCTAGCCCCACGCCGCCGCTCGCCCCGGTCACGAGCACGCTCTGCCCGGCTTTCAGGCCGCACAGTTCGACAAGGCCGGTGTAAGCGGTGGAATAGGCAGCGCCCATGGCTGCAGCCTGAGCGAAGGAAAAGCCCTGTGGCACGCGCGACAGGCCCCGTTCGGGCACACTCGCATATTGTGCAAAGGCGCCAGTCTTGTTGCCGCCCATTACGCGATCTCCGGGCGCAAAGCCGCTGTCCGTGTCAGCTTCGATCACTTCGCCGGCGAACTCCAAGCCGCTGGTGAAGGGGACTGGCGGTTTAAACTGGTATTCTCCGCGCGTCATCAACAGGTCCGGAAAGTTTAGCGAGGCGGCGCGCACGCGCACCAGCACTTCGCCTGGGCCACGCTGGACAGTCGGAATTTCAGCCAGCGCCACGCCGGACAGGTCATCCGTGAGAGCCGAAACCCGAAGCGCCTGCATTTGAGCCCGCATAATGTCGGAACGCACGCCTAGAAGGTGTCCTTGCCCGCTCTTAGCGCTGCAAATGTCTCGTGCGGGACATCCCCGCCCCAGCGCGCAATAATCGCGGGATCATCGGCGCGCAGAAAGGGATTGGTGGCCAGTTCGCGCGAAAGCACGGTTGGGACTGTCGGCTCATCGCGCGCGCGTTTTTCGGTGATCTCGGCAGCGTAGTCCTGAAGCGCCTCGTTATCCGGATCGGCATGCAGCGCGAATTTTGCATTGGCGGCGGTGTATTCATGCGCGCAATAGAGCGTGGTTGCCGTGGGCAGGGCGCGTATACGCTCAAGGCTGGCCCAGAATTGCTTCGGTTCGCCCTCAAACATGCGTCCGCAGCCCAACGCAAACACAGCGTCGCCGACAAAGGCCATGCCCTGTTCAACAAGATGGAAGGCAATGTGGCCGTTCGTGTGGCCCGATACATCGATTACATTGGCTGTGGCCGCGCCAAGGTGCACCTGATCGCCATGGGTAATCACTTGATCGATGGGGGATAGCTTGCGCACTTCTTCGGGGGCGTACACCTTGGCGCCGGTTGCCTCGATGATGGCCTTGTTTCCTCCAGCATGATCGGGATGCCAATGCGTGTTCCAGATATGCGTGATCGTCCAGCCCTTCGCCTCGGCCTGGTTGAGATATTCCTTGGCATCGGGCGTGTCGATGGCCGCTGTCTCGCCTGAAACGGTGTTGTGGACGAGGAAGCCGTAATTGTCGGCAAGGCAGGGGAATTGGTGGACTGTCAGCATGGCGTGCAGTCTACGCGTTTGCGCTCAATGAGAAAAGGCCCGCCACGCATCGCTGCGGGCGGGCCTTGTTTCTCTCGTGAGACCCCGCTTGTGCGAAAGATCACAAGGGTAGGGCTTATTCGCCCTTCTTCAGAGCTTCGCCAAGGATGTCGCCCAGCGATGCACCCGAATCGGATGAACCGAACTGTGCCACCGCTTCCTTCTCTTCGGCGATCTGACGCGCCTTGATCGAGAAGTTCGGCTTTTTCGAGCGGTCAAAACCGGTGATCATCGCATCGATCTTGCTGCCCACCTGGAAGCGATCCGGACGCTGCTCGTCGCGGTCACGGCCAAGGTCCGAACGCTTGATAAAGCCGGTTGCGCCATCGTCGCCCACCTGCACTTCGAGCCCGCCATCGCGCACTTCGAGAACGGTGACCGTGACGGTCTGGCCCTTGCGAAGGGTGCTCGTATCCGCGCCATCGGCAGACGGTGCGCCCTTTTCAAGCTGCTTCATGCCAAGGCTGATGCGCTCTTTGTCGACATCGACATCGAGCACGACGGCTTTGACTTCTTCACCCTTACGGTGCAGCGCCAGCGCGTCCTCGCCCGAAATGCCCCAGGCGATGTCCGACATGTGAACCATGCCGTCCACATCGCCATCGAGGCCGATGAACAGGCCGAATTCGGTGGCGTTCTTGACTTCGCCTTCGACTTCGCTGCCAATCGGATGCTTTTCGGCAAACTCGTCCCACGGATTGCGCTGGGCCTGCTTGAGACCAAGGCTGATGCGGCGCTTTTCGCTGTCGACTTCGAGCACCATCACCTCGACTTCCTGCGAAGTGCTGACGATCTTGCCCGGGTGCACGTTTTTCTTGGTCCAGCTCATCTCGGAGACGTGGACAAGCCCTTCGATCCCCGGCTCCAGCTCCACGAAGGCGCCATATTCGGTGATGTTGGTGACAGTGCCGGTGAGCTTCGCGCCGACAGGATACTTGGCCGAAACCCCATCCCACGGATCGCTTTCCAGCTGCTTCATGCCAAGCGAGATGCGCTGCGTATCGGCGTTAATGCGCACGATCTGCACCGTCACGGTCTGGCCGATTTCGATGATCTCGCTGGGATGATTGACGCGCTTGTAGCTCATGTCGGTTACGTGGAGCAGGCCGTCAATGCCGCCCAGGTCCACAAATGCGCCGTAATCGGTGATGTTTTTGACCACGCCGTCGATCACCTGACCTTCAGCCAGATCGTTGATCAGTTCGCTGCGTTGTTCGGCGCGGGTCTCTTCCAGAACCGCACGGCGCGAGACGACGATATTGCCGCGGCGACGATCCATCTTGAGGATCTGGAAAGGCTGCGGCACTTCCATCAGCGGGGTCACATCGCGCACGGGGCGAATATCGACCTGGCTGCCGGGCAGGAAGGCAACGGCGCCGTCGAGATCGACGGTGAAGCCGCCCTTGACGCGGCCGAAGATGCGGCCTTCAACGCGCTTGCCTTCGCCAAATTCGTTTTCAAGCTTGTCCCATGCGGCTTCGCGGCGGGCGCGGTCGCGGCTGAGCATCGCTTCGCCATCGGCGTTTTCGACGCGGTCGACATAAACTTCGACTTCGCTGCCGACGCTAAGCCCGTGATCATCTTCACCGCGGGCAAATTCCTTGAGGTTGACGCGGCCTTCGCTCTTGAGGCCGACATCGATGACAGCGTGACCGGCTTCGATTGCGGTAACGGTGCCCATGACAACGCGGCCTTCAAAGCCTTCATCGCCGGCGCCGCCGAGTTGTTCGTTGAGAAGCGCTTCGAAATCGTCGCGTGTCGGGTTGGGTGCAGTTGCCATAAGGTTGGCGTTTCCTTCTTACGTTTTGCTACCGGCCACGGGTTTTTCCCGGGTCTTTCTCCGTCACCGCCCGCACGATTGCGAGGGCATACAGGGCAAGAGGCCGATGGCTGCGCGGGGCCGGATGCCGTCGCACAGGTCCATTGGTTCATTTGTTAGACTGGACGGGCGCGCGCTTATGCGATGGAGGGGCGAAAGGCAAGGTTTTTCGGGACGCGCCGAGGTCCGTGGCGGCCCTATCCGTGGCTCATTCGTGCCACATCCGTCTGACAGTGGAACAGCTTCATCTGCGCTCGCGCTGGGTATTTACCGCTTCCAGAACGGCTTCGAACGCCTGTTCCCGGTCAAAACTGGTGGTGTCAATCACCAGCGCATCCGGAGCTGCGCGCAACGGGGCGTCCTTGCGATTGATATCGCGGGCATCACGCGCGACGATATCCTTCTCGATTTCGATGAGGGGAATTTCCTCTTCGTGATCGAGCTTTTTCTGCGTCATCTCCAGCCAGCGCCGCCGGGCGCGTTCCTGCACGCTGGCGGTGATGAACAGCTTCACATCGGCGTCAGGAGCAATCACCGTGCCGATATCGCGCCCGTCCAGCACTGCGCCGCCGGGCTGGTCGGCGAAAGCGCGCTGGCGTTTGAACAAGGCTTCGCGCACGGCGGGGTGGACAGAGACGCGGCTGGCAAGAGCGCCGGTTTCCTCCGCACGCAGGATCGGATCATCCAGCAGCGCATCGTCAAACCCGCAAGCTGCCAGCGCATCCGCGCTATCATCTGGATCACCGCCATTGATTGCCACCTGCCGCCCTACGGCGCGGTAGAGCAGGCCGGTATCAAGGTGCGGGACGCTGAAATGCGCGGCCAGCTGTTTTGCAATCGTGCCTTTGCCGCTGGCAGTGGGCCCATCAACCGCGATAATCATGGCGTATCCTTGGTCTCATCGTTGGTCTCAACGGGTTTTGCATCCTGCCTTGCCAGCCATCCATCGAGGATTGCGAGCGTTTCGCGCGAACGATCGCCCATGAAGCCATGCCCGCCGCCCGGCACAACTGCCAGTTCCGCGCCCGCCGCCAGCGCGACGAATTCCTGCACGGTATCAATGCGTGCGCTGTCATACTGGCCGATCATGAACAGCGTGCGGCTGCCCTCGATCCGGGGCAGCAAAAGGGTCGCATCGTAATCGCGCAGCACGCCGGTGGAGCTGAATTCGCTTGGCCCCCACATTGAACGGTAGATCAGCGGGTTAAAACCCTGGCCTCCATAGGCGGCATTATATCGGGCGGCGAGCGCAGGCGCTGCGGGGGGATCGTAGAAGCGCGAATAGATTGTGCGGAACACTTCCGAGCAGGCCGCAACACCGGGCGGATCATCGCTTTCGCACGCAGCGAGCACATCGCGATCCGCTTGGTCAAGTTCGCTCACCAGCAGGTTTGCATCGGTCAGCCAGTGGACTGACGAGATGTAGGTGCCGCCAAGCACAGTGGAGGCTACTCGGCGAGGATATTTGGCGGTATATTCAAGCGCAATCGCAGATCCCCAGCTTTGCCCGGCTACATGCCAACGCTCAGCGCCCACCGCTTTGCGCACGGCTTCGAGCTCTTCGATAAATCGCTCTACGCGCCAGTTCTCGGGATTGTCGGGCCGATCGGATTTCCCGCTGCCCAATTGATCATACATGATGACAGCGCGGGTTTTCGCCAGCGTCAGCATCGCGGCAAAGCCTGCATGCGTGCCGCCGGGGCCGCCATGGATGAAGATGACGGGGGCAGGGCCATCAGGCGTGATTTCGCCGTTGATGCGCACCCAAACGCTCCCGCCTTCAACTGGCACCATCAGTTCGCGATCGGGAACCGCATAAGGCTGGGCACCGGTCGGCAAATCGATAGCGGTATCCTGCTGCGCCGCAAGCGGGCCAGCCCCAGCCAGCGCCATCAGCAATGCTGCGGCAAAGCAGCGTGTAAAAGTTGCAAAAGCCATGATTATGAAAAGATATCCTTCACCTTGCGTGGGCTCAAGGCGCGGCGCTCGCGCGCCCGCCAGCGAAAATGGAGCCAGATCAAGCCGAGCGTTGCCACCACCAGATTGATCGAAAGCGCGCTGATCGAAACGCCGGTGCCGTCTGCCTCGCGCCATAGCGTCAGCGCGGCGCCGGGAAACAGCAGCGCAGAGCCGATGGCTACGGCATAGAGCAGCGCTGCCGCAATGGCGCGGCGCAGGATCGGGCGCGATTTCATGACGGGCCTGTCATGACGGGCCTGTGATGGATGCCAGCAAGTCCATGAAGGTGGGNAAGCTCGTGGCAATCGGAGCTGTATCGTCAAGGACAACGCCTGTGCTGCTGGCCAGCCCTGCGACAGCCATGCTCATCGCGATCCGGTGATCCAGATGGGTGTTGACCTGAGCGCCCTCGCTGGTGCCCCGCAGTGGCTCACCGCCTGTGCCGTGGATGGTGAGGCCGTCTGCTTCTTCCTCCACCCGCGCGCCCGTCAGCGAAAGCGCGGCGGCCATGGCGGAAAGCCGGTCGCTCTCTTTCACGCGCAATTCGTGAAGTCCGCTTGTGCGCGTAGTGCCCCTAGCCAAAGCGGCGGCGACGAACAGGGCCGGAAATTCATCGATCATGCTGGGCGCGATGGCCGGGTCCACATCGATACCAGCAAGGCTTGAGTGGCGCACGCGCAGGTCTGCCACAGGCTCGCCGCCAACGTCGCGAGGGTTGATGGCTTCGATAAAGCCGCCCATCGCGCGCAGAACTTCGATAATCCCGGCGCGTGTCTGATTGAGCCCGACATTCTCGATCAAGAGATCGCTGCCGGGCACCAGCAGTGCTGCGGTGATAAAGAATGCGGCAGAAGACGGGTCTCCCGGCACGGTGACATTGCAGGGCGCAAGGTCAACCTCGCCAGCAAGGCTGATAACCCGCGCGCCATCCTCTTCCCCGATTTCGAGCGTCATGCCAAAACCTTGCAGCATGCGCTCTGTATGGTCACGCGTGGGGACAGGCTCGATCACGGTGGTGATGCCCGGCGTGTTGAGGCCGGCAAGCAGCACCGCGCTTTTCACCTGCGCGCTTGCGACGGGCAGCCGGTATCGGATCGGGATAGCAGGCAGAGCGCCGCGCATCATCAGCGGCAATGTGCCCCCGCGCGAGGCCTCGAAATGCGCGCCCATCTGCGAAAGCGGTTCGATCACACGGTTCATCGGGCGGCTTGAAAGGCTCGCATCGCCGATAAAGGTTGCGGTGATGCCGTGGCTTGCGATCAGACCCATGAGCAGCCGGGTGGACGTGCCCGAATTGCCCATGTCAAGCGCCTGTTGCGGCTCCAGCAAACTGCCAAGCCCTGCGCCGTGCACCACCCAGTCACCGCTCGTCTCGCGTTCGATATGCGCGCCAAGCTGGCGCATCGCACCGGCTGTGGCCAGCACGTCTTCCCCCTCAAGCAGACCAGTGATGCGGCTCTCGCCAGTCGCAAGCCCTGCAAACATCAGCGCGCGATGGCTGATTGACTTGTCGCCCGGCACACGGATTGTGCCTTTAAGCGCAGCGGATGGAGTGAAGGTGTGGGCAGGCATTTCGGCGCCGGTCTTTGACAGCGCACCTGGCTTCTGGCAAGGCGCGCCGCGCTAAGGCGTATCAGGTCTTGATTGTTGCTCGGCCCGATCCCACTCTTGCGCGATCAATTTATGCGCGCCCCGGCACATACTGTCCGGGGGCGAACACGGAACATCTTGAGGATTTCATATGGCGAAGCCTGAATGGGGTACCAAGCGTACCTGTCCCAATTGCGGAACCCGGTTTTACGATCTGGGCAATGAAGACCCTGTGACCTGCATCGAATGCGGCAACACCTGGACGCCTGAGCCGGTGCTCAAGTCCAAGCAACCGATCCCGGTCGATGATCCGGAGAAGAAGAAAGACACCGAAGCGGACAGCGATCTGGGCGGCGATGATGATGACGATGATGATCTGAAAGACATCGAAAACATCGATGATGGCGAAAATTCGCCCGATAGTGACGTCGATCTTGGCGGTGACGATGATCTGGGCGTTGCCACCAGTAAAGGTGACGACGATAGCGACGACGACACCTGATGCCTTAGCGAGCGCGCGACGGGCAATTTGTTGCTCCGCTAAAAGCGCTTGATTTACGCAGCATGCGCCGTTAAGCGGCGCGCTCTCTTGCGGGTACGACCCTGACGGGTTATCTTCGCAGGATATATTGATGGACACCGATTGTTATCGGGGGGCCTTAGCTCAGCTGGGAG
>JGI12109J20283_10159616_pt1 | contig 14900 bp, 12 predicted proteins | sample ElkSlonscriptome_12_FD_20283 | JGI IMG/M metagenome (IMG submission 20283) | reverse complement strand
GGCTGGACGGACACGAAGCGACGGCCGTCGACGGTGGCCTCGTCGTCACGCTCGACACTCGGATCGACTCGCTCTACGTCCCCGCGCCGTTGACCCTCGGCGCCGAGGACGTACCGGACAGCCTCGTGACGCTCTCCGTGCCTCCGGGATCGCGCGACGGGATCCAGGTCACGGCCGCCACCGCGCGCGCCCTCGACGCGCTCCTGGATGCCGCACGTGCCGACGGGGTCGAACTCCGGATCATCAGCGGGTACCGTTCCTACCAGCGTCAGAGCGCACTCTACGAACGCGCCCGCGTGCGTCATGGAGACGACCAGCGCTGGGTCGCCGCTCCCGGCACGAGCGAACACCAACTCGGCACGACCGTCGACTTCGCGGACGCTGCACTGCGTCACGCCGTCGAACCGACCTTCGAGGACACCCCGGAAGGACGCTGGCTCGCCGTCCATGCGCGAGAATTCGGCTTCGTGCGCAGCTACACCGAGGCCAACCAGGAGCAGACCGGATACAGGCCCGAGCCCTGGCACTTCCGCCATCGTCCCATCCTGTTTCCCGAGCTCCAGCGCGAAACGAGACCCCGCTGATGATCGTCCACTTGATGGCCCCCGGACTCTGCCGCCGGCATCTGGACGCGGACTGGCTCGAGCTCGGCAATGACACACCCTCCGTCCGCGCCGACCTCGTGTGCACCTTTCCCGCGACGATCGAAACCGTCGAGGCGACCCTCGTCACCGGCACTGAACCGACACTTCACGGAGTCTGGTCCGCCGAACGGGAACGGGAACGACCGTGCAGCGAGAAAGGTGTCGAACACCTCCGGGACGACCGGGTCGCGCGTGCGCGATGCGAGAATCCGGACGACGTCCGTGCCCTCCGGGAAGCCGTCGCCGGCATCGGAGATCTCGTGCGCACGGTAAGGGACCGCTGCGAGCAACTGATCGTGAGTGGGGGGCCGGCCTTCGCGTCGACTCCGCGCCGTGTCGAACCGCCGACCGGTTGGATCGCCTGCGGAAGCATGGCCCTCTGCGAATCCGAAGCAACGGCGGACGAGCGTTCGTCACTGCTCGCGACGCCGGGGGTGGCCCGCGTCCTCGACGGCGACGGGCTGCGCTCCTGGCACGGTCTCCCGATCGCTCACGCGGCGATCGCCGAGCCAGGCTGGACCTTCACGGACCAGGCGAGTGCCTGCGGCCGACGCGATCTGGACGGAACCGGGGACGGCGCGGTCGTGCTCGCCTGGGGACCGCGCCCCGACTCCTGGCCACGCGCGGTCCACGACCTGCGGATCGCACCGACCCTGGCCAGGGTCGTCGGGTGTACTCTGGAAAGCGCGGTCGACGGCCCGCTCCGTTGGTCGTGAATCCCGTCAGAGGGCGCACGAGCTGGCCAGCCAGCCGACGAAGAGCAACGGGAGCGCCAGCAGCCCGAGAACGAGGATCACGGGCAGGGCAGGGAGCAGCACCGTGAGGACCACGATCCCGAGGACCAGCAGGAGCGTGCCCTTGAGCAGCCAGAAGGCAATGTGGAACGGAATGAGCAGAATCCCGAGCACCAGCTTCAGGACGAGTCCGATCACGGTGAAGACGACGGCCAGGATGCCGAACGCGAACAGCACGGCGAACAGATCGAACATGAAGGGTCTCCCTCCGACGGGAATCGGGGCGATTCGCGGTGTGAAGAGCAGGACGCACCCGGAGACCGAAGGGTTCCCTCCCCGTTCCACGCAGTGGATTCGCTGATGCGCGTCGCGCTGCACCATCCGCGTGCCGGCCGCCGCCTCGCACTGCGACGCGGCCTCGAGGTCGCCGGCTTCGATGTCGTGGTCGTCCACCGGGTCGAGGACCTCTTTGCCGGCGGCGGCGACCTCAAACTCGTCGCGGCCGCCGAGGCCACCGACTTCCTGCGCTCGGTGACCGACGGCCCCGAGGACCGCCTCTACACCATCGTCCTCGGCGCCGGGCCCACCCATGGGCCCATCGACGCTCGACTGCCGGCCGACGCCCCCGTGGAATCACTGATCGACGCCTTGCGCGCGCTGGACGACACGGATCGACGCAACCATCGGCCGGCGCGGCCATCCCACCGGAATCAACTGGTCCATGCCGGCGGCCTCGATGCCCTGGAAGAGAAGATCGATCGCCTCGCCGCGGTCGATCTGTCCGTGCTCGTCTCGGGCGAGAGTGGCGTCGGCAAGGACCTCGTCGCCCGGACGCTCCACGATCGCGGACCGCGCCGGGACCATCCCTTCGTGGTGATGGCCGTCGGCGCCACGCCGGCGGATCTACTCGAGAGCGCCCTTTTCGGACATGTCCGCGGTGCCTTCACGGACGCCGTCGCCGACCGCACCGGACGACTCGAGGCGGCGGGCGAGGGCACCCTGGTTCTCGACGAGGTCGCGGACATCCCCCTTTCGCTCCAGGCAGTCTTCCTGCGCGTACTCCAGGACCGACGATTCGCGCCGGTCGGCGACGGCACCGAGCGCCCCTTCCGCGCCCGTGTCCTGGCCACCACCCAGCGCGACCTCCGGGCCGCCGTGGCCGATGGCACCTTTCGCGAGGACCTCTATCATCGACTCGCCGGCGCTGAGCTCGCCATCCCCCCTCTTCGGGTGCGTCCACACGACATCGCGCCGCTCGCCGACCACTTCGCCGCGCTCCACGATCCTCCGTCTCGACTCGACGACGCAGCCCGCCGCCGACTCGGCGAGTACGAATGGCCAGGAAATGCGCGTGAACTCGACCACGTCCTGCAGCGGGCCCGTCTGCTCACGGACAGTGGTCGAATCGATGAAGTCCTGATCGAGACGATTCTTGCCGATGCGCGTGGGATGGACCCCGATGCCGCGCTGATCGACGTTCTTCGCCCCTGGATCGCGACGCGCCGCGCGCGTGGCGAGAGTTGGACATCGATGAGACAGACACTCGGCGGGCTCCTCGATCGCCTCCGCGACGACGACTCGACCCCGTAAATCGGCCCAGCGGAGCCCGAAACCGAAGAAAAACCCAAATTGCTGAGCAGATTCAGCTTACGGTGCCATCGAAGTTGGGGATAACTGAGAGTCGACTCCCATCGTTCCCCAATTTTTCTCCTTGCATCCCCAGAACTGTGTCTGGTACGTTACGAATCACAGGTGGGCTGCCTTTACGGCCACTCGGTTCGGCTAACCACGTTCAAGTTCTCCGGGACAGCCTCTACGGCGGCTCACCTTATCCTTCGAAGAGCCCAGGATCCGCAAGGATTCTGGGCTTTTTCATTGTGCCCTCACGTAGGAAGACGCCCGACAGGGAAGCGAAACGGGGGCCCAGCCGGACCCCCGTTCCTTCCGATGCTGACTTGTCAGCTCAGGAGGCGGGCTTCTCGAACGCCGCGTCGTCGAGCTTCGGGTTGATCTCCATCGACTCGACCTTGCCGGTCATGAACTTCTCGCCGTTGAAGAGCGTGGTCATGGCCTGCGGAACCTGCACGCCACCCATTGCCTTCACGTCCGAGTAGTCGGTCTGGAAGATCCCCGCGACCTGGGTCATCGGGTGATTCCCCTTCGCCTCGCTGCGCTGGAGCACGCCGTCGGCGTTGAAGAACAGCTTCAGCCACTCCCCGGCCTCGTCGTCGATCCACACCAGCACGACGTCCGCCGGCGTGCCGTCGACCTCTTCGGCCGGAAGCTGCTGGACGGGGAACTGGTCGAAGTGACCGATCACGTAGAGCGGATCCGAGAGGATCTCGCGCTTCTGATCTGCCGCGGCATCGGCCGGCAGGTCCTGCACCTGGCCCTGGGCCGCCATCCAGGCACCTTCACGCCCGACACCCATGGTCTGATTGCCGAAGGGCGTCTTCAGCTCACGGACGGTGCGGTCCGGGAAGGCGGTCTTCACGTCGGCCGTGATCGCCAGGTCCATGCCCTGGACGGACATGTTCATGGTCATGGTCGTGCTGACGGTCTTCATGTCGGCCAGCTTCGGACCGTGCGCCTTCTGCGCCCGGGCCAGGATCGCGCGACCCTTCTCGATCGTCTCGTCGGTCGGCTCGGGGAACTCCGGACCCTCGGGCTCGGGGATCGAGATGTCGAGTTCCTCGACCGGGCCGAACTGCGTCAGGTCGCTGTCCCAGTCCTCCGTCTTGCCGACCGCGACGATCGCGAACTCGTCCGGGCGCACACGACGCTTCATGACGTCGAGTACGGCATCGGCGTCGACCTCGCGCACGCGGTCGTTGTAGGTCTCGAGGAAGTCCTCGGGGTACCCGAGGTAGTCGAGGCTCATCTTGCGCTGCAGGACCTGCGACTTGGAGACGTAGTTGAACACGTCGGCGGCAAGCATGCCCTCCTTCGCGTCCTTCAGCTCCTCCTCGCCGACCGGCTCGGTGCGCATGCCCTCGATGACGCCGAGGATGGCCTCGGTGGCATCGTCGGTCGTCTCGCTCTTCGTGCCCACGTAGGCCTGGAAGACGCCCGGCGTGGCGAAGCTCGCTCCTGTCGTGCTGCCCACGTTGTAGGCGTAGCCCAACTCGGTGCGAACCTTGTTGAAGAGGCGATCGCTGAAGCTGCCGCCGAGGATCCGGTTCGCCACGCTCATGGCGAAGTAGTCCTCGTCGTCGGCGCGCATGCCGATGTGTCCCATGACCACGCGAGCCTGGTTCACATCGGTCTTCTCGGCCACGAGAACGCGACGGCGCGGTGTCTCCGTCGGCTCGTTCGGGAACTCGAGCTCGGGCAGGTTACCCTTCTCCCAGTCCCCGAACTTCGCCTGCAGCTTCTCGAGCATGGCGTCGGCGTCGATGTCGCCGTAAACGGCGATCATCATGTTGTCCGGGTGGTAGAAGGTCTCGTAGAAGCGCACGACGTCGGCGCGGGTGATCGCGTCGAGCGTCGCATACTCCGTGTCGCGTGCGTAGGGGTGCTCGTCGCCCCAGATCGCCTGCTGCAGCTCGCGCGCCGCGATTCCGTTCAGGTCGTCGTTGCGACGGGCCACGTTCGCACGCTCACCCTCGAGCGCCACGTCGATCTTCTCCTGGTCGAAAGCGGGACGACGCAGGACGTCGGCCACCAGGTCCAGGCCCCGATCGGCGTTCTGGGTCAGGAAGCTGAAGCTCACCGAACCCGAGGTGTTGCCGATCGAGCTCTCGATGTAAGCGCCCATGTTCTCGAGCTCGGCATCGAGCTCGTCGGCCGGAGTCGTCTCGGTCCCGCCCGTTCGCAGGACGTTTCCGGTGACCGAGGCCAAGCCCACCTTGTCGCCGGGCTCGAAGGCAGCACCGGTGCGGACCATGATCTGGCCTTCGACCAGCGGCCATTTGTCGTCCTCGAGCAGGTAGACCACCATGCCGTTGTCCAGGACGTGGCGCTCGTAGTCGGGAATCTCGACTTCACCGAGCTCGGGGAAGTCGAAATCCTCCCACGGGTCGTCGGCAACGGCGGTGGAAGCGAAAGCCGTCAGGGCGACGACCACGGCGAAGCTGCTCAGCAGCAGACGTCGGGTGATGTCAGCGTGCATCGTTGCCACCCTCCTGCTCCTCGGTCTCGGTGATGATGTAGGCGACGTTCCGGTTCTTCTCGACGAAGCACTCCTGCGCGACGCGCTGGACGTCCGCCGCGGTCACGCCGTCGATCTCGATCGGGTACTGCAGGCCGTTGCGCCAGTCGTCCTCCCAGAGCTCCGCGTCGACCAGGTTCGAGATCGTTCCCAGGTTGCTGCGGCTCTGACGCATGAAGTCGGCCTTCATTCGCGTCTTCACGCCCTCGAGCTCCTCGGCGCTCACGGGCTCGTTCTTCAGGCGTTCGAGTTCCTCGAACACGGCCTGTTCGGTCTCGAGGGCGGAAACGCCCGCACTCGGGACCACGAAGGTGATGAACAGGCCCGGGTAGATGTCCCCGGGCAGCTGCGTGATCGCACCCACGCCGACCGCCTTCTTCTCTTCCTTCACCAGGCGCTCGTGCAGACGACTGCTGCGGCCGTTGGCGAAGAGCGAGGTGATCACGTCGTAGACCGGCGCGTCGTCGTCGAAGCGGTCCGGCTTGTGGAAGCCGACCACGTAGAAAGGCTGACCCTGATCGCGCAGGGCAACCCGACGCTCGCCGCGCTGTTCGGGCTCGACCGTGATCACTCGACCCGGCTTCGGGCCCTCTTCCCAGTCGCGGAAGTACTTCTTGGCGAGCTTCTCGACCTCGTCGGCCTTCACGTCACCGACCAGACCGATCACCACGTTGCTCGGAACGTAGTAGCGCTCGTACAGGTCCAGGGCCTGCTGACGCGTGAAATTGTCGAGATCGCTGCGGTAGCCGACCAGCGGGCGGCCGTAGGGATGGCCGATGTAGGCCATGGCCAGGAATTCCTCGAGCATGCGGCCGACGGGCGAACTGTCGGTCCGCATGCGGCGCTCCTCGATCACCACGTCGCGCTCGGTGTAGAACTCGCGCATGACGGGGTTGATGAAGCGCTCGCTCTCGAGGTAGGCCCACAGCTCGAGCTTGTTGCTCGGCAGCGAGTAGAAATAGGTCGTGACGTCGTAGCCCGTCGAGGCGTTGAGACCGGTGCCACCGTTCTTCTCGACGATGTTGCCGAACTCGTTCGCGATCACGTGTTCACGCGCCTCGTCCTGCGCGGCCTCGAATTCCGCCTGGAGCTCTTCGAGCTTCTGCTGGTCGGGGAAGCGCTTGTTCCGTTCTTCGAACATGGCGAGGTAGATCTCGTCCACCTTCTCCATGGCCTTCTCTTCCTTGCGGAGATTGTCGGTCCCGATTTCCTCGGTCCCCTTGAAGGCCATGTGCTCGAACATGTGCGCGAGGCCGGTGCGGCCCTGCTCTTCGTTCACGCCGCCGACGCCGACCTGGGCGAAGTAGGTGAACGCGGGTGCGCCCGGACGCTCGACCACGAGGATTCGCAGGCCGTTGTCCAAGGTGATCTTCGTGACTTCGCTCTCGAGGCGCGCGATGTCCTGCGCGCCAGCCGTCGGGGCCAGAGTCGCCAATGCGACGAAGAGAGCGAGGCCGGCCAGCACGGATCGGTGCATGGCCCCTCCTTTGTGAATTGCGGGTTGAACGGGGGTCGGTGGCGTCGAGTCGTTACGACGGAGGTTCACTGACATGATTCACGCGAGGTCGACGGGGTCGGACGCCGCCACACCGTGGTGGTCCTGCGACCGGCCGGGGCCGGACGTGCCTTCGACACCCAAACGCTGTGGGGGTCAAAGAACCGCAGAGGACGTTCGGCCGCCAGACGGATCCCGATGCGACCACTCGCGGCGATCTCCGCGGGTGGCGCGCCCGGCCAGAGACCGAGGCGAGGATCGTTGACGAGATCGAGGCCGTCCCACGAGAGGTCGGCCCCCAGAGCCTGTCCCAGCTTACCCGGTCCGTTGGTGAGTTCCACCCCGGATCGACCGCGCCGGGCCACGAGCGCATCGTGACCCGCGAGCGGTTCGGCCGCGCGAAGCAAGATCGCGCCCGCGGCGCCCGGAGGCTCGCACACCACGTTCAGGCAGTGGTGCAGACCGTAGGAGACATACACGTAGAGATGCCCTGGTGTTTCAAACATGTTGCGATTGCGCGGCGTGACGCCACGGTGGGCGTGGCTGGCGGGATCTTCACCCACGCCGAGATAGGCCTCGACCTCGACCAATCGCAACCGGACGCGGGTGCCGTCGACGCGCCCACGCAACTCGGCACCCACGAGATCGTGGGCCACCTCCACCACGGGCCGCTGGAACCAGCGCCGCCCGCGGCGGCGCGCTGCCTTCCGGTCCGTCAATTGACGACGTACTCGCGGCGCCCGAAGATCAGCCCACCGATCACCGAGAAGGCGATCAGGGCGAAGACCAGGATGCCGACCGAGGTCCAAGGACCGACGTCGGGATTCTCGAGCACGAGCTGCCGAACGAAGTCGATCATCGAGCCCTGCACGTCGTCGTCACGCATCATGACGTTGCGGACGTGGAATTCGAGGGTCCAGGTCTGCATCTGACCGGGCACCTTCGACACGACGCCCTCCCAGGCGAAGGCATAGGCCACGCCCCAGGTCAGCGGTCGCTGGAAGAGCACGCCGAAGACGGCGAACAGGCCGGTGAAGACCATCGTCGCCAGCAACACGATCCAGACGTGATTGGCGTACTGCTGCAGGAATTCCGTGTTCAACGTCCCGAAATTCCCGGCCACGATGAACACGAAGCACAGCACGAGCGAGAGCGCGAGGATCAGGGCCGCCACCACCTGCACGGCCGCGAGCCGCCCGGAGTAGACCGCGACGCGACTGATCGGACGGGTCAGGAGGTAGGTGATCGTCCGCCCCTCCACCTCGTCGTGGATCGTCGGAATCCCGAAGGCCAAGCCGACCAGGTAGATGAGGATCGACAGATAGAGCGTGCCGACCAGGTTCGAGAAGAAGGCCTGTGCGGTGAAGACCTCCATGCCCTCGGCACGCCAGAGCACGGTGAGCAGGAGCGGAAGAAGCCCGGCGAAGGCGATGAACACCAGGCGCCGACGTCGCACGAGGTCGCGGAGCGCGTGGACGAACACGAGGCGGAAGACGGTTCCGAAGGGGACCATCTCGGGCGCGACCGTCGCCGCGGATCCTGGCGTGCGCGGTCCGATGTCTTCGCTCACGATCCGTCCTCCACCAGGTATTCGAACAGGCTCTTGAGGTTGTCGTCTTCGGTCGTGTAGCCACGCACCGTCACGCCACCGTCCAGCGCGACGCCTGGCAGGCGTCCGAAGAAGAGCCGCGGATGATTCGACTCGACCACGAGCCGGGTTGCTCCGTCGACGCGCACTCCGAGAACGTCCTCGGCGGCGATGAGATACGCGGCGAGCTTGCGCGCGTCGTCGCACTCGATCGCGATGCGGTGCGGATGCCGTTCGACGAGATCGCGAATGTCGCTGACGTTTCCCTCGGCGAGGATGCGTCCGTTGTTGATCAACAGGATCGTCGAGGTCATCTGTTCGACCTCGTGCAGGATGTGGCTGCTGACCAGGACGCACTTGCCCTCGTCCCCGAGCTCGCGGATCAGTGCCATCGACTCGGACCGGCTGACCGGATCCATGCCGTTGAAGGGCTCGTCCAGGAAGATGACCTCGGGATCGTGCGCCATCGCCTGCGCAAGCTTGATCTTCTGACGCATGCCCTTCGAGTAGCCGCCCACGGGCCGGTCGGCATCGGCCGTGAGATGCGTTCGATCGAGGGCCTGGGCCGCGCGCGTGCGCGCCTCGCGGAACGAGAAACCGTGAAGTTGCAGCAGGTAGACCAGCATCTCCCGACCGGTCATGTTCTCGTACAGTGCGTCCTGTTCCGGACAGAAGCCGATCCAGCGGTAGAGCCCGGGATTCGAAGCCAGATCCTGCCCCATCAGCAGCACACGGCCCTTGCTCGGCTTGAGCTGACCGGCCATCAGCTTGAAGAGCGTGCTCTTGCCCGCGCCGTTCAGGCCCAGCAGGCCGGTGACCCCGGGTTGGACCGCGCAGGTGACGGAGTTGACGCCGATGACCTGGCCGTACCAACGCGTGACCGCATCGCACTCCAGAACGCCTGATTCGGTCCCCAGGGGCGTGATCGCCGTCGGCGCCGACGTGGCGGAGAGTTCGTTCACAGCACCACCTCGACCGGTTCGATCTTGCGTCGCAGCCACCAGTAGGCACCGCCCAGTCCGCCGGCGAGCGCGATCAGACTGAGAGCCGGATGGATTCCGTCGTCCACTTCGGCCCCGAACCACCACGCGCCCACTTGCTCGAGGTTGCCCGCCATGTTCAGCAGGCCCCAGACCTCGACGTTCGTGATGGCCTTGACCAGCTCGATCACGGGGACGAAACCGTAGCCGAAGATCACGATCCAGGTGACCGCGATGAACACGGAGCGTTGCGCGGTGGCGCTGACCGCCAGCATGAACAGACCTGCCGTCGAGATCATCAACAACGAATGGACCGTCATCACGAAGGGCACGTACCAGATCTCGCCGAAGTAGGCGCTCGTCGGCTGGATCGCCACGGCGAACAGCCACACGAGCAGCGTGGGCAGCCAGGTCGTCAGCGCCAGGAACGTGGCGATCACACCGAGCTTGCCGAAGACGTAGTCGTTCCGCGAGATCGGCTTGGAGAAGTAGAGCTGCAGTGCCTTGCCGCGTCGATCCGCCGCGACCAGATCACTTCCCACCATGATCGTGAAGATCACGACCCAGATCATCGAATCGTTGAGCGTCGCCCAGAAGAAGGGCGCCCCGGAATCGAAGGTGGTGCCGAAGACGCCCTCGAGCAGATCGCCCCCTTTGAGCCGACCGTAGAGAGCAACACCGGCGAAGATCTTCTGGATCCAGGCCAGACCGAGCAGGATGAGGTACTTCCTTTGCGGCAGGACCTGCATGACTCCCTGCCGGACGATCGGCCACCAGCGCAGCGGGCGTTCCTGCAGCTCGCCGTTCCAGCGTTGGTAACCTTGTTCGTAGATCGGCATCAGGAAACCGCCTCGACGAAGGAGTCCTGCAGGGTACGACCGGCCTCGAGGAAGTGCCGGATCTGAACCCGTTCTCCCAGATCGCGGAGGACCATGAAGATCGCATCGCTGCCCTGGTCGGGCGCGATCTGCACGCGCAGACCGTCCTGGATCGTCTCGACCTCGTGCCCGGCGGCGCGAAGGGCATCGGCCAGCGCATCGAGTTCGCCGCGCCCGCGGAGGTCGTAGACACGACCGGCGTCGATCAGCTGGCGCTCGACGGACCGCTCTTCGACGACGCGACCTTCCTTGAGCACGATCACGTGGTCGCAGGTCTGCTCTACATCGGGAAGCAGGTGCGTGCTCAGGATCACGTTCATGCCCTTGTCGCGGCTCACCTCGCGAACCAGCTCGAGCATCTGCTCGCGCCCCGGAGGGTCCATGCCGTTGGTCGGCTCGTCGAGCAGGAGAAGATCGGGATCGTGCACGAGGGCCTGCGCGAGCTTCAGTCGCTGCTTCATGCCCTGCGAATAGCCTTCGAGTTCGCGGTAGCGCGCCTCGCCGAGACCGACGTAGTAGAGGACCTGGTGCGCGCGTTCCTTGGCGTCGGCATGGCCCATGCCGACGAGCTCGCCGGCGTAGGTGGTCATCTCGACCGCATTCATTCCCGGAATGAGACAATCGGACTCCGGCACCAGGCCGATCTGCCGGCGGATCGCCAGGGCCTCGCCGTGGGCATCGTGTCCGAGCACGCGACACGCGCCTTCGGGCACGGGCAGCAAGCCCAGGATGCTCCGCAGAAAGGTACTCTTACCGGCTCCATTCGGTCCCAGGAGACCCACCGCACCCGAGGGCACCTGCAGGTCGAGTCCGTGGAGAACGGTCTTCGGGCCGTAACTCTGGGTGAGACCACGCGTCTCGATGATCGATTCCATGGGCCGCCGTGGGACGGGAGGACGCAGTTCTTGCTCTGGTTGAAGACGCACGACACCGCGCGAACGTTTCATCGTGGACCGAAGAAGCTACCGTAGAAGCCGTGACAACGTCCACGAATGTCGGATGCCCGAGCCATCCCGGATCTCGCCCACGCGTCGGCAGAACACCGTGAAGACCCGTTGAACCTCGTCCGATCCCGTGCTGGGCTTTCGTACGCCCGCTTGATCCGGGGATTCGGACTCCGGTAGTTTCGCCGAGTTCTCAGACGCCCCCGGCGCCCCTCGTCCGCCGCCGTGTCGGCCTCCAACTCTCCCGCGGTCCTCTCAAGGAGTCTCGATGCGTCGCTTCCGCTTCGTCCTGGTCCTGTTCGCCCTCTCCCTGGCGGGCCAGGCAGGGGCATCGAAATCGATCGAAGAGAAGATCGTGGGCTTCGTCGACGCCCACGACCACGAGGCCGTCGCACTGCTCCAGCGCACGGTCGACATGAACAGCGGGACGATGAACCTCGACGGGGTCCGCGCCGTCGGCGACGTCTTCCGCAACGAGTTCGACGCGCTGGGCTTCGAGACCGAGTGGATCGACGGGTCGCCCTTCGAGCGCGCGGGCCACCTCGTCGCCACCCACGGCGACCGCGGTCCGCACGTGCTGATGATCGGTCACCTCGACACCGTCTTCGAACCCGACAGCCCTTTCCAGCGCTACGAACCGATCGACGAGCGCTACGTCAAAGGTCCCGGCACGACCGACATGAAGGGCGGGAACATCGTCGTCCTGCACGCGCTGCGTGCCCTGGACGCGGTCGGCGTTCTCGACGACCTGACCGTCACCGTGATGCTGCTCGGCGACGAAGAGCGGTCGGGAAAGCCGACCTCGGTGTCGCGGGCACGGTTGATCGAAGCCGCCGACGCAGCCGACGTCGCGCTCGGTTTCGAGGACGGCGACAGTGATCCCACGACCGCAGTCGTCGCGCGCCGCAGCTCGACCAGCTGGAAGCTCGAGATCACCGGCCGGCCCGCGCACTCTTCGCAGATCTTCGGCGAGGGCTACGGCTACGGTGCGGTCTTCGAGGCCGCACGGATCCTGAACGCCATGCGGGAAGCCCTGGCCGGCGAGGAATTCCTGACCTTCAACCCAGGACTGATCCTGGGCGGTACCGACGTCACCCACGACCCCTTCGCCGCGCGGGGTGAAGCTTTCGGCAAGAACAACGTCATCGCCGAATCGGTCACGGTGACCGGCGACCTGCGTTGCCTGTCCTTCGAGCAACAGGAACGCGCGCGGGAACACATGCGAGCCATCGTCGCCGACAACCTCGACGAGACGTCGGCTACGATCACGTTCGGCGACGGCTACCCGCCGCTCGATCGCAGCGACGGAAACCTGCGTCTGCTTTCGATGTGGGATGCCGTGAGCCGCGACCTCGGTTTCGGTCCGGTCGAGCCCGTCGACCCGCGCAACGCCGGCGCGGCGGACATCTCGTTCACGGCCGGCCGCGTCGACATGGCGATGGACGGCCTCGGGCTGATGGGCTCCGGCGGCCACACCGTGGAGGAAACCGCAGACCTCACGACGCTGCCGATGAACACCAAACGCACGGCCGTGCTGCTGTGGCGCCTGAGTCGCGGAGAATGACGAAGGCCCCCGTCGCGAACGACGAGGGCCTTTCGAACCGGCTCTGGAACCCGGTGGAGCGTCGATCGGGTCCTAGTTGACCTCGACCTCTTCCCCGTCGGTTTCGGCCGCCTCGGCAGCTTCGGCGATCTTCTGCTGGCGCATCTCCTCGACTGCTTCGAAGAGCTCGGCACGGGTCGGGTTCTCCTTCAACAATTCGACGACACGCCAGACCTGCTCGTCGCGCTCGATGTTGACGCGGTAAGCGGCGGCGTTGCCTTCCTGGCGACGCTCGATCTCGCGCAGCACGCCGACACCGATCTCACGCTCGTGCTCGTCGAAGAGCTCGCGACTCATCTCGAGCTCCATGTCCTCGAAGTAGCCAGGTAGGTCTTCGCGGGTCTCGGCGAGAGCCCAGAACTCGTCGAGCATCTCCTCGGTGAACTCGAAGTCGTCCGGACCCGTGTGCTCGTGGTCGACGAGCCACTCGTTGGTGAAGTGGAAGTAGGTCGCGTCGCGCTCGAGGGCGACCTCGAAATCGCTCAGCAGCGAGGGCTCGACCTCGACGTCGGGCATGATGCCGCCGCCACCGAAGACCTCACGGCCCATGTCGGTGCGATAGACCTCGGGTTCGTCCTCGACATCCTCGACGTCGGTCAGGTCGATTCCCTCTTCCTCGATCAGCGAACCGTCGCGGTTGCGATCGCGATGGATCGAGCGACCGCTCGGCGTGTAGTACTTCGCCGTGGTCAGCTTCAGGGCCTTGGTCGGCGACAGCTCGAAGACCGTCTGCACCGAACCCTTGCCGAAGGTGTTCTCACCGATCACCACGCCCACGTCGTGGTCCTGGATCGCGCCCGCAAGGATCTCGCTCGCGCTGGCGCTGCTGCCGTTGACCAGCACCGCGAGCGGATGATCCTTCCAGACCCGACCGCGGTTCGAGGTCGAGTAGTAGCTCATGTTCTGCTGTGCGAGACGGCCCTTCGTGTAGACGATCAGGTCGCCCTTCTCGAGGAACATCTCGCTGACGTCCTTGGCCGCCGACAGCAGACCGCCCGGGTTCGTGCGCAGGTCGATGATCAAAGACTGCATGCCGCGGCGCTCGAGATCTTCCATGTGACTCTCGAGCTCGTCGCGGGTCGTGCGCGCGAAGTTCGAGATGCGCACGTAGCCGACGCCCGACTCCTCGTCGAGCATGAAAGCGTAGGGAACGCTTTCGACCTTGATGATGTCGCGCGTGATGTTGAAGGGGATGACCTTCTCACGCCCAGGACGCTTGATGCCGATGTTGACCTGCGAACCCTTGGGCCCACGCAACACCTTCACCGCGTCGGAACTCTTCCAGCCCTCGGTGCTCTCGCCTTCGATCTCGACGATCTGGTCGCCGCCGCGGATCCCCAGACGGAAGGCCGGTGTGTCGTCGATCGGCGAGACCACGGTCGGGTAGCCGTCGCGCACGACGATCTGGATGCCCAATCCACCGAATTCACCCTGCGTCGTGGTCATGAGGTCTTCGTAGACCTCTTCGGTGAGCAACTGGCTGTGGGTGTCGAGATCGTCGAGCATGGCCTCGATGGCCTTCTCGATCAGTTCTTCGGGATCGAGTTCGTCGACATAGTTGCGGATCAGCCGCTCGTAGACCTTGCCGAAGAGCTCGAGACTTTCGATCCGCGCGCGGCTGAGTTCTCGGCGATCCATCTTCGATTCACGCGACTGCGCAGCGGCGTCCGACGTGAACGAGATCGCGAGGAGAACGGCGAGGACGAGGTTGAGTCCGATCCGGGCCATGAAGACGTCCTTGGTCTGACGGGGAAAGCCGACGCCGCAGGGGAAGACGGCGGTGCGTCGGTCCACTCCGTCACGATAACCGGGTGGGCCGGCGTGCTGCAATATGCTTGCCACGAGTCCCTACGCGAGCCCTCCGTTGAAGTTCCCGGCGTTGGG
>JGI12109J20283_10356532_pt1 | contig 14920 bp, 9 predicted proteins | sample ElkSlonscriptome_12_FD_20283 | JGI IMG/M metagenome (IMG submission 20283) | reverse complement strand
GACGCGGACAGCTTGGCCCACCGGCAGGCGCTCGTCGAGCGTCAGCCGAAGCTCGAACACGTGGCTCTGCTCGGTTCCCTGGCTGACGAGCGTGCGCAGCGCGGCCGGAATGACTTCCTCGTCGAATCGAATCGCCAGCTCGTCGCCGGGCTGCAGGTAGCGGTAATACGACAGCGGCGCGCGGGCGACCACTTCGAGATTGTCCGGGTTGTAGACGCGCATGACCTGGGTGCCGGTCGACACGCGCTCGCCGGCCTGCACCAGCCGCTGCGCAACGACTCCGGGAAACGGCGCGCGNATCTGGCTGCGCTCGATCTGGTCGGTGACCTGGGCGAGCCGGCTGCGCGCCACGCGCAGGTCGCTCTCGCCGACGTCGCGCTCGGAGCGCGTCTGATCGATCTGGGTCCTGGAAGCCAGGTTGTCGGCTCCGAGTCGCTGGTACCTCTCCAGTTCGGCGTCGAGAAACTTCAGCCGCGCCTCGACGCTGGAGATTTCGGCCTCGAGCTCGTCGGCACGAAGCCGGAGCTGGGCTACTTCGATGCGCGCCAGCACGTCGCCCTCGGCGAATCGCTCGCCGACCTCGGCAACCTCCAGCAGCCGCCCTTCGACCTCGGCCGAAAGAAAGGCATCGGAACGCGACAGCACCGTGCCGGCCACCTGCATCGTCGGCGCCATCGCCATCAGTCGGGCTTGCCCGACCTCGACCGGCGCCGGTCCGCCGAACTGCGCCTGGGCACCACTCGACAGGGCGAGTGCCGCCACAAGCGAAATCATCATTCTTCTCATGCGTAGGACTCCCCGCCCAGACGCGCGCCGGAAGGCTCCGACACGCTCTTCTCCTCGTTCATTCTCAACAGGCTCGGCAGCAGAATCAACGTAAACAGCGTGCTGATCGCCATACCGCCGACGATGACTGCGGCCAACCCGCGATACAGCTCGGTACCCGCGCCGGGCAGCAGCAGCAGCGGCAACATGCCGAACAGGCTGGTAAACGTACTCATCAGGATCGGCCGCAGCCGCAGACCGACCGCTCGACGCACGGCCTCGCGCCGGTCCTTGCCGTCGCGCTCCTCGTCGCGCGCCCGGTAGACCAGCAGAATGGCGTTGTTGACCACCAGGCCGAGCAGGATCACGAAGCCGATCATCGTCAGCATGTCCATCGCCTGGCCGTAGAGCAGATCGACCGCGCGCAGGCCCAGCACGCCGCCCACGGTGGCCATCGGCAGCGTCAGCACCACCAGCAGCGAATCCTTGAACGACCGGAACAGCGCCGAAATCAGAAGATAGAGAATCACGATCGCCAGCACGAAGCTGCCGGCCAGGCTTTGAAGCGTTTCGCCCAGCGCTTCGGCGGTGCCGCGATAGGTCACCACGCCGTCGGCCGGGAGTGCGGCGCGAATCGCCGGTTCGGCCTCGGACTGGATCAGCGCGATCGCGGTCTCCATCGGCATGCCCGAAGGCGGCGTGACCTGCAGCGTCAGGGTTCGCCTGCGATCCACACGGCGGATTTCATTCGGGCCCGCGGTGCGCTCTAGCTGAACCAGCTCGCCCAGGGTCACGATCTCGCCGGTGGGCGAGGCCAACGGCGTGGCAAGCAGCTGTTCGGGATTCTCCCAGCGCTCGCCGCGAAGAATGACGTCGAGCCGACGATCACCGTCGAAGTACTCGCCGAGAAAGGCGCCGTTGCCCATGGCGCGAATCATGGTTGCGACATCGCCGCGCGTCCAGCCGAGCTCGGCGATGCGGCGGTCGTTGGGCTTCATCCGCAGTTCGGGCTCGGCCAGTTCGAGGTTGGGTTCGGGACGGACGTTGGCCTCGGGCATGATCTGGGAAATCACGCCGAACCCGACGCGACCGGCTTCGAGCAGCTCCTCGAAATCGCCGGCCTGGAGGTCGACGTCGATCCGCCGACCGCCGCGGCCGCCGAAGATCGGCCGGCGCGTGGCCCGGCCGAAGGAATCCGGGAAGCCGGAGATCACCTCGCGGTTGAGGATTCCGATCATCTCGTCGGAGCGCGATTCGTCCTCGGTGCGCACACCGATGAACGCGCCGCCGCCGAAGTTGCCGACGAAGCTGTTCTTCAGCTTCGGCTGCTTTTCGCCGGACATGTACGGCTCCAGCCGCTGGTTGATCACGTCGATGAGCTCGCGCTGGGCGGTGTCGGGACCCATGCCCGGCGGCGCCAGCACGAACGCCGAGACCAGGTTGCGCTGTCCTTCGGGCAGGTAGTCGGCCGGCGGCAGCAGAAACGCAGCCACCGCCAGCGGAACGCCGATCAATCCGGTGATCCACCCGACGCGGCGCGTGCGCGTGTCGGTCAGCTTCATGATCGTGTCCGCGGCACTCCGCCACCACGTCACGTGACGGTCCTCCATGGACCGGTTGCCGAGCATGCGCATACTGGCTGCTGGAAGCACGATGATCGCTACCAGCAGCGAGCAGATGATGGCTGCGGAAATCACCACGGCCAGGTCGCCGAACAACTGGCCGGCCTCGTCCTGCAGGAAGAACACCGGCACGAAAATCGCCACCGTGGTCGCGGTCGAGGCCAGCAGCGCACCCCAGACCTGCCCGGCACCTCGATCGGCCGCTTCGTAGCCGTCGCGACCCTGCTCGCGCTGGCGAACGATGTTCTCGAGGACCACGATCGCGGCGTCCAGCACCATCCCGGTGGCGAACGCCAGGCCGGCCAGCGAGATCACGTTCAGCGACATGCCCAGCCCATCGAGCACGATGAACGAGAAGCACAGACACAGCGGGATGGCCACGGCTACCATCATCGTGGCGCGGAAGCGCCGGAAGAACCACCAAAGCACGCCGACGGCCAGCAGCATGCCGATGAGCAGGTTGGTGACCACCATGCGGACCGACTGCTTGATATAGATCGTGTCGTCGGACGACTGGTTCATCTGCAGCCCGGCCGGATCGAGATGGGTGCGCTGCAGCTCGGCGATCGTCGCCTTGAGCTCGTCCATGACGTTGAGGGTATTGACGCCGGGCTCGGCGACCACGTTCATCATGATCGACGGCTCGGTGTTCTGCGACATGCCGCCGGAGGAATCGCGCATCACCCGCTCGACGGTAGCGACATCGCCCAGGTAGACCGGCCGACCGTCTCGCCACTCCAGCACCAGGTTCTGCAGATCCGCGATCTCGTACTGCCCGGCAAAGCGGATCGTGTACTGACGCTTGCCGACCTCTTCGAATCCGGCCGAGACGTCGTTGTTCTGGCCCAGCTGCCTTCCGATGCGCGCTAAGTCGACGCCGATCGATGCGGCCTGGAACGGGTCGAATTCGATCCGTACCTCGAACGCTCGACCGCCGCGCGGCGTAGCGGAGGCTACGCCCGGGATGCGCTCGATGCGCTCCTGCACCACTTCTTCGACGAAATCCTGGTACTCGATGATCGAACGACTGTTGCCTTCCTGGGGAATGATGCCGAACCAGGCCATGGTGTCGCCGAACCGATCCGTCCCGACCCGCACGCTCGGCTCGCTGACGTCGGCCGGATAGTTCGACACCTGGTTGAGCCGGTTGATGACCTCGATCAAAGCGCGATTCAGGTCGGCGCCGACGTCGAATTCGAGCGTGATCGACCCGCGCCCCTGGCTGGCCTCGGAATCCATGCGCTTCAGACCCGGCACGTCCCGGAGCTGTTCTTCCTGCGGCTCGACGATTTCCGATTCGATTTCGGCCGGCGCAGCGGCACGCCAACCCGTGGATATGGAAATCGACGGTCGGGTGATGTCCGGCGTCATCTGGACGGGCAGCCGCCACAGGCTCAGCAATCCGAAGATCACCAGCAGAATGCAGCCGACGGCAACGGCGACCGGATTACTCAGTCCAAGGCGGGTCAATGGCATGAAGACGTCCCTGCGCAGACGATATGTTTTGGCCCGGATGGGCGCGGACACTTGACAGCATTTCAGCGTATTGGACATCACGAATGTGAAGGAGTGCCGAAAGTCACTCTCGCGGTCCGGCTTCGTTCGTTTCGGATTGCGTCGTGACCGCCCGCGTCGACGCACGGTGCGGTATCGTTGCCATGCGGCGCTTCGGGGTAGACGCCGGACCCGATTCAATCCAATACACAAAAGAATCACTGCAAATCGGGTCGAATGCGAATGCGCGCCGGGTCCATGCGCCCGGCAGCGCCGGAGAACTGGAATGCCCGAGACCTACGACTACATCATCGTCGGCGCCGGCTCGGCCGGCTGCGTGCTGGCCAACCGCCTGAGCGCCGACCCGGACTGCCGCGTCCTGCTGCTCGAGGCCGGGCCGCGAGACTGGAATCCGTTCATCCACATGCCCGCCGGGCTGGCGCGCCTGGTCAGCTTCAAGTCGCTGAACTGGAGCTACGAGACCGAGCCGGAGCCCAACCTCAACAACCGTCGGCTTTACTGGCCGCGCGGCCGCGTGCTCGGCGGCTCGAGCTCGATCAACGCCATGTGCTACGTCCGCGGGCACGCCTCGGACTACGACGACTGGCGCGACCTGGGCAACCCCGGCTGGGGCTTCGACGACGTGCTCCCCTACTTCCTCCGCGCCGAGGACCAGCAGCGTGGCGAATCGGAGATGCACGGCGCAGGCGGGCCGTTGGGCGTGTCCGATCTCGGCTACGTCAACGACCTCAGCCGCGTATTCATCCAGGCCGCCGAGCAGGCCGAATACTTCCGGAATATCGACTTCAACGGTCCGGTACAGCGCGGCTTCGGCCTGTACCAGGTCACCCAGCGAGGCGGCCGGCGGTGCAGCACCGCCAGCGGCTACCTGCGTCCGGTGCGATCGCGGCCGAACCTGGTCGTGCGCACCGGCGCTCTGACTTCGCGAATCCTGCTCGAGGGTACGCGTGCGATCGGCGTCGAGTATCGGCGGCGCGGTTTCAGGAACCGGGTCCACGCCGATCGCGAAGTACTGCTTGCCGGCGGCGCAATCAACTCACCGCAGCTGCTGATGCTGTCCGGCATCGGCCCGGCCGACTCGGTCCGTGATTCAAACGTCCGCGTCGTCCACGACCTGGCCGGAGTCGGGCGGAATCTGCAGGACCACCTGGACGTCATGACGCTGACCCGCTGCTCGCAGCCGGTGACCTACGACCACCTGAACGAGCTCGCGGTCGGCCTGCGCTATTACCTGCGCCACGAAGGCATCGGCACATCGAACATCGCCGAGGCCGGCGGATTCATCGCCAGCCCCCGCAGCAGGAAATCGCGACCGGACATCCAGATGCACTTTGTGCCGGCGCTGCTCGACGACCACGGACGTAATCGTCTGCCCGGCGACGGATATACGCTGCATGCCTGCAACCTGAGGCCGGAGAGCCGCGGTCACCTGAAGCTCAAGTCCAACGACCCGGCGGATCCGCCGGCGATCTACGCCAACTACCTTTCCGAGGCCGAGGACGTCGAGATGATGCTCGAGTGCATCCGGGTCTCGCGAGACATCCTGAATCAGCCCGCGTTTCGGCCGTTCCGGGCCCATGAAATTCATCCCGGCAACGACGTCACCGACCGCGAAGGCCTGCTCGGTTTTGTCCGAGCCAAGGCCGAATCGATCTACCACCCGGTGGGCACCTGTCGCATGGGCTCGGACGACGACGCGGTCGTCGATCCGGAACTCCGGGTGCGCGGCATCGACGGCCTGCGGGTCATCGACGCCTCGGTGATGCCGACGCTGATCGGCGGCAACACCAACGCGCCGACCATCATGATCGCCGAAAAGGCCGCCGACCTGCTGCTGGGCAACGCAGCGAGCGTGCGCAAGGACATGGCCGAAGCCGCCTGATTCCGGCGCCCCGGAGCGGGCGCCAGAGCGGATGGGTCAGAGCGATTCGACCGACTGACCGGCAGGCTCTTCCCCGCCGTTTTCCACTGGCGGTGCCGCGGCAGCAACCCCTCCATCATCCGCGACCGGGCCCGGCTCGGCGAAACGAGCGATCCAGTCACGCACCTCGCCGTACCAATGCAGCGAGTTGTTGGGCTTGAGGATCCAGTGGTTCTCGTCCGGGTAATACACCAGCCGGGACTCGACCCCGCGGGTCTGCAGCACCCGGAACAACGAAAAAGCCTGGCCAACCGGCACGCGCAGATCGTTCTGTCCGTGCAGGATCAGGCTGGGCGTCTCGAAGGCATCGGCGTACATGTGCGGCGACAGCAGCGGATACATCTCCGGATTCTCCCAGTACGGCCCGAAACGCTGGTCGTGGACCGCGAAGTCGGCCGAAGTCTGCGCGTAGAGATCATAGACCGCTGCGTGGATGACCAGCGCGTTGAACGGATGGTCGCGCCCTAGCAGCACCGAAGACAGGTAGCCGCCGTAGCTGCCGCCGCCGGCGACCATCCGCTCGGTGTCGATCCACGGCTGCTGCTGGAACCACTCGGCTGCCGCGATGGTGTCGGCGTACGGCAGCGTCATCCAGTCCGGGTTGATCGCGTCGGTGAACTCCTGACCGAAGCCGGCCGAGCCGTGGAAGTTGTGCCATGCGGTTACGTAGCCCCACGACGAGAAGGTCTGGGCGTTCCAGCGAAAATGGAACATGTCGGAGATCTGACCGTGCGGGCCGCCGTGGATCAGCAGGAACAGCGGGTACTTCTGCTCCGGATCGAAGCCGGGCGGATAGTGGACCCACATCTGGATATCCTTGCCTTCCGCACCCGTATAGGTCACCGACTCGTAGGTGCCGAGATCGACATCGGCCAGAACCTCGTCGTTGAAGTTCTCCAGACGCGACGCCGAACCGCTTTCCGGATCAACGGCGACCACGCGCGGCGGGAACAGGAAACTCTGGTTACGAGCGATCAGGGTGCCGTCGTCGGCGATATCGAGCGCGTCGAAGTTGGTCTGCACGGTAATTCGAACCGGCGATGAGCCGCTCAAGGAAAGGAAGTAGACCCTTCGCGTACCCGCATCGTCGATCGCGCCGAACAGCCCGGCCGAATCGGGCGACCAGACCAGGCCGGTGGCCGAGCGATCCCAGCCATCGTGGACGAGGCGCGTGCGCGCGGTCGCGAGCTCGTGGATCATCAGCTTCTGCTGGTCGCCGTAGAAGCCGGCGACGTGCTGTCGCGTGAACGCCAGCAATCGACCGTCGGGCGAAAACAGCGGCGCGGTGTCCGGCGCGGCGTTGCCCAACGTCAGGTTGCTCGCATCACCCGACTCCATGTCGATCAGGAAGACGTCGGGATCAGGATAAATGCCCTCATCCCGGCTGTCGGAGACCAGCGCAACGTAGCGCTCGTCCGGCGAGACGTCGAAATCCGATGCACCGACGCCGGCAGGCGACAGGCTCAAACCGGCGGGAGCCGTGACCGGCTGAGCTTCACCGCCACCGGCCGGAACCCGGAACAGGTGGTTGACACGATCTTCGTCCAGCCAGTGGTCGAAGAACGCATACGGCATCGCGTTCCAGACATGGGCAGAGACCTTGTCTTCTTCGTCGCTTTCGAGCTGCTCGGCCATTTCCTCGAACGAACGGTCCGGCCAGACGCTGGAGATGAAATAGAGATGCTCACCGGCCCATTTCAGCGCCGAGACGCCGGTCGGAACATCGGTGATCGCGACCGCCTCGCCGGGCGCGTCCATTGGCAGCACGTAGATCTGCCCTGCCTCGTCGTCTCCGCGCTTGCTGATGAATGCCAGATGGTTGCCATCGGGCGAAAAAACCGGGCTGGATGCCGACACCGCTTCCGAGGTCAACGGACGCTGCGACCCGGCATCGCCGACGTCCAGCAGCCACAGTCGGGTCTCGGATTCATCGGTCTCGACATCGTAGGAGGTCACCGGAACAACCACCTGCGTCCCGTCGGGAGACACCACGGGCGCGCCCAGGCGATCGAGCTGCCAGAGCACTTCGGCGCTCAAGCGCTGCGGTTCGCCGGATGCCGGCTCCGGCTCGGCCGGCTGCGCCGCAGCCGGCGACAGGATCGGGGTGGCGATCAGGATCAGGGCAAGAATCGGCCATCGTTTCATTGCAGACGCTCCGGATTTCAGGGAATCGCCAATGATAAGGCGCGCGTCGGCCCGGGTTGCAGGTCGTGATTCGGGGTCGGCTTGATCGAATCGCTCCATTGAGGTTGCGATCGCACGGGCACGATGAGGCTTTCGACTGACTTCATTGAAGGCGCTTTTTCGAGTGGTGAATCGCACCCACGGAGCCATACCGTCACGAGAATCCGATCAAGCAGCTTCATCAAAAAACCAGATTCACCATCCCCAGCATCGCCACGAGAAACAGCACGCTCATCGGCAGCCCGACGCGGATGAAGTCCTTGACCTTGTAACCGCCCGGTCCGATGATCAGCGCGTTGACCGGGTGGGTCGGAAGAATGAACGCGTTCGACGTACCCAGCGCGATGATCAGCGCGTAGACCGCGGGATTGGCGCCGGTGGCCAGCGCGATGTTGATCGCGATCGGCACCAGCAGAACGGTTGCGCCGACGTTGGACATCACCAGCGTGAATACGGTGGCCAGTACCGCCAGCGCGACCTGCATCCAGATGTCGCTGACGTCACCGATCAACCACAGCATTTCCTGCACCAGCCAGGCAGCGGTGCCGGTGACTTCCATTGCGTATCCCAGCGGAATCAGGCTGGCCATCAGGAATACGGTCTTCCAGCTCACCGCACCGTAGGCCTCGTCCATATTCAGCACGCCGGTCAGCACCATGCCGATGGCTCCGGTCAGCAGCGCGACCGAGAGATTGAAGTCGGTGAACAGGATCAGCGACATCGACAGCATGAAGAACACGACCGCGTGCCCGACCTTTTGCGGCCGCTGCTCTTCCTTCGGCACGTCGGTCGCCACGATGAAGTCCTTGTCGCGCGCGACCGCGGACAGATCGCGCCAGGACGAATGCGAGACAAGGCAGTCGCCGACCCGCAGCGGCTCGGCACGCAGCCCCTCGCGAACAATCTGGTCACCGCGGTTGATCGCCAACACCGAGATACCGAAGCGCGACCGCAGCCGAACGTCGGCGATGTTCTTGCCGACCAGGTTGGATCCCGGCGGGATGACCACCTCGGAAATGCCGGCCCGCCCGGGATCGAACAGCGTGCCGAAGGTCCGCAATCTCGGCTGCAGGCGGAGCTTGTTGTCGAGCGCGAAGCGACCGACCTGGTCGCGGGTACCCATGACGCCGAGCACGGTACCGACCCAGATCATCTCCTCGGCCGGCGGTGCCAGTCGCGGCTCGTCGGTGGACTGGATCGCCAGCAGCAGCGGCGCCCCGTCGAGCATCTCGGCTTCGCTGATGCGCATGCCGACCAACGGAGAATCGACGGTCACCAGCAGCTCGTATACGTCGCCGGTGATTCCATAAACCTCGGCGAAATAGTTCTTGGTGCGCCCCGGCGAGGCCGGGCGCTTGCCGTGCGTGCGCGGCAGCAGGCGGCGGCCGATGAAGACCATGAACAACAGCGAAACGCTGAGCAGCGCCAGACCGACCGGCGTCACGGAAAACAGGTCGAACGGCTTCATCGCCTCGGCGCCGGGCGGCAGCGACCGGTTCGAGGTCAGGATCAGGTCATTGAGCAGAATCAGCGGCGACGAACCGACCATGGTGATCGTGCCGCCGACGATGGCGCAGAACCCGATCGGGATCAACAGCCTCGATAGCGGGATATCGAGCCGACTGGATACCCGCCCGGCGACCGGCAGGAACAGCGCGGTGGCGCCGGTGTTCTGCATGAATCCCGAAATCATGCCGACCGAAGCTGCGAGCATCGCGGCAATCCGGTTTTCCGATCCGCCGCCGTAGCGAACGATCATCGTCGAGACCGTGTTCATGACGCCGGTGCGATCCAGTCCGGCGCCGATGATCATGACTGCAATGACGGCGATGACCGCGTTGGAAGCAAAACCATCGAACAGCTGATCACCCGGAACCAGGCCGAGCAGACCCAGCAGCACCATGATGGAAACCGCGGCGATGTCGATCCGGACGATCTCGGTGACGAAGGCGAAGATGGTCAGGCCCAGCAACGCCAGCACCAGCAACATATCGCCCGTCAGCTGCAGTTCGCCTTCCATGACCTCGCGACGATCCTTGACAATCCCTACAGGTTACACGGGTTGCCTCGGCGAACCGTGTCTGCTGCAGGCGGGGTCGCCATTCGACGGGGTCAGGAACCCGGAGTTCGAAGCGCCTCGAGCCGCTCGGCGATTCGATCGAGCTGCAGGTTTCCGCAGCCGCCGGCAGAAACCCGGGCGGTCAGGCTGTCTTCGGGCTCGCGCGCAGCCAATCCGTCGAGGTGGTCTCCGACCTCGCGGTAGGCTTCACGGAACGATCGCCCATCGCCAACCAGTTCGTTGGCTCGATCCGTGGCATGCATCGCCGGACCGATCGCCGAGCGCATTCGCTCCTCGTTCCAAACCAGGCCGGCCAACAGCGCCGGCACCAGCGCCAGGCCGTCGAGTCCGCGCGCAAACGCCCTCAACGCCGGCGGCTTGGTGTCCTGCAGATCGCGCTGGTACCCGGAGGGCAGCGACAGCACCGACTCCAGTTCGGCGCGCGCCCCGACGACGGTCGCGTGCAGCGCGCGAAGCAGCTCGACGCCGTCCGGGTTGTGCTTGTTCGGCATGATCGAAGAACCGGTGCAGTACTCGTCCGGCACCTGCACATAGCCGAACTCCTGACTGGCATACAGGCTCAGGTCCCAGCAAAGCCGGCGCAGATCCGAGGTCGCCGCCGACAGCGCGTCGATCGCGCGCAGCTCGATCTTGCCGCGCTGCGCCTGCGCGTTCTGCGGATTGACCACCAGCCGCGCAAACCCGAGCTCTTCGGCAGTGCCGTCGCGGTCCAGATCCAGGTTGACGCCGAACCCGGAGGCAGTTCCCAGCGGCGAGGCGTCCAGCCAGTCGCGGATCGCCGAGGCCAAATGTGCGTTGTCGACGAAGGCCTCGGCATGGCCGCCCCACCACAGGCCCAGCGAGCTCGGCATCGCCTGCTGCAGATGGGTGTGGCCGGGCATCGGCACATCGCGCTCGTTGCCGGCCCGGGTCAACGCGACCTCGGCAATATCCAGACACAGCGCGGCGAGACGCTGGAGCCGGTCTTTCAGGAACAGCCTCAATGCCACCGCCACCTGATCGTTCCGGCTGCGACCGGCATGGATGCGCTTGCCGGTTTCACCCAGCCGCTCGGTCAGCCACGCCTCGATCGCCGAATGGCCGTCCTCGAAGCGGTGGTCGAGCACGAACTCACCGGAGGCAAAGGCGCGGTCGAGCGCGTCCAGCTCGCGGCAGATCGCCTCGGCCTGTTCGCTGCCGAGCACTCCGGAGCGCGCGAGTCCGCGGGCGTGTGCCCGGCTGGCGCGTATATCGAACGGCAGCAGCTCGCGATCGAGCTCGACATCCTGCCCGGCCAGGAAACGCATGATCGCCTCGGGTACCGCCGATTGCCCGCTTTTCTTCCAGATCGGTCCGCTCAAGTTCGACCTCCTTGGGCCATCGCAGCCGCAACGCCGAACGCCGACGCTGCGTGCCGGTCGCCGAATTCCGTCGCACCGGTGGCGCTCACTGTTTCGGCGGCTTTTCGGATACGTACAGCAGGATCGTACCGCGGACGACGGGCTCGCCGTCGTCGCGAAACGCGGTGACCCGGACCGGCACGTCACCGGCCTTCCAGTCTTCCGGATTCGTTTCGGCGATGGCTCGGATATCGGAGCTTGCCTTGGCCGTGTAGTCGACCTGCATGCCTTTCGGGATCCAGCGCAAGTGCTTGGGAATGGTCGCTTCGGCGAGCCCGCCCATCGCCATTTCCAGTGCGTTGCAGATGGCGATCACGTGCACGGTGCCGATGTGGTTCTCCACGCGTCGGCGTTTGCGGAAGCGGACTTCGCAGAAGTTCTCGCGAAGCTCGGTCACGACCGGGCGAATCGAGCCGAAATACGGCGCCTTGCGCGCGAACATGCGCGAGAAAAGCTGGCGCCCCATCGGCAGTCGGCCGGTCTTGCGATAAAGATTCAGCAGGTAGTTGCTCAAGGCCTGGTGCTCCGAGTGCTTTTTGCGGCGACCCTTCGATCGAATGTTTCCATCGAAACCGTTGCTCAAAGCATAAGCGATCGTGCCCGCTTTCAGGCCCCTGAGCAGTAGAGCTCCGGGTTCCGGAACGGCAGCATGGCCATGATCACGGCCTGCTCGTACAAACCGGCGCGGTCCAGCGCGCCGCCGGTCAGCAAGCCGATGGCACCGTCCTTGCGCTTGGAGTCCGAGCGACCGAAAACGCGATCGTCGGCGTCGCCGAGCTCCATCCCGTCACGCACCAACGTGGCGATTCGCTCCGGCAGGATGAATTCCGCGGTTCGCCCCCGGCCTGCCGAGTCCGGCCCCAGCGCGACCACCCAGGCGAAGGCGGAAAGGCCGCACCGCCCGTCTGCGACACCACCCTCGATGCCGAACCAGTATTCGGCATCCGGGACCGCCTCACGGGCACCGCGCGCCCGGTTTTCGGCACCGCGGCGCGTTTCGGCGTCGCCGTACGGCTGGTCCGCCACGCCGGAAGGTACCGGCGCAGCGATCACCTCGAACGATTGATCGGAAAACAGCGCGGCGTAGCCCCGACGGACCGCCGCCTGTTTAACCGGATTGCTCGACGCGACGACCAGTCGCGTCATTGCGCCTGCGCTTCCTCCAGGTACCGGAAGAAGTCCGAATCGGCGCTGAGCATCACGGTGGCATTCCCTCCAAGCGTCCGATAGGTTTCCAGCGTACGGAAAAACGCGTAGAACTCCGGATCGGCGCCGAATGCATCGCCGTAGATCTGCGTGGCCTCGGCGTCGGCACGGCCCCGGATCTCTTCGGCTTCGCGCGCGGCCTCGGAGCGGATAGTCCGGAGTTCACGCTCCATGTTGCCGAGGATTTCCTGGCTGCGGCCCTGGCCTTCCGACCGGAAGCGCTCTGCGATCGACTGCCGTTCGGCGATCATGCGGCTTTCGACCTGCTGTCGCACCGAGTTGATGTAGTTGACGCGCTTGATTCGAACGTCGTCGAGCTCGATGCCCAGGCGCGGCATGGAATCCTTGGCCCTGGCCAGGATTTCCTGCTCCAGCAGCTGACGACCGAGCTTCGGTTTCGTTTCCAGATCGACGTCGCCGCGCTCTGCCAGCGCCGGGTCGTCGAGCTCCTCGACATTGACCTGCCAGTCGCGCGAGCGCACGATCTCCTCCAGCTCGGTCGACGACACCATGTCGCGCACCACCGAATCGATGATGTCGTCCAGCCGGGTGCGCGCACCGGTTTCATCGCGAACGCTGCGCAGGAAACGAAGCGGATCGGAAATACGCCAGCGCGCGGTGGTATCGACAAGAATGAACTCCCGGCCCAGGGTCGGGATCTGGGTGACGTCTCCATCCCAGACCAGCAGGCGCTTGTCGAAATAGCGAACGTTCTGCCACGGCAGCTTGACCTTGAGGCCGGGTTCGGTGACGACGTCGCCGACCGGCTCACCGAACTGCACGATGATGGCCTGCTGGGACTCGTCGAGCGTGTAGAACACGAAATTGGCGCCGAAGATGACGATGACGGCGAATACGGCGATCACTGCGGTCTTCATTGTTCACCTCCGGCGCTGCCTGTGCGATTGCGGCTGGCGCCGCGATTGACGTCCAGCAGCGGCAGCGGACCGACCTGTCCGTCCTGCACCACCAGCACCTGGCCGAGGTTCGGCAGGATTTCGTTCAGCGATTCCAGATACAACCGGGTGCGCGTGACTTCAGGGGCGTCTTCGTACTCCGCGAGCACGGCGGTGAATCGCGCCGTTTCGCCGCGAGCTCGGTTGACCCGCTCGGTCGCGTAGCCTTCGGCCTCTGCGACCATGCGCAGTGCCTGGCCTTCGGTATTCGGAATCTCCTGGTTGACGCGCTTCTGCGCCTCGTTGATCATCCGTTCGCGCTCCTGGCGCGCTTCGTTGACCTCGTTGAACGCCGGCTGGACCGCCGGCGGCGGCACGACGTCCTGCATCTCCACGGTATTGATGCGGATACCGGAGTCGTAGCCGTTCATGATGTCCTGGATTTCGACCTTGGCCTGCTGCTGAATCTCGACGCGCCCGATCGTAAGCACTTCGGATCCGAGCATGTTTCCGACGATCCTGCGCATCACCGATTCGGAGATGTCGCGAAGCGTTCGGGTCGGCTCGCGCATCTCGTAGAGAAACTTGATCGGATCGTCGATGCGGTACTGCACGACCCATTCGACGTCGATCATGTTCAGGTCGCCGGTCAGCATCAGCGACTCGGCCTCGAACGTCTGCTGGCTGTAGCGCGTGCGGCCGGTGCCGTCGGTGCCGGTCGTTCGAAATCCGAATTCCTGCTTGAGCACCCGCTCGGTCGCAACGCGCTGGACCTGGTCGACGCCGAACGGAATCTTGAAGTGCAGCCCGGGATCGCTGATTCCGACGACCTCACCGAAGCGTTTGACCACGGCGCGCTGTTCGGGCTGCACCGTGTAGAACGAGGTCAGCACGGCCCACACCCCCAGCAGTGCCAGCACGATGCCGCCAATCACCTTGCCCGGCGGCCTGCCGCCGGCTTTTTTCATGAGTTCGGTCAGATCGGGCGGTCCGGAACGGCCACCGCCGCCTCCTCCCCACCCGTTGCTTTTGACGGACTGGATCATGGTTGCATTCTCAATAGGTTGGTACATCCAGTGTAACGGCTGCAGATGACGGGTTCTCTGCAGCAGGCTCGATTCGGCTTCGTCGGCTTGAGCTGCCAGCTTCCCTGAATTCAAAAGACCGTTTCGCCGGTCGCTACGCGAGCTGATTCAAATGTTTCAAGTCAAATTCAAGGGCGATTTCGCAGCGGGCGGCGAAACTGCAGTTAAATTTGGGAACCTCTGAATAACTCTGCGCCGAGCGCGTTTCAGTCGGAAAGCCGCAGATCGTGTGGTGCGGGCCGTGTGACAGTAGCGGTCGCAACGGCC
>JGI12109J20283_10060571_pt1 | contig 14934 bp, 15 predicted proteins | sample ElkSlonscriptome_12_FD_20283 | JGI IMG/M metagenome (IMG submission 20283) | reverse complement strand
TCTGCCGTCGCCAGGAACCGGTCGACCAAATCAAACGCATGCTCCGGTGAGCGCTCCAGCAGTCCGCTTTCAATATCGGCGAGGGTCGCTTCCAGTTCGCGTGCAAAATCAAAACTCGCCCGATAATCGATAAACCTCTGCCTTCGTTTCAGCGATGCAATACGCTTGCGCAGCACCCTGGACAGGGCGACTGGATCATTTGCCAATGTCAATGCTTCGATCTTGTCGCTCAATTCCGGATAGCGGAGGTAGAGGTCGAATATAAAATTCCGCAAGGTATCTGCATCGATATCAGCAAGTTTTTCTTTGAGTGTATCGACGTTCATAGGACAAAATGGAAATTCATCAAATCACTCAGGCTTGTGCAGATAAAATCGCTCGCTCCAGAGCGAAGAGAATCATTTCCTCATCAGACCAGACTGAGCCGGTGCAACAATCGTCAACTCATATCGGGTTGTTCTTCCACCACCTGGTAACGGGATGATGATACCCTTGGCAACCAGGTCAGAAAGATCACGGCTGGCCGTTCGATTGGGACACTTGGTAATCGCTTCATATTTTTTAGTCGTTATTCCGCCTTCAAAGCCCTTCCGACCTTCAGCGAATACCCGCGATACCATCCTGGCCTGCCGGTCATTCAACTGGTTGCCATAGACTTCATAAAAACGTGTCTTGGCCAGTACAAAGTTCACCTCTTCGCTGGCAATTTCCTGTGCCTTGATTATTGTGTCTGCGAAATAATCCAGCCAAACGTTAACATCCAGGCTTCCACGACTCGCTTTCTCCAGTTGCAGGTAATAGGTTTTCTTGTCCGCCTCTATTGCCGTCGCAAGACAGGCCGTGGTTGGATAGCCGAGAGACTGCGAAAGCGCATGGTCAGCGATCGCCCTGCCAACTCGACCATTACCATCATCGAAGGGGTGAATGACCTCGAACCAGAGATGAGCAATACCTGCTCTCGCGATCCCACATATTGTCTTATCCTCGCTCACAGGACTGGTTTGGTTATACCAGTCGATAAGCCTTGCCATTTCATCCGGCACCTGAATCGCTGGCGGGGCCTCATAGTGAACCTTTTCCCGCCCGTAAGGCCCGCTCACTATTTGCATCGGTGAATGATCATTGCGGTATGCGCCACGCAGAATAGACGTGTAGCGCTGTTCCGGGACGGCCATGGATTGCCACTTGCCCAGCAGGTCATGCGTCAGGGATGTTTGCCAGTTTTTGCGGACGTCCACCAGCAGCGATGCAGCCCCAGCAGCTTTCTGGTCTGATTTGTCCGGTAGCGTATCCGATGTAATTAATGAGAGCAGCGATGACCTGACCGACTCTCTGTCCAGATCCTCGCCCTCAATGGCGCTGGTTTTGATGGCCTCGGAAAGCATCAAGTCAATCGTGGCATCCTCTTGGGACGCCATTGGTAGCGCATCGAAGCTGCCCGCCAGCCGCTCTGAGTTCAGGCGGAATTCTAGTTCCCGATCATTGAGCGCGCGATTGTCATAGCGAAAATCTGGCCAGTCGGGCAGTTGCCATGTCCACTTCATGGCGCGATTCTAGCACTTATTCACGCCATATTTTAGTCATATTTGGCGCGCTTAAAGCCCTAAATCACGCCATGCTCGTTCAGAACGCGATATCTGAGTGCCGACCGCTGATACCATGATTACGCCAATCTGCCACTCATGGTATTGCTGCTTTCTGCCTTACAGCACTTGGAAATACCATGAAAAATACCATTGACGATGCAGATTATATTATCAATTGGATTGTTTTTATTATTATATTTCAATTGCTTATAGATTCCTGTCACTCCCACTCGATAGTGGCCGGCGGCTTGCTGGAAATATCATAGCCAACTCGAGAGACATGCGCGATCTCATTCATGATGCGATTGGATGTGCGTTCCAGAAGCTCAGGGTCGAGTCGGGCCCAGCGTGCGGTCATGAAGTCGATCGTCTCAACCGCCCTGAGCGTTATTACGTAGGAGTATCTCCTGGCGTCGCCCACAACGCCTACTGATTTCACCGGCAGAAAGACGGCGAAGGCCTGGCTCACCTTGTGGTAGACATTCGCCCTGTGCAGCTCTTCGATGAAGATCGCGTCCGCCTGGCGCAGGATGTCGCAGTATTCCTTCTTGACCTCACCCAGCACTCTGACTCCAAGACCTGGCCCGGGAAACGGGTGCCGGTAAACCATGTCGTAGGGCAGGCCCAGTTCCAGACCGATCTTGCGTACCTCATCCTTAAACAATTCCCGCAGCGGCTCGACGAGCTGCAGGCGCATGTCCTCTGGCAGGCCACCGACGTTGTGATGGGACTTGATAACGTGGGCCTTGCCCGTCTTTGAGCCGGCGGACTCAATCACATCAGGGTAGATCGTGCCCTGGGCCAGCCAATTGACATCCTTAAGTCGCGTGGCCTCCTCATCGAAAACATCGATGAAGGCATTGCCAATGATCTTGCGCTTGGTCTCTGGATCGGCTACACCGGCAAGCTTACCCAGAAAGCGATCCTCCGCATCCACCCGGATCACTTTGATGCCCATGTTTTTGGCAAAGGTAGCCATGACCTGGTCGCCCTCGTGCAGGCGCAACAGGCCGTTATCGACGAAGACACAGGTCAGCTGATCGCCGATGGCCTCGTGCAGCAAGGCCGCCACAACAGAGGAATCGACGCCACCGGAGAGTCCCAGCAGCACCTTGTCCCGGCCAACTTTTTCCCTGACTGTGGCCACGGCATCTTCGATGATATTCGCTGCCGTCCACAGGGACTCGCAGCCACAAATATCGTGCACGAAGCGCTCGATGATGCGCATGCCCTGCAGCGTGTGTGTGACCTCCGGATGAAATTGGATGCCATAGAACGAGCGTGTTTCATTGGCCATTGCAGCGATCGGGGCGCTCTCCGTCGCGGCCACTAGCGCAAAACCCGGCGGCAGTGCCGTGACCTTGTCGCCATGACTCATCCAAACGTCCAGCTGCGCCTCCCCGGTTTCCAGGACGTGGTCCTCGATGCCATCGAACAACCGGCAAGGTGCAGTGAGACTGACCCGGGCAGAACCAAATTCAGACTTGTCGGAGGCCTCTACGCGGCCGCCATAGTGCGCAGCCATGGTCTGCATGCCATAGCAGATACCCAGCACCGGGACGCCGTAGTCATAGAGGAAGTCTGCCGCACGCGGAGAAATCTCAGTGTTGGCCGACTCCGGCCCGCCGGAGAAAATCATGCCCTGGGGCGCAAACTCCGCCAGCGCCGCCGCGTCCACATCATAGTCCCAGATCTCACAGTACACGCCGGCCTCCCGCACTCGCCGGGCGATTAGCTGCGTGTACTGCGAGCCGAAATCGAGAATCAGGATCTTCTGGCTGTGAATGTTTTCAGGCATTAAAACCAACGATTAAATTCAAGACCAAATTCCCGCCTGTCACTACCACAACGAGTTATAAGCTCTTTCTTAAAACCTGACCTAAGGAGGCCAGCCATAGTCGAGATCCGGGACCTGCGACAGCAGGATTGTCTCTGTTGGTCTGGGGCAAAGCGAAAGCGGGCGCGAAAACGCAGCGTCGATGCCAGTACGTGAGTATTTCGCGGCCGCTTTCAACGCCGCCACGGACAATTCTCCTAAGAAACCCGGTAATTAGGGGCTTCTTTGGTTATAGAGACGTCGTGCACATGCGACTCATTAACCCCCGCCCCGGTAATCTTCACGAATTGAGTCTTGGTCCGCATCTCATTGATATCCTTGCAGCCCGTGTAACCCATGGCAGACCTGAGCCCGCCCATGAGCTGATGCACGATGGCCGACATTGGCCCCTTGTAGGGGACGCGCCCCTCTATCCCTTCTGGAACGAGCTTTTCGGTTCCGGATTCGATATTCTGGAAGTAGCGATCACTCGAGCCTTGTGAGTGCGACATGGCACCCAACGATCCCATGCCGCGATAGGCTTTGTAGCTGCGCCCCTGATAAAGCTCCACTTCTCCCGGAGCCTCTTCCGAGCCGGCCAGCAGACTGCCCACCATAACGACGTGAGCTCCAGCAGCAACGACTTTGGCGAGATCACCGGAGAAGCGCACGCCACCGTCCGAGATTACGCATACGTCCGTGTCCTTGAGCGCTTCGACCACATTGGCAACGGCAGAGATCTGCGGCACGCCCACTCCGGTGACGATTCGGGTGGTGCAGATCGAGCCGGGCCCGATACCGACCTTGACTGCGTCGGCGCCGGCCTTGGCCAGATCCCGCGCGGCCTCGGCAGTGGCGATGTTGCCACCCACCACGGAGATTTCCGGATATCGTGTCTTGATGCGGCTTACCTGATCGATTACGCCCTGGGAGTGACCATGGGCGGTATCTACGATGAGGACATCCACATTTGCCTCAACCAGAGCCTCGATACGATTTTCTGCATCGGCGCCGGTGCCGACAGCGGCGGCGGCACGCAGTCGACCAAACTCATCCTTGCAGGCGCTTGGATATTCTTCGGCCTTGCGAATATCCTTGAGAGTTATCAGACCACGGAGTTCAAACTTGTTGTTGACCACCAGGATCTTTTCAATGCGATGCCGGTGCAGTAGCTCTTTGACGTGCTCAATGTTGAAATCCTCATCTACCGTGACCAGTCGTTCCTTCGGGGTCATTATGGAGGCGACCTGGGCGTCCAGATTGGCTTCAAAGCGCACGTCTCGACTGGTCACGATCCCTACCAGCGCACTACCATCCAGCACCGGCATGCCGGAGATATCGTTTTCTTTCATCAGCGCGATGAGTTCTCGCACCGACGCATCGAACGGGATGGTGATAGGGTCCTTGACGACCCCGCTCTCGTATTTTTTGACGATGCGCACTTCCCGCGCTTGTTTTTCCACCGACATGCTCTTGTGAATGACGCCGAGTCCGCCTTCCTGCGCCATGGCAATGGCGAGGCGAGACTCTGTCACCGTATCCATCGCCGAGGAAATCAAGGGTATCTTCAAGCCTATGGCTCGCGTGATGTTGGTTTCCAGGCTGACGGTTTTAGGCAGGACGGTAGAGTGGGCAGGCAGGAGCAGTACGTCATCGAATGTTAGAGCTTCTTCAGCAATGCGTAACATAAGATTTCCACTATCCGCAAAAACGAAATTATACAGACCGGCTTCAGGCTTGTACATAAAGCTAAGGCTGGACAAAGTCAGCTCCTGAATACCAACCCAAATTGTCAACAAGGGCGCTTCAATTGAGTCAGAGGCGGGTCTGCGCATTAGATTGAGGATAGAGTTTGTGGCAAGGCCGGGAAAAGCCTGGCCCAAGGGAACCCTGACCCGAGTAAACTTGCTCGGCGCTAAGCCCTGAAGGCTCGATCGCTGCGCAGTTGCCGCTCAGGGTCTTTATCAAGCCCCCTCTCCTATAGGTTATTTGCCATGCAAACCCACGGCGACTTTGGATTCAGCAACTTGCTAGATTGAGCGAAAGTCCGGCACGCGACAAAGTCGCGGCTCGAGTAAGCCATTGTGGCCTTTACAAAGCATGCCAATCGCGGCATTGCGGCTTCCTTTTCCTTGCAAGGCGATTCACCTCAAGACAGACTAGGAGGCTCTCGGTAAACCCATCTTGTCTTTTTTCTCAGCACAGGAGCGGAAAATGTCAGCATCAGGTCCTGACTCCAGCCTTGGCCGCCTGGTCCGGGAGCCAACCGTCCATTTTTTACTGGTTGCCTTGTTGGTTTTCGGCGTTTATGCACTCGCCAACAGCAGCTCGGACCAGGTGTTGGAAATAGATCCGGCAGAGGTCGAGGCGCGCGTTTTCATGCAGGAGATGGCGACCGGCATGGCGCTCAGTGAAGCGCAGCGGCAAGCACTGGCCGATAGATACATCGACGAGCAGATTTTGGTTCAGGAAGCTTTAAAACTGAATCTCGACAACGATGCGCGGATTCACGACTTGCTGGCCCAGAAAATGCGCCATGTCCTCAGTGCGGACGTAATCCAGCCGACGCAAGAACAGCTCAGACAATATTATCAAACCCATCAGGAGCGCTATCGACGCCCCGCTACGGTCACCGCCGATGAGCTGGTCTTCAACACTCACGAGACCCTGCCGGCGACAGTGATGAGTGCTCTGGAGCGCGGCGCCGACCCGGATGAGCTGCTTGCTCTTCAGGACGGCACTAGTGGTCCACTGCGCAATGCCAGCCGCCTCGACCTCGATAATATTTTTTCTGCGGAATTCTCCAGTCAGGTTTTCGCGGCTGAGCCGGGGCAGTGGCAGGGCCCTTTCCGCAGTAACCGCGGCCAGCACTGGCTCCGAGTCAATGAGCGCCGTGAGGCCCAGATTCCACCGTTGGCAGAAATGATCGACCGGATACGCCTGGACTGGATCGCCACCGAAGAAGAGGCTCTGCTGCAGACGCAGGTAGAACGTTTGCGAGAACAGTACACGATTCAATTTGCGACCGGGGAGACACACTGATGCCGCCAGCGCCGAAAGTCAGAGCGCTGCTGGCTCTGCTGGGACTTATAGCTTGCCTGCAACCTGCCCTGGCCCACGACGTCGACGTCACCGGAGTGGCCCGGGTTTTTCTTGATCAGCGCGGCGCCAATGAATATCACCTGTCTGTCGTCGATCAGCAGGTCCCGCCCCTTTTCAATATCGAGCGCATTTTGCCCGAGCGCTGCTCCGGGCTGCCACCAGGCCCCTTTAGCTATCGTTTCCAATGTGAACCCGCCCTGCACGTCGAAGACACGCTGGACTTCCCCTGGACTCTGGAGGGCGTGGTTGTGATTGCTCGCTGGCAGGAGGACGGTGAAGTTTCCGCCTATTTTACCGGTGATGGTTCCCGCATCGAAGTCCCGCTATCAGAACTCAAGGCCGGCTCGGTTTCCGTCAGCAACCTGGCACGGCGCTATTCGATTCTCGGGGCCGAACATATCCTGTTCGGTCTGGATCACTTGCTGTTTGTGCTTGGTCTATTGCTGTTGCAGCATAGTTTCTGGAAGCTTATTCAGACCATTACCGCATTCACTGTCGCCCACAGTGTGACCCTGGCTTGCGCCGTGCTGGGAATATTCCCAGCCCCCAATGCCCCCATCGAAGTACTCATCGCACTCTCGATTGCCTTCCTGGCCCGCGAAGTCATTACCGGTCTGCGCGGTGAACAGACACTGGTTCACCGCTGGCCCTGGCTGGTCGCGCTGTTGTTCGGGCTGTTTCATGGTTTTGGCTTTGCCGGCGCGCTCGGTGAGCTCGGCCTGAGCGATCGTGATATACCGCTGGCCCTACTGTTTTTCAATCTTGGTGTTGAAGCGGGCCAGGTGGCATTCATTTGTCTGCTGGTGGCGCTGCATGAAACCCTCAAGTGGCTCTCCAGCGCCATGATTCCAGCTATCCAACGCGGCCTGGCTTACGGTCTGGGCTGTATCGCGACATTCTGGTTTCTGGAGCGACTACCGGCACTGATCGGCACCGCCTGAGCGCTGCTTATCGCTATTGCTGCGCCCAGCTTCTCGGCCCTGGAGCGACGCTCGTATCAGGCCGCCATCAGGGGTTCTGATATTGCTGGTGACAGGTTTCACAAGGCGGATACAGCGCATTGTTACCGACCGCGGACAAAGTTTCCTCATCCCTGGCCTGCGCTGCCGCCACCACCTGGCGCGCCGCCGCGATCATGTCATTGTTGTGGCTTTGCCAGTCAGCCTCCGTTGCCATCTCGGACTCTCCCGGACCGGCCCCGCCCGCAGCCAGAAGTTCTCCAGCGGCAATGACCGCCCAGGCAGCATTCTCGACTTCCTGCCACTGTGCTTCAGTCTCGAGCTGATAGGCACCCCAGATCGTGGTCGTGGTGGGCGTGATCAGGGCATTCATCAGTTGCTTGACGGTGAGTAGTGGTCCGTCATCCTGGGCGAGGGCCGCAGTCCCCGCAGTGAAAACCACCGCAAGCAGCAAAACAGGTGTGATCGCATTACTAGTATAGTTCATCCCGGTTTCCCCTGAGCTATCCAAGGCCGACAGTATGCCAGAAAAACTGGCTCCGCATTGAGCTGGATCCAATTCAGGGTCCGCCAGAATCAGCGCCTCCGCTTACACAATGGCCGCCGATCTGATTTAATAAGTACTGGTCCAATGCTCAATTGAAAGCATCAAATTTGCTATCGCTACCGATTCAAGGGAAGCCATCATGCCCAGTGCCAAACCGCTAAGTCAAAAGCTGTTGCTCCTCGCTGCTCTGCTGTCCACTGTGCTGCTCTACCATCCAATCCAGGCCGATATCTGGGACGACGTGGAGCATGGCATGGCCAATAATAATGGCGTCAATATTCACTATGCCAGCGTTGGCGAGGGGCCGCTGGTGGTCATGATCCATGGCTTCCCCGACTTCTGGTACAGCTGGCGGACGCAGATGGAGGGACTGCAGGAAAATTTCCGCGTCGTGGCCATCGACCAGCGTGGCTACAACCGCAGCGACGCGCCCGAGGGTGAATCCGCCTACAACATGCGCCTGTTGGTCAGTGATGTGGCCGCGGTAATCAACGCCCTGGGAGAGGACAGCGCCACCATCGTCGGCCACGACTGGGGCGGGGCTGTCTCTTGGCAGTTCGCCTTCGCCCTGCCGCAGATGGTGGACCAGCTCATTATCCTCAATCTGCCCCACCCCAACGGCATGAGTCGGGAACTGAGCGATAACCCGGATCAACAGGCCAATAGCGCCTATGCCCGCGCCTTCATCGCCGGTTCTGCCTCTGACCCCGACATCTTTTTCGGTGGGCCGATGACCCCGCAGACGCTGTCTGGCTGGGTCACTGACGAGTCAGCGCGGGCTCGCTACGTCGAAGCCTTTGAACGCTCCGACTTCGATGCCATGCTGGCCTACTATAAACAGAATTATCCCCGCGCCGCTGCGGCCAATCCCGCGCCGGCGCCTCAGCTCGATGTGCCGCTGCTGATATTCCATGGTCTGGAGGATACCGCCCTGGACTCGGACGGCCTGAATAACACCTGGGATTGGAATGATTCTGACACCACGGTGGTTGCCGTTCCCGGAGCTAGCCATTTCGTGCAGCAGGATGCCGCGGAACTTGTGACCGAAACCATGCGCTGGTGGCTCCTTGCCCGTCAGCCGTGAAAACCCGGCCGGCTGATAGACGAAGCCTTGAGCCGAATCAAGACAACACCCCGTGCGCCTTTGTTAAATTTGCGCAAGCAGTGATTGGGAGAAATACCATGGGATCCATCTTACAACTGCCGGTACTGCCAGCTCTGGCCGTATTGAGTACATTACTTTTAACCGCCTGTGAAACCGCTGTCTCTAGCGAGGAGACCAGGGCAGCACCTACCGAGAACCCCGTGTCGGGTTACAATCCACTGGACGATTTCGAACAGCTGGACCCCGCTTCGGTATTCGCTACTCCGGAGCCTGACTTGGCAGCCACAGAGTATACCCCGGGCCAGGTAACGCGAGGCCGCTACCTAGTGGGCCTGCTTGGTTGCGGTAGTTGCCACACTGATGGTGCTCTGGTGGGCGATCCGAATCCGAACCGGCTACTGGCCGGCTCCGGCACGGGCATAGCCTATACCAGCCCTTTCGTCGACAGCAATCCGGGCATCGTCTATCCACCTAATCTGACTTCCGACATGGCCACCGGACTCGGAAGCTGGACCATGCAGAGACTGGTGACCATGATTCGCGTTGGTACTACCGAACACAGTTCTCGCAGTCTGCCGATCATGCCCTGGCCCGCCTATGCCAGCATCACCCGCGAGGATGCCCTCGCTATCGCTGCCTACCTCAAGAGCCTGCCTCCGGTCAGTCATCAGGTGCCCAGTAATGTTCCGGAAGGCGAACTGGCTGAAGCTCCCTACGTCCACTTCGGGGTCTATCAGCGGCTGCAAGAGTAAGCAAAAACGCTGAACGACCTGCGACCGGGTCTGACAATAATTAACGCTCGATACAGCAAGCTGCAGTAGCCCCGGTAGCGCCAGAGGAGGCAAGGTGCCAGGTCACGTCAAGAAATATCTGCCTGACAGAGAATACTACTTCGAAGAGGGTTGTTTTATCCTCGAGACTGCCAACAGTGAAGAGGATGAAGCCGTCTCTATTGCCCAGGCGCGTGTGCAGGTTGGCGAGACGACCCGTTGGCATTGTCTGCGCGACACCGTCGAGCGCTACGTGATAATCAAGGGCAAGGGCCGGGTCGAGATAGGCCAGGAAGCGCCCTGCGAGGTCACTCCCGGAGACGTGGTGTTGATCCCTCCCTTGACCAGGCAGCGTATAACTAACCACGGCGATACAGACCTGGTTTTTCTGGCGGTGTGCTCGCCCCGATTCAGTCGCAATAACTACGTGGCGCTGGAATAAGCCTGACATTTCCAGCCGCGCCCGCGCTAATCCGGCCGACGATTTCTAGCAGGCTACAACGCTGGTACCTTCGCGGTCGCCCGTACCCCATCGGGACAGAAGGTTTGAAGTCAGCGCCGCCAAGAGCAGCTCAGCGTCGGCTGCAGACGGCTCACGCCTGCAGGTTCGCGCAGGGATTTTCAAAACAATTTGCAGAGCCTTGCTGAACCCGACAGCGCTTTCTTTCACTTTCACTACTGAAGCTGACTCGAGTATCCTGTCCGGTTAATAAGAAAATTAATCAGGTCCTCACCGAATGAGCGAATTTGAATTCTTGATGGCCATTGCCTCAGTGGTAATCGCCATCGCCCTTACGGAAATCTTCGGTGGCTGGGGAGATCTGCTGCGAACCAAGATATCCCCCCAGATCGATTGGCTGCATTTAGCCTGGACTGTTGTTGTAGTGATGTACGCAATCCAGTACTGGGTTGGCATATGGCCCTATCGGGACGTCTATTTCAACCTGATTTTTCAGGTGTGGTTTCTGATCGTGCCAACCCTGTTCATAGTGCTTGTAGCCTATGCCATCACTCCCAATATAGATCCGGATCAAGAACTGCGCCTGCGGGACTATTACATGTCACGGCGTGGGCCAATCTTTATCGGCCTCGCTGTTTTTGTGACCATGGCGCAAATGGCTGATCTGGTGATCCTCGGCAGCGGCTTCGGTAACATCGGGCTGTACCTGATTGCTATCCTGTTGATTCCGGCGTTCTCCACCTCTGTTCTCCTGCATGCGGCGGTGCTGATACCCAACCTCTATTTCCTGCTGCTCAATGCGTTCACGCCGGGCGCCATGATCGGCTGACCTGGGCTCCATAAATCGACAACAGGTTTTCTAATCCCGGGTTCACGACTCGCTAAACAGCCTCAAAGCGATAGCGATTTTGCTATTATGGAGCCATGTTACACACCTTTATTCGCTCATTGGTACGAGCCGCGGCGCTGGTAATTCTCGCCGCCGCGGCACTGGCGCCTCTGGCCCAGGCGGAGCTTCTCGGCAGCTCCACTTCCGCTTCCGGACTGGAGCTGACAATCGACAGCGAACTCTCCACTGTCCCGCTCAACCGAATTCACAGTTGGCGTCTATCCCTGACCGACGCTTCCGGTAAACCGGTTACAGCCGCGCACGTCGAGGTGCGCGGCGGCATGCCCGAACATGATCACGGGCTGCCTACGGCGCCAATTGTTGCTGCTGTGGATGAGCCAGGGCGATTTCTACTGCAGGGAATTCGCTTTCACATGCCCGGCAGTTGGCGCCTGTTTTTCACCATCGAACATGATGGACTTAGCGAAGTTATAGAATTCGAGTTGGAGCTTTAGCGGTGCTAAAGAAACTTGGAGCAGCAAGCCTGCTGACTATTCTGGCCTCCTACGCGGCTTGGCTTTATGCACCGTTTCCGGCGACGGTGGAATGGTCGCAGAAGGAGATTGAGCTACTGCAGTCGCTGTCCCTTACAGCGCTGCCTGAACTGGCGCCTGATCCTAGTAACGCCGTGGCCGATTCGGCAGAGGCGGCTCAACTCGGCCACAGGCTTTTCTTCGAAGAACAACTAAGCGGCGATGCCAGTGTTGCCTGTGCCACCTGTCACCAGCCAGACAATTATTTTACCGATGGTCTGGCGCTGGCGGAGGGCACGGAGACAGGTCAGCGCCACACGCCCAGCCTGGTCGGTCTGAGCTATAGCCCCTGGTTCTATTGGGACGGCCGCAAGGACAGCCAGTGGTCCCAGGCTCTGTCTCCGTTGGAAGCCGCCCACGAGCACAACATTGATCGCCTGCGACTGGTTCGTTACGTACTTTCTGACCCCAAACTGCGCGCGCTCTACGAACAGGTCTTCGGCGCCGCGCCGGCCTTGGAGCAACCCGCCGCCAGCGCCTCACCACTGGGCACCAAGAAACAGCGGGACGCCTGGAAAAATCTGCCGCCGGCAGTGCGAGACGGCGTCAATACGGTATTCGCCAACCTGGGCAAGTCACTCGCCGCCTATCAGAGAAAATTGCAGCCGGGTCGCAGTCGCTTCGATGATTACATTGACAGTCTTAGCGACGCGGGCGCGATTGAAGGTGCGGAACTGAGCGCCGAAGAGAGCGCCGGACTGCGGCTGTTCATCGGCAAGGCTGACTGTGTGAACTGCCACAATGGCCCCCTGTTGACCAACAACGAATTCCACAACACCGGGGTTCTGCCAGTCGCTGATCAATTACCCCCGATGGGGCGCTATGACGGCATTCGTCTGGCTCGGAAGGACCCGTTCAATTGCAGCGGCGACTACAGCGATGCGACGCCAGATCAATGTCTGGAACTACGCTTTGCGCTGGATGACAACAGTCTTGTCGGCGCTCACAAGACACCGACCTTGCGTAACGTGGCCAAGACCGCTCCCTATATGCACGGCGGCCAGCTGCTCACGCTCAGACAGGTGATCAATCACTATAACGAGGCCCCCGTGTCCATGCTCAGTCACAACGAGGCTAAGCCACTCAAGCTGCGGCCCATCGAGAGGCGCCAGCTCGAGGCGCTCATGCACACTTTATCTGCGCCGCTGGCTACGGATCCGCACTGGCTGCAAGCCCCTTGATAACTGTGCTGAATTAAGGCGCGCCAACGCCAATTAGCAATTAGCGACCCAGTCGACTCGCAGCCCTTGAACGCCGTCTCTGCGCCAGCCGCGGTGACGTCCCCGACTTAGAGTTGCCGGGCACCCGCCTCGACGATCCAACACCGGAATAGAGCTGATCCACGATCGCCTGAACCTGTTTACCGAGCTGGGTGCGACTGGCGCCGATTATATTCAGGTGTCCCATCTTACGGCCGGGCCTGACCGACTTGCCGTAATCCTGCACATCCACGTCGGGCCTGGCTTTAAAGTAGGCTCCAGGTTTCTGCCCTAGCACGTTAATCATCGCCGCCGCTGGCGCGGAGACAGGCTCTGGAAGCTCTAAGCCGCAGATCGCGCGCAGGTGGTATTCGAACTGACTGGTTTTGGCGCCAGACTGGGTCCAGTGACCACTGTTATGCACTCGCGGCGCCAGCTCGTTGACCAGGACCCGGTCACCCTCAATGAAACATTCCACTGCCAGCACACCACAATAGGACCAATGCGAAAGTAGCTTGTCTGCTATCTCAGCAAGCTGAGCGTGATGTGCGCTGGTCAATTGAAGTGCAGGCATAATCGAAGTCAGCAAGATGCCGTCGCGATGAACATTCTCGGTCGGCGGCAGATGAATCTGATCTCCCTGGCTGTTGCGCGCTGCGATCAATGACACCTCGCGATCAAAATTGATTCGTTTCTCTACAACTGCCTCGGGGAATATTACCGCGCTCATCTGCCGCTCGATGTCTTGCCGGCAATTGAGTGACCACTGATTGAGTCCGTCGTAACCGTGCTCGCATGATTTGACGATGACTGGAAATCCGAGTTCTTCCACAGCCTCCCGCAACTGCGTCAGCGACTCCACTTCCCGGGACTGCGCAGTGTGGATATCCAGAGACCGCAGAGCGCGTTTTTCCCGACCCCGGTGCTGGCAGATGCGGATTATCTCCGGGTCAGGATGGACGCAACACAAGCGTTTGAACCGGTGCAGCAGATCCGTATCGACCGCTTCCTTTTCTACAGTCACAACATCCGGCTGACCGAGCTGATGATAAAGAGCAGCCACATCCTGCTCGCGATGGAAACGCACAACCGCGCCCAGATCCCTAACGCAGACATCTTCTTCCTGGTCTTCGAGCAGGAAACTGAAGCGATAGCCCAATGCCGCACCCGCCTCGGCAAGCATCTTGGCGAGCTGCCCACCACCAACGATCGTAATCAACATCAGCTTACCTCGTTGGGTACAGTATCGCTGTTTTTCCGGCGCCAGTCCTGCAGGCGCTGGCTAAGCCCCGTATCCGCAAGCGCCAGGATCTGGGTCGCGATGAGGCCGGCATTGAAGGCGCCGGCCGCACCGATGGCCTGGGTCGACACCGCCACGCCGCGCGGCATTTGCACCATGGATAGCAGGCTGTCGAGGCCATTCAGATGCCGGCTAGGGACCGGTACCGCAATCACCGGTAAAGGCGTCATAGCCGCAATCATGCCTGGTAGATGCGCGGACCCACCGGCACCGGCTATGATCACCTTAATGCCCCTTTCGTGTGCCCCGGTAGCGAATTCAACGAGTCGCTGAGGAGTCCTGTGTGCGGACACAACGCGAGTGAAGAAACTTAAGTCGAGCTGCTCCGGCAACGCGGTTGCCTCCTGCATGACCTCCCAATCCGAGCGTGAACCCATGACGATAGCTATATCTGCAGTTTTATCCGGGTAATTGTCGTTCATGCCATCATCCTTATGACCGCCAATGCGTAAAATAAATGCCCATCCGCACACCGGGCTTCAGGTGTGCTGCCAGTGGAGCAGCAGGACGACCTAGCTTCACCGAGACTACCGCAGCGAAGCCAGGTTAGTGCCGTGTTGTCGTGACCAAGGCATACGGCCCTTAAGCCTGACCCACGTTGAAGGGTCCCAAGTAAGTTGAAGGGCCCCAAGTAGGTTGAAGGGCCCCAAGTACGTTGAAGGGCCCCA
>JGI12109J20283_11142476_pt1 | contig 14948 bp, 17 predicted proteins | sample ElkSlonscriptome_12_FD_20283 | JGI IMG/M metagenome (IMG submission 20283) | reverse complement strand
CGCCGCTGGTGGTGGGACTGGTTTGATCGGCCTCCATCATCTCGGGCGCCTCAGTAGAAGTGCCATCACCGCCTTCAGAGACTTGGTCGAGCGTTTCGCTTAGAGCAGGGTCAGTGTCGCCATTGGCAACTGGCGTTGAGCTTGTAACTTGCCCGGGCTGGGTCTCACAGGCGCTAATGACCAAAAGGACCGGAGCGAGAGCCAGAGCGTAGGGATTGCGGAGCATGATTGGGTTCTCTCACTTTTTTGTCGAGCGCTGCGGTATCAGAGTGGTATCAGACAAACGCCCTAGTCCAGAAACATTATCATCGCACAACGCTGATCAACCGGCAGCCCGTGATCTGCTTCCAAGGCCAACTCCCCCGCAAGACGCGGATGTGCATCGAGCGCCGTTAGCTCAGCAAAGCCTATGCGCTCATAAAAAGGACCATTCCACGGAACATCACGGAAGGTTGTCAAGGTGATTGCCTTGAAACCGGAATTGCGGGCATCAATCATACAGGCGCGCAAAAGCCCGGCGCCAATACCTCTGCCTTGATAAGCGGGATGGACATTGAATTCCCATATGTGCAGATCGCGCTGAAAGGGCTCGTTTACCAGGAATCCCGCCAACTCATCGCCAATATGGGCCACCAGACAGTGGCCTTTGCGAATATACCGTTCGAGACGATTGACCGAAACGGTTTGCGTGCCTGCCACATCGGCAAGGCCTTCGGCCTGCTCAAACAGTTTTCCCGCGGCGCGTTCAATGGACGGCATCGAAGCCGCATCCGCCACGCGCGCAAGGCGCAGCGACCAATCGTCGTTGCGCCTGCTCATTCTTCTGTCCGTATCAGCACCGTCTCACCGACCAGCAGAAACAGCAGAAACGGGGCCCACGCTGCAAGAAATGGCGGGTAGCCGCCGAAAGAGCCCATCGCGAGTGCAGCATTGTCCACCACGAAATAGGCAAAGCCAAGCCCCATTCCAATCACTGCACGAACGAACAATTGTCCGGACCGCGCAAGGCCGAATGCGGCAATCGATCCCAGAAGCGGCATCAGCAAAGCAGATAAAGGGCCGGAAAGCCGGTGCCACCATTTTGCCTCGAGCTCAGACGTACGACGACCGACCGCATCAAACGCATTGATGGTCTGCCCGAGTTCAAAAAAGCCGAGCCCATCGGGGTCTGCCGATTGAACTTCGATCCGTTCCGGGGTGAGAGTTTCTCCAACGATCAGGGTGTCGAGTGTTTCGACCTTGGCTTCACCCACATCAAAGCGGACAGGATTGCTAAGTCGCCAGCCGGGGTTCGCAAAGGTCGCCTCGCTTGCCTTGATCCGCTCGAGGATAAGGCCACCGGAGCCGCGACGGTACCATGTGACATCGTCCAAAGTGATGTTTTCACCGCGCCCAACGAGTGAGGATGCGGCGAGGATGTTGTCGCCATCGGTTAGATAAATATTGGCTCGAACGCCGCTCTCGCGGGGAATTTCGCCGTAGTCGACCGCCTCCCACGCTTTCAACGCGGAATTGGCGCGTGTTACGATCCTCTCGTTAAATGCAAAGCTGAGACCCGCAATCAGCACGGATGCAAGCAATAGCGGGGCAAGGACTTGATGGGCGGAAAGGCCTGCTCCTTTCATCGCAACCACTTCGGAATTTTGGTTGAGCGTCACCAGGGTGATCAGGGTGGCAAGAAGCACTGAATACGGCAGAAAGCGAGAGACCAGTTGGGGAATGCGAAGGCTTGCATACCGCCAGATTTCTGCCTGGCCGTTTCCTTCAGGAGCAAGAATGTCACCCGTTTTGCCCAGCAGATCGAGCATAATCAGAACAAGCACCAGCATGATAAGCACGGCAAGAATGCGCACTACAAACAGCTTCGCCAGATAAAGCGTAAGGGTGCGGGAGGGAAAGAAATCAAGCTGCATTGTTTGTCGCCAGTCGCCTTTAGTCCGCTGGCGCCAGATCAGCTGTCTGCGCGGTATTCTGATCAGCCGCCGCACCCTGTGCCTGCCTGCGCTTGAACAACTTGGCCACTTTTGCCGAGACCTTGGCAAATCCGCTTTCCAGCCAGCCGATGGCCTGCCCGCCGGGCACGTACGCGACCTGATAGAACATCCACAAGATCAAGGCGGCAAACAGTGCGAATGGTCCCCACAAGGCGATGATCGGATCGACAAGGCCAAGAGCCGCCACGTCTTCTCCGTACTGATTGATCTTATGATACGCGACAACCAGTATTATCGAAACGAACACGCCAAGCGCACTTGTTGATCTCTTGGGAGGGATTGCAAGTGCAACGGCCAAAAGCGGCATCAACAGCATCATGACCACTTCTACCAATCTGAAGTTGAAGCTGGCTTGGCTGGCATCGCGAACTTCCTGAGATGTATCCGGGCTCCAACCGATCCGCAGCAATTCAGGAAGGATATATTCGCGCGTTGCATCGCCGCGCTGGCGAAATTCCTCCACTGCTGGAAGGTCAATCGGCAAATCATGGCGGCTGAAGCTGAGCACTCGGGGCGTTTTGCTGCCTGTGTCCTGAATGATCGTGCCCTCGGTGAGCCGCAAGATGATCGTGTCGGGACTGTCGCTGGTGGCAAGAAATGCCCCCTCGCGCGCGCTGATAGATAAGGTCTGTTTGCGAGAGTTGGTGACGCGGGCAAAGATGCCTTTGAGCCGGCGCCCCTCATCTTCGCTCTCCTCGATGCGAAGCGCCAAGCGGTCTGCCAGAGTCGTAAACTCGCCCACCTTGATTGAAGCGCCAAGCGCGCCGGAGCGAAGATCGTATTCAAGCTGTTCGTAATAGTAGCGGCTTACCGGCTGAATGTAGAAGACCAATGCAACATTGACCGCAACCAGCACCATCGTAATCGCATAGGGCACTCGTAAGAGCCTGATATAAGAAAGCCCGACAGCGCGCATCGTATCTAGCTCGGAGGAAGTCGCCAGTTTTCGGAAGGCAAACAAAATACCCAGAAGCAGGCCAAGTGGTATAGCAAGGCTTGCGTATTCCGGGATTAAAGCGCCAAGCATTTTGAACACTACGGCAACAGGCCCGCCCTCAACCGCGACAAAATCGAAAAGCCGCAGCATCTTATCGAGCAGAAGCAGCGACGCGGCCAGAGCGAAGATCCCCAGCATCGGTACGATGACCAGCCGAAGAATATATCGGTCGATACTGGGAAGAATGCTCTGCACGGGCTGGCCTTTTGACCTTTTGCTTGAAGCGACGGTTTTTCAGACTGGCGCGAATACCAGCTGTTGACCAGCGCTCCTAGCGACAAATTCAGTGCTGGTCATGGGGGTTCTGCGTCTCAAGCTAAGCGGGGCTTTTTGACGTGCATCGCCCCATGCTACCAGAATCGGCTCCCCGGCCCGCCCTTGAAAGGTCCTGCCTCATATTGGCTAATCCAGCCGCCATAAAATTGGCCTGGCTGCGGCGTGATCAGTTCGCCGTCGACCAGGCATTGTTCAAGCGGATCGGGATAGAAGGCGAGGTAATCGCGAATGGGCGCGAAAGGCGGTGTCGGTTCTGAATAGGACCATGCGCCTGCCTCGATCAATTGCCCGCCAACATGGATGTTCCAATAGCGCGCCTGGCCTTTCCATTCGCACATGGTGCGGCGCGAGGCCTTGCGCAGGTAATCCATCGCGATATCTTTTTGCGGAACATAGTAGGTAGGTGGGTGGCTTGTCTCTAGCGTGCGCCAGGCAGCGCGGCTGTCCACGAGTGTCACGCCGCGATGGATAATCGTAATACGACGATCGGTGGCCTCGCATGTTGCTGGCCTGGGATAGTCCCAGACGCTTTCCTGGCCCGGTCCGACTGGATCAGGTTGGGGATGCCCAAAGATGCTCAATGGCCGTCTATCACGCCTTTTCCAGCGTGCATTGGAGCGGATGCTGGTTTTGACGCGCAAAGTCCATCACCTGATTGACCTTGGTTTCCGCGACTTCATACGGAAAGATGCCGCAGACGCCCACGCCTTTCTGATGAACATGCAGCATCACGCGCGTGGCTTGCTCAAGATCCATACCGAAGAAGCGTTTTAGGACCATCACCACAAATTCCATAGGCGTGTAATCGTCGTTGAGCATTAGAACCTTGTACTGACTGGGCTTTTTCGGCTTAGCTCGCGTCTTGGTTGCTATGCCAACCTCATCGTCAGTGCCGCTTTTGTCTTTATCATCATCGGATGCGATCGTGGCAAAAGCAAACGAGATCACCCGCTCAGGCATGGTGGTTGAACTGATGGCGGCAGGATCGATGGAAATCATTGCTTTACATTATGGGATTCGTTTGTCGCTTCGCAAGGTCAGTTTGACCCAAATCGCGCCAACACGGTGATCGTTCCCGCCTCAGCGAACCTCTTCGCGCAAGGAGCGCGCTAGCCAGCAAAGCAAAAGGCCGGACAATTCGCATGGAATTGTCCGGCCCGGCGCATTTTCAGCGCGCTTTCATGAACCGGGTTTGGGAGAGAGAGGAGAGGCCCGGCTCAGAAATTTGTTTTGAAAAAAGTTGCGCGAAGGATCACGCAGCTTTCGTGATCTTCTCGGCAGCAACGCTTACGCGGTTCGAGATGGGTGCGAAAGCATCGTTGTAGAGCTTCACCCACGCTTCGGTGCGCTGCGAGCCGTAGGATACCAGCGCGTCGAAATTACGACGGGCCAGTTCGCCCTGAAGCTGCATGAGCTCGGTCGGTGACTTCACTGCGGCCATCTTCTTGGCGTCTGCGGTTACGGTTTCAACGACCGTCTTGCCGGTTTCGACATTGTCCTTGGCAAGTTCCTGAGCACCGGCAAAAAAGATCTTGCCGCTTTCGACGATCGCGTCAACGTTGGCTTTGTTGAATTCGTTCACATCGCCAGCGAGTTCACCGGTCTTTGCATACGCCATCTTGAGGCGGTCCTGCATGTCAGACGCCATTTCCTTCGCTTGGGCAGTAAGATCGGTGTTTTGTGCGGTAGCCATGATAGTATCCTTGAGTTTGGTGACAGGGTTTGTCTTTGCAGTCGAAGAGGCCTTTGCCGGAGCCTTCTTGGCTGGAGCCTTCTTGGCCGTTGTCTTTTTTGCGGCACCTTGTGGCGCGGAGGCCTTGGCGACTGCCTTCTTCGCAGTGGTCGCCTTGAGCGCGGCAGCTTTTTTCACAGGAGCACGCTTGGCAGCCGGCTTGACCGGAGCTTTTTTGGCAGGGGCTGGCTTTGCCGCCGCGCCTGCTTCCTTTGCCGCACCGGCAGAGGCTTGCACCTGTTCAGCCGCAGCATCAATTTTCGATTGAGTGTTGGCTTCAGCCATAATGTCCTCGTTTCATGTTGCGCTGCACAAAATAGGGATTGCAGGCGCTAAGTCAAGGAAATTTTGTGCAGTGCACAAAATCTGTATTGGCCTTTGTTTTCAATGCAGATTTTGCCTTAAGTGGGTTGGATAACGGCCCGCTGCACCCCAGGGTATCCCCAAATCAGCGGGTCTTCACATATCGACCAGGAGCATCTTCGATTATCGGGTCCCCTCTGCCCCCCGGCTTTCGCTTGCCGGTTGCTGGCACCAGTCCGCTAGATTTGTCCTTGAGCCAATTCAGCCAGTGCGGCCACCAGCTGCCAGGGTGCTCGGTAGCGCTTTGGATATAGGCATCAAGGCTAGGCGCACTGCTGTTTCCCACCCAGTATTGATACTTATTTGCGGTGGGCGGATTGACAACTCCGGCGATATGGCCCGACCCGGCGAGTAGAAATTGCACAGGTCCTGAGAAGTGATCGGTGATGCGCCAAACGCTTTGCGCAGGGGCAATGTGATCCTCGCGCCCCGCCTGAACATACACCGGGACATCAACACGGGTCAGATCGATCGGTGTGCCATCCGCCTCTAGCGCATCGGGGACAACCATTTTGTTATCGCGATAAAGGTCACGCAGATATTGGTAGTGCCATTTCGCTGGCAGATTGGTCACATCGCCATTCCAGTGCAGCAGATCGAAGGCGGGATAATCCTCGCCGAGAAGATAATTGTTGACCACGTAGTTCCAGATAAGATCCTTGCCTCGCAATGCGTTGAAGGTGGCAGCCAGATAACGTCCATCAAGATAGCCATTGGTGGAAAGCTTGCCGATCATTTCAAGCTGCCCCTCGTCGATGAAGTGCTTGAGATCGCCGCTGCGCTCGAAATCGACTTGCGCTGTGAAGAATGTCGCGCTTTTCACGAGCTCGGCCTCATCCCGCCGCGCCATGATCGATAATGTTGCAGCCAAGGTGGTTCCAGCAACGCAATAGCCGATCGTGTGGACATGAGGGACCTTGAGGCGATCGCGAATGTGACCGATCACCTCTATCTGGGCTCTGATATAATCGTCCCAGATCACATCGGCGATGGTCTCGTCAGCGGATTTCCAGCTCACCATGAATACAGTGAGACCCTGTTCGACCGCCCATTTGACGAAGCTTTTCTTCGGATTGAGGTCTAGGATGTAAAAGCGGTTGATCCACGGCGGAAAGATCACCAGCGGCACTTCAAGCACTTTGTCGGTTGCCGGGCTGTACTGGATCAGTTGATAGAGCGCCGTCTCGTGGATCACCTTGCCCGGTGTTGCAGCAAGATTTTCCCCCAGAACAAAGGCGTCAGGGTCTGTGTGGGTCAATTGCCTACGCTTGAGATCATTGATGAGGTGGCGCATGCCTTTGACAAGGTTCTGGCCGCGCGTTTCGACGGTGCGCTTTAGTACCACCGGATTGGTGAGCAGGAAATTTCCCGGGCTCATCGCTTCGGCCAGAGCGTTTACCGCGAATTCCAATTGCTTGCGCTTTTCGGTGTCGAGACTATCGATCGACTGGACGGCATTTCGAAAATACTCCGCCAGCATCAGATAGGTTTGATGGAGCAGGGCGAAAGCCGGGTATTGTGCCCATGCAGGGTCTGCAAACCTTTTGTCCTGCTTTGGAAGCGGGGGCAAAGCGGAGGCGTCGTGATCTGTTTTGCCTCCTGAACCAATGCTGGGCAGCCCTTCCACAAGTCCCGCCCCAAATCGCATGAGAATCCCTTGCCACATCGCAAAAGAGTCTTGCGCAAGCTGGGTTTGAGCCTCCACCAATTCCTTCGGCATCTGCTGGAACATGCTTTGCGAGATGACAATCCACTGCGCCGGATCAAGCAGGTCCGACGGCGTAAGCCCCTCAGATGCCTTTTGTGCTGCCACGCTGGCCTGATGCTTCGCAAATTCGAGCCACATTTCCTGCAATTGGGCGCCTGCCTTGGCCCATTCTCCAAGATCGGCAGCTTCCAATCCTACAGGCAAAGCAAGGTCATCACCATTCGCACTGTTCTGGGAAGCCCCGGGCAGGGCGCTTGCAAACATCGCCTTCATCGCCTCACCCTGCATGTTGAAAAAGGGATTTTCGAAAAGGCTGCTGAACGGTTCTGCTTCGTCGATCGATGAAGGTTTGTCGCTGGACATCTTGGGCATCTCTCCTGCAGCGGTCTGGTTTGTTCAATTGATCAGGACGCCAATTGGCGCACACAATTGGCGCGCATCTGTGCATGACCTTAGCGAAAACGCCTTTCCCTCGCGACCGTTAATGCACTACGCTGTGACTTCGTAGCCAAGGTGAAACATTGCGCAGGCATGAGCACAACAGGTAATGAATAATCAATTCTATCGAATGAAACGGCTTCCACCCTATGTGATCGCCGAGGTGAACGCGATGCGTCACGCTGCCCGCCAGGCGGGGCAGGATATCATCGACCTCGGTATGGGGAACCCCGATCAGCCGCCGCCCCAACATGTGATCGATAAGTTGTGCGAGGTTGCAGCAAAGCCTGATGCGCATGGCTATTCGCAATCAAAAGGCATACCGGGGCTGCGTCGCGCCAAGGCTGATTATTACGCGCGGCGCTTTGGCGTCGAACTGGATCCTGAAACCGAAGTTGTGGTGACGATGGGCTCGAAAGAAGGCCTGGCAAGCCTCGCAACGGCAATCACCGCTCCTGGCGATTGCGTGTTGGCACCGAACCCTTCTTATCCGATCCACACTTTCGGTTTCATTATCGCCGGCGCAACCATTCGCTCTGTTCCCACCACGCCTGATGAGAAATATTGGGCTGCGCTGGAGAGCGCGATGGCCTTTACCGTACCGCGCCCGAGCGTTTTAGTCGTAAGCTATCCTTCAAATCCCACCGCAGAGACGGTTGATCTTGCATTCTATGAGCGATTGGTCGCCTGGGCGAAGGAGAATGAGGTCTGGGTCCTATCCGACCTTGCTTACTCAGAGCTTTATTTTGACGGCAATCCTACACCGTCAATCATGCAGGTAAAGGGCGCGACCGATGTTGCTGTCGAGTTTACAAGCATGAGCAAGACGTATTCGATGGCAGGCTGGAGAATGGGCTTTGCGGTGGGAAACCGCGAGTTGATCGCTGCTCTCATGCGGGTGAAGTCCTACCTCGACTATGGGGCATTCACGCCGATTCAGGCAGCGGCATGCGCTGCTTTGAACGGGCCGCAGGATATCGTCGAACAGAACCGCAAACTTTATCAAAGCCGCCGTGATGTTATGGTAGAAGCCTTCGGCCGTGCTGGCTGGGATATCCCGTCGCCTGCTGCTTCAATGTTTGCCTGGGCTCCCTTGCCACCAGCGCTGAAGGAAATGGGCAGTCTCGAATTTTCGAAGCAATTGTTGACTGAAGCGAAGGTAGCAGTCGCCCCCGGCGTGGGGTACGGCGAAGAGGGCGAGGGGTTCGTGCGAATTGCGATGGTCGAAAATGAACAGCGGCTCCGCCAGGCCGCCCGAAATGTAAAGCGTTACCTTTCCAGCGTTGGCATCAATTGCGCCGGAGTAAAATAGAGAACCATATCTTTAAAGCGGGCAGCTGCGTGCGGCTCGCTCAGCCAGTTTTATCGCTTGTCAAAATTTCGATAAATGTGTGACCAATATGAAGACTTGGGCATAAAATAGTACTACAAGACGCTGCTGCGGAGATCTTGATGCGTCCTGGTAACTCTTTTAATCTAACGGCTCGGCAACAGGCTGTTATCGAGCGCATAGACAGGCGCGTGCCTATCAAGGTGATCGCAGCCGAATTGAGCGTTTCTGAAACCCGCATCAATCAGCACATCCGCGCTCTGAAAGATATCTACGGCGCGACCAGTTTGGGGGAACTGGTCGAGCTCTACAGGGCCAACTCTGTCGTCGAAACCGACGATGATGACCAGTCGGACGAGGCGCTCAAAGAGCGAAAGTCTAGGAATGGGCCCTTAAGTGAAGATGCATACAGAAAAACGCAGGTCCCATTATCGGTTTTTGACTTCGATACGGATGTCCGGGACGAAGAGCGGGCGATCGAGTTTGAAGACGTCACCCCGCTTATCGAACGGGCGCCATGGCTAAGGCCAGGAGAGCCCAAAGTCGTCCCCGGGATGCTCGACGGTGAGCACGCTGTAACGCTTCGCCTCGCGGCGATTGTCGGGATTGCCTTCGGCTTGCTCGCTGCGGCAGTTCTGACAGCAACAGCCGCGATCATGATCAGCGACGCGTTGAACGAGCGTGCAGCCGTCCCCGTCGACGAACAAGGCTTTACCTGATGAGCGCAGGCCAAGCCGGAGATTGATTATGACCGATACGATCCGCGCCGACGCCCTTAATCTAAAGAAGCTTGTCCGCGAGGCAGAAGCGCTTTCCGATGAAGCGATGATTGCCTTTGCTCGGCTGAAGCACGCAATGCTCGCCGCTCGCCAAAACCCGGCTGTGGACGTTCACACCGGCCAGCGTGCCCTGATGCGTCTCAATCAAGCTGAAGCCCAGGCGCTTGCCATGTCGACGAGCCTTCTGCGAGTGCATGATGAATTGAGCAAAGTTGCTCGTGAAAAGATGGTGGGTGATCAAGGCATACCCACCGAAGTCCCCGAGCAAGCGGTTCTCGATGTGGAGCAGCCGCAAGATCAAAACGTCTGATTACGCGCCCGTCAAATGCTGCAATTGCTTGCCTCCGAATACCGTCCTTTGATCCAGGATATTCTGGCCTACTCGATATGCGCCTGCGCGCTTATCTGGGGTATGGGACCGGAGCGGGCAATTGCAGCGATTTGGCTTGTCATATTTGAATGGGTTCCGGGCCTCTATGAGTTGTTTTGGGGCGTTAAATACCAGCTTGCATCAACTGACATGTTTTTGGCTACGCTGGATGTGGCCGCTGGTTTGGGCTGGGTTCTGATCGCGCTTAATGCCAACCGGAATTATCCGATGCTTATCGCAGCGCTCCAGCTTCTTGTGATCGCTGCCCATCTTGCTCGCGGTGCAATCGATAGCATCGCGCCTGTAGCCTACGCGTTGATGGTGACGGCGCCTGGCTGGCTTCAATTGCTATTGCTTGGCCTCGGGCTCGCACGACATCTGCTGAGAACGAAGCGATACGGTTCCTATCGGGAATGGCGCGCGTCGGTTGAGTGGAACGGTCTTTTCCCATCCTCCAGAAAGAGTTTTTAGGCTCGTGACTATGGCCAGCGTTCTTGGACGTTACGCACCGACCACTCCACTTGCCTCTGGCATGTGGTCTGAGGGCGACGACCCTTTCCAGCCAAACGGAGATCGCCAACTTAACCCGATGATTGAAAAATTAAGGCGGCTGGTGGTGGCGCCACCGGCGAATTGTGAACGGTTTTACGTCATCTTCCTTGGCCAGAACAACGTCTATCTGGGTATCTCAGACTTCGGATATGGCCGGATCAATGGTTACACTTTAAGGCTGCGTGACCTGTTCAGGCGCGCCTTGCTGCTTGAAGCAAGAAGCATGATCGTAGCACACAACCATCCCTCGGGGGATTGCAGGCCTAGCGCCCAAGACATCAGGGCAACGCAGCAATTGGGAAAGTTGGCCTACATCCTCGAGATCGAACTGCTCGACCATCTAATTTTCACATTGCATGAGGTTTACTCGATGCGAGGAAAGGGGAAATTGTGACTACAGGATCTGCCCACAATACATTTCCGAATGACGACACACTCATTCCGCGCTTTCGTTCTGCCGGAGACGTAACTCTGGATCTGCTGCATCGCGATGGACGGGTTGATGATCGTTGGCTGGGATTTCATCCGCGCGAATTCTCTTTGCTCTGGCGGCTTGCGCAAGAACCGGGGCAAAGGGTGAGCAAGCGCCAATTGCTGTCTGACGTATGGCGCATCTCATTCGAGCCTGAAACCAACAGTGTCGCGGTTCACGTCGCTCGTATCAGGGCAAAGCTGCAGCCGTTCGGGCTGAATTGGCTTTTGGGCACGCATACAGAGGGCGGGTATTTTCTCAATGCGCCCCAGCGCCCGCCTGAATGTGTTTTCAAGACGCCGTAAACCGCCTGGATCCGCCAACTGGCATCTCGCCCAAGCGGCTTTCAGCCACCGGATCTGGCCACGATCGCGACTGGACATGCGATAGTACTTGGCCCTATCCTTGGGAGAGATAATATGGCTTACATGGACCTTGGCATGAGTGAAACACTGGCAGAAACGCGCATTATTCATAAAGACGAACGAATTGCGATTGAGCTTGAGGATACGGGCGTTGCCCAAGTCCGCTTCACTCGCGGCGATAAGATGAACGCCCTTGATCCGGGTATGTTCACGGCGATTATTGCAGCGGCAGATATTATCGAAAAAACAAAGGGCGTCCGTGTTGTAGTGCTTTCGGGCGAGGGGCGGGCGTTTTGTGCCGGGCTCGACACTGCGAGTTTCTCACGCGTGCCAGAGGCAGACGAACCGGAATTGACAGAGCGAACGCATGGTAACGCTAACAAGTTTCAGCAGGTCGCGATGACATGGCGCAAACTTTCGGTTCCAGTGATCGCCGCCGTGCACGGTGTGTGTTTTGGTGGTGGCCTTCAGATCGCCAGTGGCGCCGACATTCGCATCGTTCACCATGAAACCCGAATGTCTATCATGGAGTTGAAATGGGGGCTTGTGCCCGACATGGGCGGTTACGCCTTGTGGCGCGGCCTCGTGCGCGATGACGTGCTGCGCGAGCTTATTTACACCAACCGCGAATTCTCCGGAGGCGAGGCTCTGACCTTGGGTTTTGCGACCTATAACGATGAGGATCCACATCGGCGGGCAACTTCAATCGCTCGGGAAATCGCCTTGCGCAACCCTCAAGCCATAAGAGCCGCCAAAAGACTTCAGGCCGGCATGGTTGAGCGGGATACCGATGCGATCCTTCTTGAGGAAAGCATCGAACAGCATGCAATTATGCGCACCCCAAACCAGATTGAAGCGGTCATGGCGGCCATGCAGAAGCGCGCGCCAAAATTTCAGGACGTGTGACCCAAGCGGTTTTTACGGTCCTTGGTTAACCGAACACTGCCACGCATTGCAGTCCTTCAAGCACCTGCTTTCCGTCAGCATCCCACATCCTGAGCCGTTCTGAGGAATAGCCAAGGTCTGCGTGTTGGCTGGCATTTTCCGCAAGATACCAGCCGTCACGCGATCGGGATTCAGGATCGAGGACGTTGAAGGACCAGTTGATCGAACTGATCGGCCCCATGCGCCTCATTATTCGCATTGCTCCGGGCGGCATTACGTCTCCCATCAAAACCAGCTTGGACACCGGATCCAAGTCGTGATCTTCGGTCAGCCGCGCCCAGCGCCGGATCGTTGCGCCGTGGTCCCCTTCTTTTGATTGACCAAAACGAATATCGAAATTGTTCTGGATAAAGGCGGGGCCTTGCCCTTGCATCGCTGCTGCGCTGTCTTCGGGTGGACCGGGCCAATCGGCAGGCGCATCCGCCTGGCGAACAGCATTGGGTTCACGCCCATTCGCGAACAACCAGAACGCGGTAAGTGCGACGCTCCCGCCCGAGCGAATTTCGCTCCTCACCTGTGTCACATTTCGCCCTTGGCGCACGATTTCGGCGCTCAGTTCGATATCTGTCCCCACAGGCGCGACAAAGCCCACTTGTGCGGCCCTGAGTGGCGGCAAATCGGGAAAGGCGCGCTGCGCCATTGTAAAGGCGATGAGGGCAGAGGCCCCTCCATAAAGTGTGCGTCCCTGCATCCACTCCCCAGCGTGTGCGAGCTCGGTGCGACCCGGTTTACCGTCGATGGACGAAAGTAGGCTTGCAATGGTCATGGTCCCACTCTTTGCCGTGCAGATCGGGCAGGGTCCAGAGCGCTGTTGCGCAAATGCGATAAGGATTTTCGCGAAAAGCGGCATGGCGCAGCGCGGGCCTGTCATCCGCGCGAGTGCAACATCACTCAAAACCCGTTGCATTGGGTGATGCGAAGCGCTAGTGCGCCGCTTCCGTCTGACAGAGTGAAACCCTCCGGGGCCCTGATGTCAAACGGCTCGGCCCGATGGCGGAGTGGTGACGCAGCGGACTGCAAATCCGTATACGCCGGTTCGATTCCGGCTCGGGCCTCCACACCGGATTGCGAGATCTCGCAATCATGAGATGCCGCTTTAGCTCAGTTGGTAGAGCACATCATTCGTAATGATGGGGTCAGAGGTTCGAATCCTCTAAGCGGCACCACACGCCCGCAAGGGATTGCTTTCCCTTAAAAAAGTACGGAAAATCAGGCTTTCTTGCTCCGCGACGGTACAATGCGGAGGTACAAAACGTGGGTCTCGTATTGCGCTATATCGTCGTGCAAGCGTCGGGTCGTTGTGACTACCGGCGCTACTTTCCATCCTCCTTGAAACCGTTTGTTCCTGGAGGGCAAAAGCTCGTCAAACGATCGCTGGGCAATCCTGACGATCCTGATTTCGACCGGCTTTGCCGTTCTGCAAAGGAAGAGCAAGACCGGCAGGCTAGAATGGCCGAGAAGGCGCGAGACGGGGCCTTCGATGTGCTTGATGCTCCCACCATCGCATGGCTCGCGGAAACATACGTCGCCGAGGGGCTTGAGGCCGACGACGAAGCCCGATGGGACCCTGAAGAGCGCGAACAGTACCGGAGGATCGTGCGAGACCTCGAACAGAGAGGTGTGGATGCTGCCGCGAACTGGCACCCCGACGATCCGCTCAGGTGGGCATCTAGGACCCGCGAGACGGCGTTGTGGAGCCTAGATCACAGCAGAGGCCTTCGCGCTACTGGTGATCTTGTAGGTATCACGCGTAGCCCATCAGGACGAGGCTGAGGCCATTCTGGAGGCGCATGGCTTAGTGATCGATCCTGGGGATGTTCAGGGGATACAGAACCTGTGCCGTTCCTTGAATGATGCAACCATCCGGCTGGCAGAAGCGAAGCTGGAGCGGCTTGATGGGAAGGAAGTGGTAACGCCCGCTTTCCGGCGTGGTGAGCAGGTCGAAGATCGCCAGCTCCTCGTCGAGGTCCTTCACAAACGCCTTCAGGCCCTCGAAGAACTTCTCGGCGTCGATGGATCCAGCGTTGTAGGCAGCCACCAGCTTTTCCAGCCGTTCGACAAAGCTCACCCGCATCGGGTTCGCCTGGGCCATCTTCTTAGCCTTCTCCTCGGCAGCCTCGCGCATTTTTTCCGTGGCGACCTTCGGACTGGTGTCGAACAGGCTGGCGAGCTTCTCGAAGTCGATCCCTGAGAGGTCCACGCGACCCTCGGCGCTATTTCCTTCGACAATGGGGGTGACGATGGCGACCCCTTCGAGCTTCTCGTCGAGGAGCTGAGCGATCCTGGCTGAGATGGCTGAGATGTCGACTGGGCCGAGCTTGGCTCTCACCGAATCAGACAGCGTGTGGAAGACCGCCACGCGCCGAAGGAACGGCGCAGCTCGCTCATCTGGCAGCAGAGCCTTGTAGGCCCTTGTCACAGCTCCAGCGACCCTCAGGAACTCCCTACGGCGACACCTTCTTTGTCAGCCGCGCGTTTAGCCTGGCTGAGACTATCGAGATCAGCGGCGCAGCCGGTGCGGATGTCTTTGTGTTCAGCGCAGGGCGAGCCGCGTTTCTTGAAGCAGACCTTGGACCGGGCGAAGATCGACTTGTCCTCAAGGCAACCCCTGGGCAAGGTGCGCAAAT
>JGI12109J20283_10040709_pt1 | contig 14952 bp, 18 predicted proteins | sample ElkSlonscriptome_12_FD_20283 | JGI IMG/M metagenome (IMG submission 20283) | reverse complement strand
CGCGTGAGGCGGGCGCCGCGGCGAGCGCCAACCGGCTCCGCCGGACGGGTGTCGCGGGCGAGCGCATGGTGCGGGCCGTGCGACGCGTGCTGCCCGAGGCGCCGCTGATCGAGGTGCAGGTGAACCTCGGCGCGATCGTGGACGCGGCCCAGCCGTGGCTGGAAGAACGCGAACTGAATCTGCTTCGGCCGAGCCGCTACCCGCCGCTGGCGCTCGCGATGGACGCGCGGGAGGGGCTGCTCGAGGTGACGGGTTTCGTGCCGGCGGCGGCGGTGCAGAACGCGTTCGAGCTGCGTCGCGTCGCGCCGTCGCTGATGGACGTGCGGCGAGAGAGCGGAGCGTTACGGACGCCGACCGAGCCGGGGAGCGCGGGGCGATGAGCGAAGCGGCTGGCGAGGTGCGGTCGGCGGCGGAGGGACGGCCGGCCCGCGGGCCGAAGGCGCCGGCGGCGGTGTGGCGGCTGTCGCGCGAGCGTGTGTTGGACCTGTCGCGTGCGCATGCAGTGCTGGTGTTGAACGTGACGCCGGATTCGTTTTCCGACGGAGGGCGGTGGTCGTCGGCGGAGGCGGTGGCGGCGGCGGCGCGGGAGGCCGAGGCGGCGGGGGTGTCGGTGCTGGACGTTGGTGGTGAGTCGACACGGCCCGGGGCGGAGCGGGTGGCGGCGGCGGAGCAGATCCGGCGGGTGTCGCCGGCGATCCGGGCGATCCGGGAGGCGGGGGTGGGGCTGGGGGTGACGATCGACACGACGCTGGCGGAGGTGGCGTCGGCGGCGCTGGACGCCGGGGCGGACGCGATCAACGACGTGTCGGCGGGCGAGGAGTCGGCGGACGGGACGCTGCGGCTGGCGGCGGAGCGTGGTTGCGGGATCGTGCTGATGCATCGGCTGCGGGCGCCGGACGCGGACGTGTATTCGCACGAATACCGGAGCGAGCCGCGGTACGACGCGGACGGAACGGGTGCGGCGGGTGATGCCGGGGGACAGGGGGTTGATGGAACGGAGGTGGTTGATGGAACGGAGGGGGTTGACGGCAAGGAAGCGGCGCGAAGGAGTGTGGGGGAGGGTGGCGGCGGCTTGCCGGGTGTGGTGGTGGCGGTGCGGCATAGGCTGGTGGCGCACGCTGAGCGGGCGGCGGGGATGGGGGTGGCGCGGGAGGCGGTGGCGATCGATCCTGGTCTGGGGTTTGGGAAGTCGGTGCGGCAGAACGTGGAGCTGCTGCGGCACGCGGGTGCGTTTGTCGAGATGGGTTGGCCGGTGTTTGCGGGTGCGTCGCGGAAGTCGTTTTTGGGGAAGCTGACGGGCGTGGCGGAGCCGGGGCGGCGATTGGGTTCGTCGCTGGGGGCGGCGGCGGCGCTGCACGCGGGCGGGGTGCGGCTGATCCGGGCGCACGACGGGGCGGAGCATGTGGAGTTGTTGCGGGTGCTGGGGGAGGTTGGGCGAGGGGGAAGAGACGGAGTGACGGAGAGACGGAGAGACGAAGGGGGGCGAGGGGGAGTGCGGGAAGCGCGGGGTTGAGGTTTGGTGGGATGGTGGGTGGAGGGGGGGTTGGCGGGTCGGGGGGAGCGGTTGGAAGTGGGCTTGGGTGTTGACTTCGGTCGGGGCTTGGGCTTGGTTTTGCGTTTGGGGTTGAGTTCGGGGATGAGGGGGAGGAGGGCGCGGGTTTGGGCGGCGAGGTGGGCGGTGTGTTGGTCGAGGGCGTCGAGGGCAGCGGCCATGCGTTCGGGGTCGGCGACGAGTTCGGCGAAGAGGGCGAAGACGGCTTGCGTCGAAGCGGGGAGCGACTTGGGGACGGGGGAGGCGGTCATGGGTGGATGATGAGCGACGGCCGCGCGGCGTCAAGGAGGGATTTTGGATGACCGCAAGTCGGCGCACGGGGGGCGACGATGGGTGGGAAAAGTGAGTGGCGGAGAGCGGGGGCGGGTTGTGAGGCGCGGGGTTGTGGGGGGTGTTGTTGGTGCGCGGAGGGCTTGAGGGCGGAGAGGTAGGAGGGGAAGGGCGCGTTGACCGGACTGGCCTCGCGAGCGTATGGGTCGCGCCGTCCAGGGCGCGTTCGGGGGCGACTCGCCCGTTCACGCGGAGGCCGCGCCAGCGTCGGCTGCGACGCCCTCATTGTGCTCACCGATCCACGCGACCCCCTGCTCGGCAAGCACGCCGCCGAAGTCACTCCCGAACGGGAACACGCCCGCTCCCATGGAGGACAACGGGGCCACGCCAGCCGCGCGATCGTCGAGCAAATGATCCGCGGTAATCGGTGATCCTGAAGGTCGAGTCGTCGCCCGCCGCGCACCAAAATGTGGAATACAGTCTCGAAACGTACGAATCCCTTCCCCCCTTACGCCGGCGACTACAAGCCGGCCAGCCCCGGCGCCTGTTGGCCGACGAACTCTCAATTTGTTAAATGCCACCATGCAATGTCGTAGCGCTGCCGAGCGATGGGCGTCGCAACTGCGCCCCGAGCCTCTAACTCGAGCAGACCGGAATGCTCTCTGAGTCCGGCGAAAGGCGCAACGACTTCCCCGACAAGCTCCAAGAAGCGTCCGGCGTCGTCCTCCCAAAGCCCAGCGACTTGGTTTATGTCTCCATCTTGATCATGAAGACATGACCGTGTCCACGAGTAGCTTCCAGCCAACGCACAGCGAGAGAACCACCGTGGCAAGCGAAACGACACACATAATGCTGAAACATTTCGGGAAAGCGCCATGTCGCTGATCGGCATGTTGGCTCTTTGCAGGCCAAATCATTACAACACATGTCGCACAATGCCCGATATTCAATGTAAGCAATGTTATCGGCAAAGCGAGTGCGCGGACGATGTCCGTCAAAGTGGCGGGGCCTGATCTTGCCTGGGCCTCGCGAAGTAATTCCGGACCCCAGTTGCTTCGATAAGCATAGGCGCAGAGAACCAAAGTGACCAGAAGGGCACACGTCCACAATATTTTTATGGGCCTAGCCCTGTAAAGAGAAATCAATCGCAAACCATTCGCCCATCCAAAACCTCGTTTGTACACCAGGCGTACACCGCGGTAATGTCGACCCAGGGGGCAGACTCGCCGTAAGACCCGCTCGGGATGCCCATGGACCGCATACAGCAGTGCAACTCATTGTAGAGTTCCGGAATAATCCAGCATGGTACGACTTCATTTTTGAAATGTCCCGGCACGCCAGGCAACTCTGACGCTGCATCCAGGCGGTCGGGCGATGAGTGGACGTTCATTTGTAGGCCGCTGAGCGGTTCGGCTGGTCGTCGGACGTTGGGTGATCGCGTCTCGTCGATGGGCGTGGGCGCGGTGGGTGCGGCGGGGGCGACCTTTGCGGGTTATGCGGGCCGGGCGGCGCCCAGCGGTCGACCGAGAAACATCGGCTGCGGTCGGCGTGCCGATAGATATCGAGGGGCCTGCAAGGAGGTGCTTCGTGCTGCGAACCGTTGCTCAAGCGATGACGGAAGAGGTGGTCCGGATCGACATGGACACGCGGATCGAGGAGATCATCGAGCGGTTCCGCTCGACGGGGTTTCGGCACGCGTTGGTGATCGAAGAGGGGGCCGCGGTGGGCGTGATTTCGGACCGGGACGTGCTTCGGCACGTCAGTCCGTTCGTGGGGAAGATGGGCGAGCGGAACATGGACCGGACGACGCTGACGCGTCGAGCGCATCAGGTGATGACGCGGAAGCTGATCTCGGTGGGTCCGGATTCGCCTGCGGTGGAGGCGGCGATGCTGATGCACAAGCACTACATTTCGTGCGTACCGGTGGTGAACGCTGATGGGGAGTGCGTGGGTATTTTCACGTGGCGAAACGCGATCGCGTTCGCTGCGGACGTGCTGGGCGGGAAGGAAACGGCGGGCGGCGCAGGTGCTGGCGACGGGGCGGGGAGCAAAGCTGCGTGAGAGATCAGGTGGCGTGAGGGATTGAGTGGCGTGGAGGATCAGGCCGCTGTCGGGGTTGTGGTCGTTCGGCCGTGATTGAGTGATTCGGCAATGCGCCGCCGCCGCCGCTGACGGGGGGCTCGGTGGACGTGGGGGCGCAGGGGCGCGTGGTCGAGATACGGACCGGGTCGGGCCGGGTGCGTGTGGGGAGCGCGCTGACCGACGACGAGGAGCGGGAGAGCGTCGTGTGGCTGGCGAAAGTGATTCGGAGCGGGGTGCGGGCGTTTGGCGGGTGAGGAGGGCGCGTCGGGTTCGTTGGGTCGCCTCGGCTGTGGCGGGCGGTCTATCCTCTCGGCCATGCCCGAGCCGCCTGCTGAGAACGTCGCCTTCGACCGCGCCAAAGCCGGGCGTCGCCCGCCCGGCACGCGCGACGTGTACCCGGTGGACATGCTGCGCCGGCGCTATTTGATGGAGAGTTGGCGGGCGGTGTCGGTGCGTCACGGTTTCGAGGAGATCGACGGGCCGACGTTCGAGCACAGCGATCTGTACGCGGTGAAGTCGGGCGAGGGGATTCTGGGTGAGTTGTTTCAGGCGTACAGCGGCAAGGACGCGGCGGAGGTGGCGGAGGTGATGCGGACGGGGCGTGGGCCGTATGCGTTGCGGCCCGAGTTCACGCCGACGCTTGCGCGGATGTATGCGGCGCGGGCGAAGCAGTTGGCGAAGCCGACGCGGTGGTTCTGCATCCCGCAGTTTTTCAGAGCGGAACGGCCGCAGCGGGGGAGGCTGCGTGAGTTTTTGCAGTGGAATGTGGATGTGGTGGGGGATGGGAGTGTGGAGGCGGATGCGGATGTGTTTGCGATCGTGGTTGATGCCCTCCGCGCGTTCAATATCCGACCTTCCGTCGCGCGGGTATGCGTCGGCAACCGTGGCCATGTGGAGCATTTGTTGTCGAAAGAGAGCATCCCAGAAGCGGCGTGGCCAGAATGGTTCGCGCTCATCGACAAGCTAGAAAAGTTGTCGCCTGATGAGTTCGCCGCTCACGCATCGTCTGTCGGTTTCGAGCGAGAGACGGTGGAGCGCGTTCGACGCGTACTTACCAGTGACGACTTCTTCGACCCCTTCGCTGAGGAACTCGCCACCGCGAGCCCGACGACTGCGCTTGGCCATCGCATGCAGAAACTCGGCAGAGCGGCGGTTGTTCAGGGCTCTTCCGAGTACTTCCGTTACCGTCGCACCATCGTCCGCGGTCTTGCGTATTACACGGGTACGGTCTTTGAGTTGATTGCTGAGGGTGAGCGTGCGGTTGCTGGGGGGGGGCGGTATGACAAGTTGATTGAGTTGATGGGTGGGCCGCCGACGCCTGCGGTTGGATTTGCGATGGGGGACGTGGTGCTGTCGTTGTTGCTGCACGATCATGGGTTGATGCCGGGCGGTGGGGAGGCGGACTCGACCGCTGGGGTGGACGTGGGGGAGTTGATGGACGCGGTGCAGCGTGTGCAGTCGTCGTACTCGTTGCGGCCCGACGCGTTCGTGGTGCCGAACGGGGACGAGGGGAACGAGGAGTTGGTGACGCCGCTGGTGGCGCGGCTTCGTCGCGGGGCCGAGTCGGCGCGGTATCTCGATCGTGAGGACCGCAAGCCTTGGCACGCCGACCGGTACGAGCCGTCGGCGGGCGGTGTTGCGCCGCTGCACGCGCGGACGACGAGCAAGAGCACGCGGAACCTGAAGAAGCTGCTGGCGGACGCGACGGCCCAGCACGCGCGTTTCGCGGTGGTGATTCACGGGGCTGACAAGGTGCAGTTGAAGGACCTGGACGCGCGTGAGGACTTGGCGCACCCGACGAGGGGCGATTTCTCGACCGAGCCGGGGGTGGAGAACGACGTGGTGCGGGCGATCGCCGAGCGGCTGGGTCGGTGAGGGGCCGGTGAGGGGCCGGTGAGGGGCGGGTGGGCGGCGGGTGAGGGGCCTTGGGGGCGGTGAACGCCCGGGCGGCGTGGCTGCCCAGGAGAGGGCTGCAACGGTGCCGGGGGGTCTGGGGAATGGGCCGAAATCGGGTTTGGCTTCGGGGGCGGTTGCTTTATCCTGTGAGCTATGAGCACCACACGTTCCTTGCAGGTATCGGTCTGGCGTCGGCGGCTTCTCGGCTTGCGCGGCATTTTTCCAACATCGCTGGCGGCGGCGGTGGCGTTGGCGGCGCTGGCCGTGGGTTCGGCGCCGCTCGGGCCGCCGGCGGCGCAGGCGGTGCAGCGGGGCGAGATCGAGCTGCCGCTCGACGCCGAGCGTCTGCCGCCGTGGCTGCTCGACGACGACTTGCCCGAGCCGGTGCGGGCGATGCTCAACGACGCGGTCGGGCACAGCGTGTCGGTGTTCGACGAGCGTTTGGAGTGGAAAGAGAACGCTCCGACGCCGGCGTCGCTTGAGGGGAAGATGATCGTGCTGCAGACGTGGACGCGGATGTCGCCCGAGGCTCGGCGCGCGCCGATCCGCGTGCAGCGGTTGGTCGAGGCGTCGGACGTGGAAGACGTGGTGGTGCTTGCGGTGCACACGCCCGAGGGCGCCGACGGTCGTCTCGACGACTACCTCGAGCGTCGCTCGATGGACATGCCGATCGCGGTGGACGACGAGGGTGGTTGGCTTGACGATCTTGGTGTGTGGAAGGAGCCGGTGACGATCATCATCGATCGGCAGGGCCGCATCCGCGTGCCGGGCGTGGCGTTGAACCGTCTCATCGTCACGCTGCGGGCGCTCGACGAGGCGGAGCCGGCGGAGGCGGAGGCCGAGCCGACGGCGCTGCCGGGCCGCGCGACGCGGGTCGAGCGGATCGTGGAGAACGAGGCGGATCGGGCCGAGCGTCGCGACAGCACGCTGCCGAACCCGAAAGAGCAGGAAGAGCGTGAGCGGGAGAAGGAGATCGAAGAGGCGGAGTTCCCGCCGCACCAGCGGGTGCGCGGGGCGAACGATCTGCAAGGGCGGAAGGGCCCGCCGGTGGTGGCGCAGACGTGGATCACCCGCCCGCCGAACATGCGGAACAAGGTGATCGTGCTGGAGTTCTGGGCGACGTGGTGCGGTCCGTGCATCGCGGGCATCCCGCACCTGAACGATCTTCAAGAAGAGTTCAAGGACTCGGTCGTGATCGTCGGGGTGTCGGCTGAGGACGAGGGCACGGTGCGGCCGGCTGTGAAGCAGCACAACATGCGGTACACGATCGCGTCGGACCCGCAGCGGCGTGCGCAGAAGGTGGTCGGTAATCGCGGGATTCCGCACTGCGTGGTGATGAGTGCGGACGGCATCGTGCGCTGGCAGGGTCATCCGGCGGGGCTGGATTCGGGCACGCTGCGGCAGATCGTGAACGCGTCGAAGCGAGAGATGGGCGACGACGCGCCGGCGGAGGAAGCCGACCCGGCTGAGCGGTTCGACGAGTATTCGTGGGTCTCGAACTACGAGGACGCGACGGCGGAGCAGGATTTCCGGCGCCGCTGATCCGCTGACCCGCGAATCGGCTGATCGGCGCCGGCTCGCCGCGGGGGGGGCGGGGCCGGTTGGGGCCAGGGGGGCGGGGCCGGTTGGGGCCAGGGGGGCGGGTTGGGTTGGGGTCATTCTTCGGCGAGCGCGCGGCGGAGGCCGTGGGTGAATCGTTGGGTCGCGACGCCGATGACGCGCGTGTTGCCGTTTTCTTCGACGGCGAGCTTGCCGAGGTTGGGTGCGAACCAGGTGGTGAAGCTTCGTGCGACGGTGGCCGGGCCGAGTTTGATGGTGAGGCTGGTGCGGATTTCGGCGCAGGCGAGGGTGTGGTCGGCGCCGAGCGGTTCGACGTGGCGGAAGGCGGCGAGGCGGGTGGTGGCGCGGCCGGTGCCGGTGCGGGTGCGGTCACCCGTGGCGGGGTCGATCTGTTCGACGACGCCGAGCCAGGTGAGCGGTTCGGCGGGGGTTGGTGATGGGGCCAGCGACGCGGCGGGCGGTCGGACGGGGACGGGCGGTTGGAACCGGAGTTCGACGTCGTCGCGTAGGTCGACGAGTCGGCGGAGGAGGACGGCGCCGTCGTCGTCGATTTCGTAGGTGGCTTGCTGAACGGTGGCGAGGGCGGCGCCGTCACGGTCGAGGAGTCGGCGTGTGGAGATGATCGCGCCGCGTCCGGGCGAGAGTGCGTTGGTCTGTTCGACCCACCAGACGCCGCGTTGGAATCCGGCGACGGCGGCGAAGCGGCGGACGCCGGGCTTGGGGTAGAGGGCGTCGGCGTGAAGGGCGGCGGCGGCGAGGGCGGCGGCGTGTTCGTCGAGCGGGTCGGGTGCGACGCCGAGCCGGTCGAGTTCGACGGTGGGGGCGGAGCAGCCGATCGGCGCGGCGACGGCGGCGGCGACGGCGAGGAGGATCGCGGCGAGGGGGCGGGCGTGACGCCTCGGCGTTCGCGCGTTTCGGTGGAACGTGCGTTGGGCGGCGTGTGGGATCGTGTGATGTGTGCGCATGAGAGATCGACCTTCCTCGGGCGCGGAGCGTCGGCCGGTCGCGGCGGCGGGGGCGGCGAGCGGGACGAACGGGTCGGTCGGGCTGGGGCGCCCGACGCTGCGCGTTGGATCCTACGGGCGGGCGGGCTCGCTTGTAGACTCGTCGGCATGGCTCGACCGACGCAGCAGGGCGCGACCCGCGGCAGCAACGGACGTCATGTTCTCGCGTTGCGGATCGCGTGGAGCATGCGGCCCGCGCGACGGAACGGGGTTTTGAGCGCGCGGCCGCTCGGCGTGTTCGTCGCGCTCGGGTCGGTGCTTGTGCCGCTGACGCTGGGTGGGTGTCTCCGGAACGACGAGATGGCGGGGGCGCGTTTTACGGGCGACGAATCGTTGTTCGATCTGGTGCAGTTCGGTGACACGGAATCGCCGCAGGAGCTGATCAACGCGGCGATGAACCAGTTCAACGCGGACGATCGGGCGCGGGGCATCACGCGGATCGCGACGCGCGAGTTCGGGGCGGACCCGGTGTTCGTGGAGCTGTACCGGCTTGGGGTGGCGGACGGTGACGCGGCGGTGCGGGCGGCGGCGGCGCGGGCGCTGGGTCTGCACGGCTCGGCGGAGGACGCGCAGCGTGTCGGTCCGCTGTTGACCGACGAGGATCAACTGGTGCGTTGGCAGGCGGCGATCGCGTTGCAGCGGTTGCACGATCCGCTGTTGGTGGAAGCGCTGATCGATCGGATGCGGCTGGCGAACGAGCCGGACGTGCAGGTGCGCGCGGCGGCGGCGACGGCGCTGGGTCAATACGAGCAGCGGCGTGTGCTGGACGCGCTGGTCGCGGCGCTTGACGACCCGGACCTGGCGGTGAACGACGCGGCTCGCGAATCGCTGCGGACGTTGACGGGTCAGCGGGAGCTGGGTTATCTGCCGCGTGAGTGGGTGGTGTGGCTTCGGGCGGCGGAGGAGCCGTTCGCGGATCGAGAGGAGTTCGTTTACCCGGCGTTCAACCGGGAGGTGCGATGGTGGGAGCACCTGAACCCGTTCTACGAGGTTCCGAACGAGATGGCGGCGCGGCCGGCGGGGATGCCGGCGGTGGAGCGGCGTTGAGACGGGTCATGGTGGAGCCGGGCGCGGGAGGGTGGCGTGTGGAACGGGGAGCGTCGGCGCCGAGTTTTGAGTTGGGCGAGGCGCTGTTGGCGCCGGTCGCGGTGGTGATCGAGTCGGGGGAAGCGGGAGGCGATCAGGGCGCGAGATCGAACGAGGGGCCGGGTGCGGGGGGCGACGGCTCGGCGCCGCGTGTGCCGGGGCGTCGGTTCGTGGCGCGGTTGATCGAGTCTCGGCCCGGTGGAGCGATGGACGAGGCGGTGCTGAGTCGGCTGAGGCGTGGTGACGGCGGCGATGGGTCGGACAGAGACGGCGCGGCGCTCGCGACGGCGTCGCCTTGGACGTTCTGCGGCGCGTGCGAGCGCTGCACGCGCGGCTTGCAGGCGCACTGCACGAAGCGTCGGACGATCGGCGGGTCGGATTGCGCGGGCGCGCTGGCGGAGCGGATGGTGCTGCCGATCCGTTGTCTGTCGGCGGTGCCGGCGGAAGTCGACGTGGAGGCGGCGGCGTACGCGTCGCTGCTGGCCGAGGCGATTCACGCGACGAACCAGTTGCATCTCGAGAGCAAGGCGTATGTGACGGTGCTGGGGGACACGCCGATCGGGTTGCTGTGCGCGCAGTTGATGGCGAGGCGGAACGCGAGCGTGCGGCTGGTGGGCGCGGACGAGGGGAAGCTGGAGTTGTGCGAGAAATGGGGGGTGAAACATCGGCCGGTGGACGCGGTGGGTCGTCACGGCGATCAGGACGTGGTGGTGGATTGCACGGGGGGTGGCGGTGGTCTGACGACGGCGTTGGGGCTGGTGCGGCCGCTGGGGCAGGTGGTGCTGCGTCATCCGTGGCGCGAGTCGTCGTCGGCGCGGGCGGATCTGGCGGTGGTGGCGGAGAAGGAGGTACGGGTGCTGGGTTCGCGCGGCGGTCAGTTGAACGACGCGGTGCGGATGCTGCATCGCGACGAAGCGGACGTGGTGAGCCTGATGACGAGGCGGTTCACGCTGGACGAGGCGGAGAAGGCGCGGCGGACGGCGGCGGAGCCGGGGTCGATCAGCGTGGTGGTGCGGGTGGGGGAGTGAATGTTTTGGGAGTGGGGATTGGGCGAGTGGGGATTGGGCGAGTGGGGATTGGGTGAGTGGGTTGGGCGAGTGGGGATTGGGCGAGTGGGGATTGGGCGAGTGGGGATTGGGCGAGTGGGGATTGGGCGAGTGGGGCTGGGGGCGCGCGGCACGCGACGGAGCGCGTGAACGGGTCGGGGTTTACTCGTCGTCGGTGCGTTGACCCGGTTTGTCGCGGACGCGGGAGGGGGCGTCGGGTTTTTCGGTCCAGTCTTCGACGTTGGGGAGTGAGAGTTCGCTGTTGCAGGTTTTGCGATAGCCGAGGAGGCGGATGACTTCGAGGACGTCGGTCCAGGCGGGGAAGGTTTTGCCGTTGGCGCGTTTGAAGGTGTCGATGGCCATGAGGAAGAGGAACTGCTCGGGCGACATTTCGCCTTCTTCGGCCTGTCGGGTGAAGTCGGTACGGCGCCTTCCGGGTCCGCGGCGTCGTTCGAGGCCGGTGTAGCGTTCGCCGCGTTCTTCGGCCTGGCGGTCGGCGAGTTCGCGGCGGTCGAGTCCGGAGCGTCGGTCGACGACCTCGTCGGTGTAGCCGACCTCTTCGGGCCCGGCCTCGCCTTCGCCGACGGGACCGGAATCGCTGGATTGGTCGGCGTCGGGGCTGCGGAGGTCTCGTCGTTCGCGGCGATCGGTCATGGGTTCATTGTCGGCGGTTGAACCGGGTGGGCTGCACAAGAGGTCGCGCGGGCCGATACAACCGGTTCGTATTGACACCCGAAATCGGGTGAGATGGGGAGGGGGGGCTGCGGAGATGAATCGACGATGGAAGAGGTCGGGGTCGAGAAGGCGGCGTTGCGGAAGGCGGGAGGCTCCGGAAGGCGGGGCGTCGGCGGTGGGGGCGGGCGGGGGCGTCTTTAGAACTCTTCGTCTTCGTCGTCGTCGCCGTATTCGTCGAATCCGAAGTCGTCGTCATCGTCATCGTCGTCGTCGTCGAACTCGTCTTCGTCGTCTTCGAAGTCGTCGTCTTCGTCGTCGTCCTCGTCCCAGATGACGTCGTCGTCGTCGTCATCGTCGTCCTCGTCGCCGAAGGCGTCGGCGAGCGGGAGGAAGCGGGGTTCTTCGTCGTGGGCCGGTTCGCCTGGGGTTGGTTCGCCGGGGGTCGGTTCGCCTGGGGCATGGGGTGGCGCGAGGCCGGGGAAGGTGAGCATGTCGGCGGTGACGATTTCGGAATCGTTGAGCATGCTTGCGTTCATGGTGCGGCTCGTCATTCCAATGCGTGTGCGATGCGGTGGTGAAGGCAGGGTCGCGGAGGTCGCCGCGTGTGAGGGCGGAAGCGTTCGAGCTGGGGCGCGCCTACGACGCGACCGGGCGGCTGGGGCACCCGCGAACCCGAGCGCCGGTACACTACTTCTTTGGCCGGCGGTGTCAAACCCCGGAAGCGGCGGCTGGCGGGTTTCGGCCGGCCGGGTGTTGGGCGGCGCGACCGGGGGCGGCTCGCCCGGGTCGAGCGGGGGCGTCGCCGCTCGCCGATGGGAGGGGGGTGGGATGGGGACTGGAGGGGGGCGCGTTCTCGATTGGGAGGGCGAGCGCGTGCTCGATGTTTGAGACCCCGCAACCGCCAGCTTACGAGCCGAGTTCACCGTGCAGCAGGACGAGCGATTCAACCCACTGGCGGGCCTGGCAGCCTTGCTGTTTCCGGGGCTCGGTTATTTGGTCCGGCGGCAATGGCGACGTGGGCTGGGCGTGGCTGTGGGCGTGCTGGGGCTGATCGGGATGGGCCTGCTCGTGGGCGGGATCGACGTGGTGGACCGTGAAGAGGATTCGTTGTGGTTCGTCGCGCAGGGGTTCAACGGGCCGATCGCGTTCGGGATCGATCGCGTTCACCAAGAGCGGTACAAGGTGCGTGCGGACGGGCCGCCGCGGTCGGCGACGCCCGAGGAGTGGCTTGACTGGGAGGGTCCCGACGCGCGGCCGGCGCGGAAGTCGATCGGCAAGATCAACGATGTGGGTTCTCTTGCGGTGGCGATCGCGGGGATGCTGAACCTGATTGCGGTGCTGGATTGCGTGCTGCCGCACGCGGCGCCGAGGCGGGGCTCGGATCGGGGCGGCGGGAGCGGACGGGGCGGGCCGGGCCCGATGGACCGACGACGGGGAGGGGCCGTGTCATGACGATCGACGTGCTGGCGTATGGGCTGACGAGCTGGGCGTCCGGACTGGTGGGGGCGGTCGGTTCTCCGCCTGAGGGCGTGTGGCGTGGCGGTCGTCCGTTCATCGACCCGATGGACCTGCACGAGTGGTGGTGGTGGACCCTGGCGCCGATGGCGGTGCTGATTTCGGTGGCGTACAAGGCGGTGCGGACGGAGCAGGGATCGGCGACGTTCGCGTGGCCGCGGTATGCGAGGGGCGTGGCGTTGATGAGCGCGCAGATCGTGCTGGGGATGATGCTGCTGGCGGTCGCGTTGCACGTTCTGATCGAGATCGCCGTGCCGATTCTGAATTGAGCGGGGGTCGTGGGGGCCTGAGGGGACTGAACGCGGCGTTGCTGTGCGTGACGCGAGCGGTTCGGAGGGTGGCGCTGCGGGTGGCGCTGCGCGGTTATCGCCCCTGCCTTTGTGTTTATGCGGACGGCCCGAGGTTTATGCGGACGCCGGCTGCGTGGTTCTCGGACCGCACTTTCCGCGGGGTGGTGCGGGGGTCGATCTCCTCCGTGTCGTAGGTATTCCCTCTCACCCGGAAGACACGGAGGTCTCCCACCATGACACGGATCAACACGAACGTTTCGTCGCTGCTTGGGCAGCGTGTCCTGAACGCGAACAACCAGACGCTGAGCATGTCGCTCGAGCGTCTGAGCACGGGGCTTCGGATCAACCGGGGCAAGGACGACCCAGCGGGCCTGATCGCGAGCGAGAATTTGCGTGCGGAGATCGGCGGTCTGGATCAGGCGATCAAGAACGCGGAGCGTGCGGACCAGGTGGTGAACATCGCCGAGGGCGGTTTGAACGAGATTTCGTCGCTGCTGACGGAGTTGCAGGCGTTGGTGGTGCAGACGGCGAACACGGGCGGTCTGTCGCGTGAGGAACTGGAAGCGAATCAGCTTCAGATCGATTCGATTCTGCAAACGGTGGACCGGATCGCGAGCGCGACGTCGTTCCAGGGCTTGAAGCTGCTGAACGGGAACATGGACTATCAGACGGAGTCGATCTCGAGCGTGGTGAACTCGTTCAAGGTGAACGGGGCGAAGCTGGGTTTCGGCGAGACGCGTGACGTGCAGGTGCTGGTGACGGGTTCGGCGCAGGTCGGTGCGATGTTCTTGTCGCTGGGCGGCACGTCGCTGGACCTCGGGTCGCAGACGGACAATTTCGTGATCGAGATCAACGGGGCGGACGGGGCGCGTGAGCTTTCGTTCGCGTCGGGCGCCGAGACGTCGGTGATGGCGGAGACGATCAACTCGTTCACTTCGGTGACGGGAGTGAAGGCGACGGCGGTGAACTCGGGCGGCGCGGTGGGGTTGCGTCTGGAGTCGGATCGGTACGGTGCGGACGAGTTCGCGGGCATCAAGGTGATCGACGACGGGAACATCGGCGCCGCGGCGGACATCGGGATTTACGAGTATCTGGCCGACAACGCTCTCGGCGTGGACGCGTCGAGTCACACCGACTACGCCACGGCGGACAACGGGCTGGCCGACTACGGCCAGGACGTGACGGCGACGATCAACGGGATCGTGGCGACGACGAAGGGCACGAACGCGTCGATCAACACGGACTTTCTGGACGTGGAGATCGACTTGGGGTACGACCTGACGTCGTCGTCGGCGGCGCAGCTCGGCGCGGTGAACGCGTTCACGATTCTGGGGGGCGGGGCGGACTTCCAACTGGCGTCACAGGTGAACATCGGGGGCAAGGTGTCGCTGGGCGTGGGCAACGTGGCGGTGCGCGAGCTCGGTCGGGTGATCGACGGGACGAGCGAGCACCTGCTGAAGGATCTGGCTAACGGGCGCGGGTTGAACGTGGTCGACGGCAACCGAGAGATGGCGCAGCAGGTCGTGGACGAAGCGATCAAGGAAGTCTCTTCGTTGCGCGGGCGTCTTGGCGCGTTTCAGAAGAACGTGATCGGCGCGACGATCCGCTCGTTGGGCGTGTCTCTCGAGAACACGACGGCGGCTGAATCGTCGATCCGCGACACGGACTTCGCGGCGCAGACGGCGGAGCTGACGCGGTCGCAGATTCTGGTGCAGTCGGCGACGCAGATCCTCGGCATCTCGAACAGCCAGCCGCAGGCGGCGTTGTCGCTGCTCGGGTGATCGAGTGGGCTCCGTTCCGGAGACGACCGATGGTCGACGGAACGGAGCGCTGGAAGCCGACGTCGGGCGGGAAACCGCTCGGCGTCGATTGAAACGGGACGCCGTGAAGCCGTCGCCGCCGTGGTGGCGGGCCGATCACTGGACGCGATGCACCTCGCGCTGGCGGGCGAGCGTCGGTGCTGCTGACGGCGTGAG
>JGI12109J20283_10106815_pt1 | contig 14954 bp, 10 predicted proteins | sample ElkSlonscriptome_12_FD_20283 | JGI IMG/M metagenome (IMG submission 20283) | reverse complement strand
TCGCCCGGCGCCTCAAGCGGGACCGGCATTGCCGCATCGGTCCCGTGCACAGCCTGGAACAGTTGCTGATGCTGCTGCAATGGGCCGAGACCCAGGGCGTGGATCCGGACGCCGGTCCGGGGCTGCGGAAACGCCTGCGCGATCGCTGCGAGATCCTGGTTACGACGGATCTGCCATCGGTGCTGGAGAGCGGGGAACTGGCGGAATCCATCGGCCTGGGGAGCGGGATCATGCCCCGTCTGCGGAAATGCCACGAGGAGCTGACAAGACTGCTTAACGCCACCCTGGAGCAACCGGACCTCCTGACCGGTCTGGAGGAAGGGGCTGCGCAGCTGCGGGCGGCCCACCGCGACATGAAGGTGGACCTGGAGCACCTGAGCGACGAGTTCGCTACCTACGAGGGCGTCGATCTTTGGGCGGAAATCCAGGAGGCCGTCAAGGACCACGCGGCGACCTTCGCGGAGGCCGGGGTGCAGGTCAGCCAGGGGCCGCCGCCGGCGGACGATGTGCGTATCATCCTGCCGCGCCAGGATCTGCGGCACCTGCTGGACAACCTGGTGCGCAACGCCTGCCGCGCCATGGAAGGCTCGGCGCCGCGCCTTTTCCAGATCCAGGTGCGGACCAGCGGGAACCGGGTGCAATGCGAGTTCGCGGACACCGGCCCGGGTATCGACCCGGCTCTGCGCGAGCGTCTCTTTCAGGAGCCCGTCAGCAGCAGTGGGGGGACGGGAGAGGGGCTGTATGATTCGGCGCGTATCGTTTCCCGGTACGACGGCAAGCTGGAAGCCCTGGCCCCGGAGAACGAGGAAGGCGCCTGCCTGCGCCTGACCCTGCCTTTCCTCTAGAGCCTTTCTGTGCTAGAATCTGTCCAGCGATTTCGGCACCCACATCCCAATACCGAGGAAAGCCATGCGCATCTTTTTGCCCGCCATCCTGCTGACCGTGGCCCTTGGCAGCCTGACCACGGGCGATGCCTTCGCCCAGACCATCTTCGAGACCTATGACGAGGGTTCCCTCTCCTTCGACTGGAACTCATGGCCCTTCGGCTTCCCTGCGGGCAGCGTGTCCGCCGAAGGCCCGGTCTGGAACGAAGATCTGACGTTCCCCGGCGGCGCGAACCAGGGCTGCGGCGGCGGCATCCGCGGAGTGGTGGCGGACACGACCCAGGCCCTCGCCCTCGGCGGCATCGACAACGGCGACGGGACCTACGACGCGGTGGCCGTCTTCGTGACTTTCCCCGAGGGGCCGGCCGAGGGCACCTACGCTGTGGATGCAACCAACATGACCGCGGGGTTCATCTACATCGACAACGTGAGCAACCTGACCATCCCGGGCGAGGATGACGACCTGCTGGCCTGGTTCGACAACCTGGAGGCCACCAATCGCTTCGGCTCCACCAGCGGCACCGTGGAGGTCACGGCCGTGAGCGAGGCGGGTTTCGCTGGCACCTTCTCCGGGTTGATGGGGGACCCCGATTCATTCGATCTGCGCAACGTGGAAAACGGCCAGTTCTCGGTGGCGAACGTGCCGGTTTCCCCGGTACCGGGTCTTGGGGGCGGGGCCGCCCTCTCGGCGGCGCCCAATCCCTTCAACCCGCAGACCACCGTGGCGCTTTCCCTGGATCGCCCCCAGCGCGTGGTGGTGGCCGTGTACGACCTGGCCGGCCGTCGGGTGGCCTGGCTGCACCGGGGTTCCCTGGACGCGGGCGCCCATGCCTGGGTCTGGAGCGGGCGCAACGACGCGAGCCGGCCGCAGGGTGCGGGCCTTTACTTCTGCCGGGCCACCGGCCAGGGCTGGAGCCGGACCACCAAGCTGGTCCTCGTGCCCTGATCGCCTTGCCCCCGGATACAAAAAAGGCCCGCCATGACGGCGGGCCTTTGGATTTCAGAAAGCGCCGTTATTGGGCGGCTTCCAGTTCATCCTGCGCCATGTGAATGGTCTGCGTCGGGTAGGCGATGCTCATGCCCAGCTCCTCGACCATCTGCATGATTTTCAGGTTCACGTCCTGCCGCACGGCCAGGTGCTGCGTCCAGTCCGTGGTGACGGTGAAGCAGTAGACGAACAGATCCAGGCTGCTGTCGTTGAAGGCGGTGAACTTGACGAGCATGAACTCCTGGTCGATGTCCGTATTGTTCTTGAGGTAACCCTCGATGTTTTCCACCAGCCTCTGCACCTGGTCCACGGACGATTCGTAGGTCACGCCGAGGGTGAACTTGATGCGCCGCTTGGGCATCAGCGAGTGGTTCTCCACCGTGGCGTTGGCCAGGGCCTGATTGGGGATGCTCACGACGGTCTTGGCGAAGGTCCGGACCCGGGTGCTGCGCAGGCCGATCTCCTCGACCACGCCGTCGCCCCCGGGGAAGGTGATCCAGTCGCCCACGTGGAAGGGCTGGTCGATGAGGATCATCAGCGAGCCGAAGAGGTTGGCCAGGGAGTCCTTGGCGGCCATGGCCAGGGCCAGACCGCCGATGCCCAGTCCCGCGATCAGGCCGCCGACGGAGTATCCCAGGTTCTGGGCCGTCAGGATGAAGGCCAGGATGATGATGAAGGTCTTGGTGGCCTTGCGCAGCAGAGGGATGAGCTGGTCATCCAGCTTGCTGCGGGTGCGGGCGCTCATCTCGGCGAAGAAGACGGCCACCGCATCGATCATGCGGAACAACGTCCAGGCGAGCACGAAGATTGTGACGATGCGGAAGGTGAGGTCCGCGAAATCCTTCCACTCCGGCTGGGCGTTCAGCAGCATCCGCACGGCCAGGAAGACACCCAGCACCGGCAGGATCATGCCGAGGGGGCTGACGAGGGCGGCGACGGCCATGTCGTCGGCCTCGGTCTCGGTCTTCTCGGCCATGCCTTTCAGGCGGTGTGAGATGATGACGTTGAATACCGCCCGCAGCACGAAACCGGCAACCAGGAAGCCAAAAGCGGTCAGCAACTGGGCCAGGGTCCAGGGGCCCACTTCCTGCGCCGAAATTTGTTCCATGAAAGCCACGATCTACTCCTCGGGGACGAGGGGCTGCGAGCCCCTGATGGTTTTTTCCTTGATCAGGAGGGTGCTGCCGGACTGCAGTTCCTCCATGCTGCGGCCGGTGCTGGCGCTCAGCAGATGCAGGAAAAGATCCTGCAGGCCGCCCACTTCCTGGGGCGAGGCCGTGCCGTCCAGCAGGCCCACCGTCCAGTCGATGAACTCCTCCTTGCGGGCCAGGACCACTTCCGGCCGGACGGCCATCTGGTCCGGATCGAAGGCGAAGGCCACCGTCTTCTCGTTCAGGTCGGCGCCCCGCACCAGGTGCTTGCGGGCCCGCTCGAAGTGGCCCATGCCCACATCCGCCAGGGCGGCGTAGAGGGCGGCGTTGGGGGTGCGGCCCCAGTGCTTGAAGCCGGGGCCCTGCTCGCACAACACGAAGGCGTTCGCCGGCGCCTTGAACAGGGCGTTCACCCAGCGCACGGGTGTCCGGTCCTGCAGCACCAGCCGGGGCCCGATGGTCCCGCCGATGCTCTCGTGCATGTACGTGCCTGCCACCCAGTCCGGCCCCAGCTGCCGGGCCATGGCCACCTGCTGCCGGGTGCGCGGAACCTGCAGGAAAACAAGGGTCTGCCCATCCTGCAGGGGCAGGCCGGGCAGGGCGCGGCAGGCACGCCAGGACATGGCGGTGGCGCGCACCACCGGATCGGCAGGCAGGCCCTGGGCATCGCGCTGCTTGAGGCGCACCTCCATGCCCAGGTATCCCCAGGCCGCCGCGAGCACGGCCAGACCCGCCAGCCAGGGCAGGGTGGGCTGCCGGCGTCGCGGCAAAACCGACCCCAGGGCGACGGCCCCGGCGCAGAGGGCCGTGTAACCCAGATAAGGATGCAGCTGCCGCTGCAGAGGCAGCGCCGGGGCCAGGCTGATCAGAGCGGCCAGGAAGGTCAGCAGGGGCAGCCGGTGGCCCTGCTGGTAGCGCACCACACCCCACAGCCCCCACAGAACGAAGACCATGGAGCCGGCCAGGGCCTGCAGCGGACCCAGGGAAGCGGGCAGCAAGGGGCCGGGTGTCACCAGCCACCAGCCCATGCGCCCCAGGTTGGCGCCCACCTGCAGGGGGCCGCCCATGGCGTAGGCCTCGCCGGCGCCGGTGGCGAAATGCTGCACCAGCAGCACGCCCTCGAAGATGGCCACCGGCATCAGCAGCACGCACAGGGCCCAGGCGAAGGCGCGGTCTTCCAGGCGGGGCCCCACACCCACCATGAGCATCAGCACGAAGAAGACCGGCAGGCCCAGACCCGCCTCCTTGGCCAGCATGGACAGGGCCGCCAGCAGGACGGCCAGCAGGATGTTGCGGCGGGATCCGGCCAGCCAGCGCTCCACCGCGGCCAGGGCCAGGACCGCGCCCAGTAGCTCCTGGATGCCGGCCGCCCAGTAGAGCGGCGTGAAGGCCAGGGGCGAGGCCACCACCAGCAGGCCGGCCACCAGCCGGCCCAGGCTGCCTATGCCCGCGCGGGCGGAGATGCGCGTGACCAGCACGGCGGCCAGGGCGTGCAGGAGCATGCGGATGACGGCGTGGGCGTCGGCGTTCAGTCCGAACAGGGGCCACGTCAGGTCCCAGTACCACCTCTGGCTGAGGATGCGCGCGGGCAGGGCGCCGTCGCCGGCCACCAGACCGGCGGCGCGACCCAGCAGGCCCCAGTCGTCCTGGTTCCACCAGGCGCCCAGGGCGGGCAGGCGGCCCAACAGGGCGGCCACGGCTACGAGGGCATCGACCAGGGGGTCGGGGCGCGTGGCGGTGGCCTCGGCGGTGCCCACGAAACGGGGCGTGAGGCTGTCTTCTGTGATATTCAAAGCGGATCACCTTCGTTTCCAGGAAAGTTCGTCCCTGATGATAACGCCCCAAGAGGGGTTTTGAAACCGGAACCCGTTGGGGTTATAATGGGGCGGTTGTCACGAGAGTATTGCATCACCCAACCCGAGAGTGCAGGTTTCCGATGACCCGCCGATTCACGCTGGCCTTCGCCCTTCTGTCCCTGGCCCTGATGGTGGGGGCCTGTGGGGGTTCCGATTCCGAGCAGAACGCCGCCACCGGTCCTGCGCCCGGCAGCCTGGTCATGGATGAGGCCCAGCACGAGGCCTGGGAGATTTCCCTGGTGGAGATGCGCATCGAGAAGAACGAGGACTTCGCCGACCCCCGGCGCACTCCCCTGCCCACCGCCGCGCTGGATGATTTCGAGGGCCTGAACTACTACCTGCCTTTCCCGGAGATGCGCTTCCGCACCCCCCTCCTGGCCGAGGCCGGCAGCGACACCGTCATGCTCACCAAGCGGGCGGGCCAGGAGGTGCCCTACATCAAGCGCGGCACCGTGCGCTTCCACTGGCAGGACGCCGACCACAGCCTGGATGTCTTCGGGCCCGTCAATCCCCAGGGCGAGGACTACCTCTGGCTGCCCTTCTTCGACGCCACCAGCGGCAAGGAGACCTACGGCGGCGGCCGCTACCTGGACATCGAGGTGGACGACGAGGGCATGGTCGATCTGGATTTCAACTTCTGCTACAACCCCCTGTGCGACTACAACGCCGAGCGTTACAACTGCACCCTGCCGCCGGTGGGCAATACCCTGCCCTTCCCCGTCAACGCGGGGGAGAAGAAGTTCAGCCGGGACCACTGAGGCATGGAAATCCTCCAGGGTATCGGCAACTGGGTGGGGTATGTGCTGTGGTCCCTGCTGCTGGTGCTGGCCTCGCTTTTCGTGTACCTGGGGCTGGGCGGCAACTTCATCATCGTGGGGCTGGCCCTGGTGCACGCCCTTTTCACGGGCTTCGATCCCATCAGCTGGCAGCTGCTGGCGGTGCTGCTGGGCATCGCCCTGCTGGGCGAGGGCATCGAGTTCGTGGTGGGCACCTTCTACGTGGCGAAACAAGGGGCTTCCCGTTACGGTGTCATCCTGGCTTTCTTGGGCGGTCTGACGGGCGCCATGCTGGGCAACTCGCTGGTGCCGGTGATCGGCGCGGTGCTGGGCAGCTTTCTGGGCGCCTTCTGCGGCGCGGTCGCGGGCGAGTACCTCAACAACCGCGGCCTGGAGCCCAGCCTGCGCATCGGGGGGCAGGCTTTTCTGGGGCGCCTGCTGGCCATCTTCATCAAGCACGCCCTGGCCATGGTGATGGTCTTTTTGATATTGCGCGCCACCTTCCCCGAATGATCCCGCCGGCCGGGAGCAAGGAGAAGCCATGACGACCTCCTCTCCCGACAACGCCCCATCCAGCACCACTTTGCCGTTGATCCTGGTCACCGGAGCCACCGGTTACGTGGGCGGGCGTCTGCGCCGGCGTCTGGAAAGGCTGGGGCACCGCGTGCGCTGCATGGCCCGCAATCCCGATCGCCTGAAAGGGCGAGTGGCCGGCGGGACCGAGCTGGTCGGGGGCGATGTCCTGGACGCCGAGACCCTGGGCGCGGTCCTGGACGGCGTGCACACCGCCTATTACATGATCCACAGCATGGGGGCCCGGCGCGGCTTCGAGGAACTGGACCGGAAGGCGGCCACCAACTTCGGCACTGCGGCCAGGGCGGCGGGGGTGCGCCGCATCATCTACCTGGGCGGGCTGGCCAGCGAGGATACGGAGCTGTCGCCCCATCTGCGCAGCCGGCACGAGGTGGGCCGCATCCTGCGCGAGAGCGGGGTGCCCACCATCGAGTTGCGGGCCAGCATCGTGCTGGGTTCGGGCAGTCTCTCTTTCGAGATGATCCGCAGCCTGGTGGAGCGCCTGCCGGTGATGCTGACGCCGCACTGGGTCTCGGTGAAGGCGCAGCCCATCGCCGTGAACGATCTGCTGGAGTACCTGGTGGAATCCCTGGATTTGCCGGCCGAGACGCGGGTTTTCGAGGTGGGCGGAGCCGACCAGGCCTCCTACGGGGACCTGATGCGGGAGTACGCCCGGCAGGTCGGCCTGAGGCGGCGCATGCTGCCGGTGCCGGTGCTCACGCCCTGGCTCAGCAGCCTGTGGCTGGGGTTGGTGACGCCGTTGTACGCCCAGGTGGGGCGCAAGCTGATCGACAGTATCATGATCCCCACGGTGGTGGAGGACAGGTCCGCGGATGGGGTCTTCAGGGTGCGGCCGCGGGGCATGCCGGAGGCCATCGCCACGGCCCTGCGCCAGGAGGAGCAGGAGTTCACCGAGACCAGCTGGTTCGACGCCTACAGTTCCGCCGATCATCACGAAACGAAGGCGGGCATCCAGTACCGCAACCGCATGCTGGACAGCCGTTCGCTGGCGACGGAGCTGCCGCCGGAGAAGGTCTTCGGGCCGATCCGGCGCATCGGAGGGGAGGCGGGCTGGTACGCCCATGACTGGCTGTGGATCATTCGCGGCGCGCTGGATCTGCTGGTGGGCGGCGTGGGGGTGCGGCGGGGGCGCCGGGATCCGGAATCCTTGCACGTGGGTGATGCGGTGGATTTCTGGCGCGTGGAGAAATACGAGAACAACCGCCTCCTTCGCCTGAGGGCGGAGATGAAGTTGCCCGGACGCGCCTGGCTGGAATTCGAGGTCGAACCCACGGCCGAGGGTTCCACCGTGCGCCAGACCGCCATGTTCGATCCGTCGGGCCTGTTCGGCCTGCTCTACTGGTACGCGCTGTACCCGGTGCACGGCCCGGTCTTCGAGGGCATGCTTGAGGGAATCGTCCGCCTGGCCCGGGAAGAGGGTGCATAATTGGGACTTTTAGCCGTTGATTTTATTGTCAAAATCATGTTATAATCCGTTGAAAATACCCACGGAAAATGATAAAACTATTTTATTGCGATAGTTTCGTGATAGAAATTTGTTTTTTCATGATCCACACCCTCGCCACGCACACGATAAATTGATGAAAAAGGGGTCTCATCCATGAAAATGTTAAAATTCTTCACTCTCGGTCTTCTGGTGTTGATGACGGCCGGGATCGCCCAGGCCGGTTATATCACCCCCGGCCTGGAGAGCCAGCTGCGCACCATGCAGGACGACGATTACGTCAAGGTCCTGGTGGTCATGGATCAGCAGGCCGATATCCGCAGCCTGGACTGGGAACTGCATGACCAGAAGGCCGGCCTGGACTACCGTCACAAGGTGGTTATCGAGACCCTGCAGGACCAGGCCAAGGAGAGCCAGACCGCTCTGCTGAACGACCTGGACAGCGCCAAGGCCGGCGGGGACGTCCTGGGCTTCAGCAGCCACTGGATCGTCAACTCCGTCGTGGTCAAGGCCACCGTCGCGAAGGTGCGCGAGCTGAGCCGCCGCGCCGACGTCGAGCGCATCGAGGCCGACCTGGTGGTCGAGCTGATCGAGCCCGTCGACAGCAAGGACGTCGTGGCCGACAAGAACGCCAACGGCATCGGCATCACCCCCGGCGTGGTCGCCGTGGGCGCCCGTCGTGTGTGGAACGAGCTGGGCATTGACGGCTCCGGCGTCATCGTCGGTGTTTTGGACACCGGTGTGGACGGCGGCCACGTCGCCCTGACCGACCGCTGGCAGGGGAACTTCACCAACCCGGATTATTGCTGGCTGGACGCCGCGGGCCTGGGTCATACCAACCCCCAGGACAGCCAGGGCCACGGTTCCCACGTGATGGGCACCATCACCGGCCAGGCCGATGATGACACCATCGGTGTCGCCCCCGGCGCCACCTGGATCGCCACCAACGTGATCAACATGAGCACGGGCAGCGGCTTCGACAACGCCGTCATCGCCAGTATCGAGTTCATGGCCGACCCCGACGGCAATCCCTTCACCACCGACGATCTTCCCGCCGTGGTCCAGAACAGCTGGGGCGTGAACGAGAACTTCAGCGGCTACTATGACTGCGACAGCCGCTGGTGGGACGCCATCGACAACTGCGAGGCCGCCGGTGTGGTTCTGACCTGGTCCGCCGGAAACGAGGGCCCCGGAGGCACGTCCCTGCGCTCGCCCGCCGACCGCGCGGCCAGCCCCACCAACTGCTTCAGCGTCGGGTCCACCCTGACCTCCCCTCCCTACCAGATCAGCAGCTTCTCCAGCCGCGGTCCCAGTGGCTGTGGCGGCGAGTTCGCCATGAAGCCCGAGATCATGGCCCCCGGCAGCGACATCTACAGTGTCCAGGCCGGTGGCGGTTACACCCTGAAGAGCGGCACCTCCATGGCCGGCCCGCACATCGCCGGTGTGGTGGCCCTGATGCGCTCGGCCAACCCCGATCTGGACGTCATCACGGTCAAGGAGATCCTGATGAGCACCGCCATCGATCTGGGTGACCCGGGTGAGGACAACGAATACGGTCATGGTTTCGTGGACGCCTACGAGGCCGTGCTGTCCGTCATGGACGGCGTCGGTACCGTGGCCGGTTACGTGACCAACAGCGTCAGCGGCCTGCCCGTCGAGGGCGCCCTGATCCAGAAGGTGGGCTTCAACAACCGCGCCACCACCGACGAGAACGGTTACTACGAGATGACCATGCCCGCGGGCGATGCCGACTTCACGGTGAACTACTTCGGATACACCGAGGGCTTCTTCAGCGTGACCATCCCCGACGACAACAGCATCGTGGGCGGTGACTACTCCCTGGTCCAGTTGCCCACCGCCAGCGTCAGCGGTCTGGTCTACGGCCCCGAGGGCGAACTGGTTCCCGGTGCCACCATCAGCGCCCTGGACACGCCCCTGGACCCCGCCGTGGCCGATGGCTCCGGCGCCTACAGCATCGACCTGCCCCTGGGCGAGAGCTTCGTCCTGCGTGGCCGGGCCGACGGTCTGGGTTACGAGCTGCAGGCCGTCCTGATGACGGGCAACCTGACGGTGGACTTCAACCTCCCCGTGCTGACGGCCGAGGACTTCGAGAGCGGCGATTTCTCCTCCTACCCCTGGTCCATGGGCACCAACCCCTGGGTCATCACCGACAGCAACCCCGCCGAGGGCCTGTACAGCGCCATGAGCGGCGACATCGGCGACAACCAGGCCAGCGAGATGTCCGTGACCTGGGACTTCTTCCAGAACACTCCGCTGACCTTCATGTACAAGGTGAGCAGCGAGAGCGGCTACGACTTCCTGCGCTTCTATCTGGACGGCAGCGAGGTCGACGCCTGGAGCGGCGAGGTGGCCTGGTCCATGTACGAGATCGAGATTCCCGCCGGCACCCACACCCTGAGCTGGGCCTTCACCAAGGACGGTTCGGTGAGCAACGGTGAGGACGCGGGTTTTGTGGACTTCATCGACTTCAATCCCGGCACCGCGGTCATCGGCCTGAGCGCCGAGGAATTCACCGCCAGCTTGCCCGTGGACGGCATGGAAGACCAGATGCTGACCATCAGCAACAGCGGCCAGGCCGACCTGGACTTCGTCCTGTCCCTGTACGAGCCCGACCCCAGCCGGACCCGGCCCAGCTCCATCGAGCCCATGGATCTGGAGAAGGGCGAGCGGGATCCCCGTGAGGGCCAGAGCCCTGTGACCGGCGCCGGCGGCCCGGACGCCTTCGGCTACAGCTGGTCCGACAGCGACGAGCCCGGCGGCCCGACCTACAACTGGATCGACATCAGCAGCACCGGCACCGTGCCCGGCAGTTCCGACGACGGCAACTACGGTCCCTTCAACCTGGGCTTCGACTTCAGCTTCTACGGCCAGACGTTCGACACGGTGAACATCTGCACCAACGGCTGGATCAGCTTCACGTCCACGGTGACTGATTACGGGAACGACGGTATCCCCAACGCGGACGAGCCCAACAACCTGGTGGCGCCCTTCTGGGACGACCTGAACCCGAGCAGCGGCGGCAACATCTACTATGAGGCCGTCGGCAGCCAGTTCATCGTCCAGTACGACGCCGTGCCCCACTACCCGAGCGGCAACCCGGAAACCTTCCAGGTGATCCTCAACAGTGACGGCAGCATCGTCTACCAGTACCAGACCGTGTCCGACGGCAGCGGTTGCACCGTGGGTATCGAGAATGGGGCCGGCGACGACGGTCTCGAGATCGTGGCCAACGCCCCCTACCTGCACGACGAACTGGCCATCCGTCTGGCCACCGAGCCGCCCCTGACCTGGGCGACGGTGAGCCCGGACGCCGGCACCGTGGGGATCGACGGCAGCACCGACGTGACGCTGCACTTCGACGCCACCGACCTGGCTGCGGGAACCTACCTCGCCATGCTGGTCGTGGACTCCAACGATCCGGCCAGTGGTCTGCTGGAGCTGCCGGTGACCCTGACGGTCACCGACGGTCTGAGCGCGGCGCAGGGCCTGCCCAACGTGCTGCAGCTCATGGGCGCCGTGCCGAACCCCTTCAACCCCATGACCGACATCAAGTTCAGCCTGCCCCATGAGGCTCGTGTCAGCCTGAAGATCTACGACATTTCCGGTCGTCTGGTCCAGGACCTGGTCCACGAGAACATGGCCGCCGGCGAGCACAGTGTACGCTGGATGGGTCGTGACAACGCCGGCAAGTCCGTGGCTTCCGGTACCTACTTCGTGCGTCTGGTCGCCGGTAGCGAGACCAGCGTGAAGAGCATGGTTCTGGTCCGCTAGATCGGGACTTTCGGTCCGGGGCGCCCTTCGTCCGGCGCCCCGCGACAGAACCATAAAATTCCACCGACGGTCTGCGGATCGTCGGTGGTTTTTTTGGGCCCTGAGCCCTATTCTCAGGGGAACCCCATGCCCGAAAGGATGCCCCATGCCCTGCACTCCCGTCCGAGGCGTCTGCGCCGCCCTCCTGCTGCTGTGTTTCGCCTGCGCCCCCGCCGCCCGGGCCTGGGACCTGATGGCCGGCATGACCCAGGCCGATCTTCATCTGGCGGAAAAGGAGGCGGGTGTCTATCTGGGCGTCCAGGAGGTCTATCCCGTGGGCGACGGGCCCTGGGTCTTCATCGGCTCGGCGGAGTACCAGCTGCGCCGGGGCAGCCAGATCTTCAACTACACCAATCCGCAGTTCGGGCTCTTCCAGGAGGAGGGGGCGGTGTCCCTGCACTGCCTGCAGCCGGCGGGGTTCCTGGGAGTGGACCTGGCCGTGGGTGAGCACGCCATCCGTTTCTACACCGGGGCCTCCATCCTGCTGAAGGTGGGCGAGAGCTGGGACGAGCCCGACGGCGACAAGGGTTTCGACCTGGGATACGAGGATCTGGATCTGCAACTGCATCTGGGCATGACCTTCGTCATCGACCGCTATCTGGTGGACGCGCGCTACTCGGCGGGCCTGCTTGAGAGCGTGGTCTACCGGGATGACGACGTGCTCGGCGGGGACAAGGCTGCGGGGGATGATCTGCCCGAGGAGGGGGAGAAGGCGAGCATGATGCAGGTGGGGGTGGGGATGAGCTTCTGATTCCGAGGGTGATCAGAGCAGTTGCATCACTCCCAGCACCACCAGCAGCCCGCTGACCAGCCGCCGGAACCATACCTCGGAGACCTCCAGGTGCAGCCTGTGCCCCGCCCAGGCGCCCGCGAAGACGAAGGGCAGCACCGCCACCATGGAATAGACGCGCGCCGGGTTGATCAGCCCGGCCGCTGCGTAGCTGGGCACCCGCACGATGGTCATCAGCAGGAAAAGGGTCATCAGGTTGGCCCGGAAGGCCGCCTTGTGGGGCGCGGCCAGGTGGTACCAGACGATCAGCGGCGGCCCGCCGGTCCCGAACATTCCCGTCAGCAGACCCGACAGCAGACCTGTGGGCGGCGCCACCCAGCCGGGCGGCTGGACCAGCCCCGCGCCGGGCAGCCGCAGGAAAAGCAACCCCACCAGCAACAGGAATACGCCCAGGATATTCAGGATGAAGTCCGGATTCTGGCTTTCCAGGAGCCAGGCGCCGAGGGGAATTCCCACGCCGATACCCACACCCAGGGCCAGGATGGGCCGCCAGTGCACCTCCCGCCGCGCGTGCCAGGCCACCCACAGTTCCGCCGGCAGGTTCACCAGCAGCAGCAGGACAACCACGTCGCGCAGATCGGCAAAAACCAGGGCCAGGGCCCCGACGGCGATCAGCCCCGAACCGAAGCCGAAGAGCACGTACACCACCTGGGCAACAACCAGGACGGCGCCCGTCAGGAGGTACTGGGCCAGGGAGTCGAAAATCAGGGGTGGCACGGGTCTCCTCGCGGGGGATGAATAGGGAAGGGCGTGCGTGGGTAGAAGGGTCGGAGTATTTTGGCCGCGAGGCGAACTTTTTTTCGTTCGGACCGTAAACAGTTGTCCGCACACGTCACGCCAAACCCCGTGGGAGATAGACAATGAATGCCAAGCGAATGACCATCCTGGTCCTGTGCCTCGTCCTTTGCCCGGCCCTGCTGCTGGCCGGCCCCGACCCCGACCCCGTGCGCGTGGAAAACCCGGCGCAACCCGCCCAGGGTGTCGAGCGCGTCGAGCTGGAAAAGCAGTGGAGCGTGGGAGGAATCGATGACGAGGAGAATATTTTCGGCGTCGTGACCCGCGCCCTGCTGGATGACGAGGGCAACATCTACCTGCTGGACGGGCAGCTGTCCCAGGTCAACGTTTTCTCGCCGGACGGCGAATTCATCAAGACCCTGGGCCGCGAGGGCGACGGCCCAGGCGAGTTCCGCGGCCCGGTGGACATGTGTTTCCTGCCCAACGGAAACCTGGGCGTGGTGCAGGCCTTTCCCGGCAAGATCGTCGAGCTGACGAAGGATGACCAGCCCGCCGGCACCTGGCAGCTGGGTGATCCTACCCAGGGCGGTTTCTTCATCATGCGCGCCCTCAAGTCGGGTGGCGGCGTGATGGTGGGCGGCGGCACCAAGCAGAGCTTCGACCAGGCCTCGGGCGAGGTGCGGCGCACCAACTTCGTGGGCCGCATGGGCGAGGACGGCAGCCTGCAGCACAGCTTCGTGGAGATCGAGCACGTCCTGAACGTGGGCAACCTGAAGCTGGACGAGCTGGAGGTCATCGAGAGCCCCGACCGCCGCTACGATGTGACCGGCGCGGGCAAGACCGTCGTGGCCGAACCGCGCTACGGCTACGAGATCAGCGTCTACGATCCCGACGGCAACCTGGAGAGGGTCTTCAGCCGCGAGTACGAATCCTGGAAGCGGGACGAGCGGGCCATGACCATGTGGGAGAACATCTTCGATTTCATCCAGACCAACCAGGCTCCCGGCGCGGCCATCCACATCGAGGATTACCAGCCGGATGTGGAGTTCCTGCGCGTGGGCGCCGACGGCAGCACCTACGTGCTGACCAGCCGCGCCATGTGGGAAAGCCCCGAGGGTATCTTCACCAGCTACGACGTGTTCGATGCGGAGGGCGTGTACCAGAAGAAGCTGGACATCATCTGCGAAGGGGACCCCACCCAGGATTTCCTCTTCTTCGCCGACGATGAGACGGTCTTCATGGTCAAGGGTTTCTGGGACGCGGCCCTCAGCCAGTTCGGCGGCACCGGCGGCGACGACGAGGAGGCCGACCCCATGGAAGTGATCTGTTATCGGGTGAAGTAGCGCCTCATGGCAAACCCCCGCCGGCATGCAGCCGGCGGGGGTTTGTTTGTTGGTCGTCCCGGGGAATCAGTAGTGTTTACCCCATCACGCTACGGAACGGGAGAATTTCAGTACAGCCAGCGAAGCGAGGCGCTCAGCCAGTGCTTCTGGGGCTCGAAGGTCCGGCCCAGGAAGGCCCGACGCGGATACCGCTCGCCGAAGGCCATGTCCAGGTCGGCCGGCCCCAGGTGCACGGCCGCCCCCAGGTTCACCCGCAGGATGGGGTCCCCCTGGTTCAGCCACTGCCATGGGTCCTGGATGGGGGGCAGGTCCGTCCGCACGTCATGGTGGGTGTAGGTCAGGCCGCCGCGCACCGTCAGCCAGGAAGAAATGCGGCTCTCGAAGCCGGACCGCAGCAGCCAGGCATCCCACGCTTCGTGGTAACCGGCGTAGTGGCGGCGGCCGTCCTCGTACAGCAGCCCCAGCAGCAGCAGATGGTCCGTATCGGGCAGGAAATTGAGGCCCACGCCGAGGCGGGTGAGGCGGTGGTCGGCCGGTTGCGGGTCGATCACGGCGCTGAAGG
>JGI12109J20283_10743005_pt1 | contig 14960 bp, 9 predicted proteins | sample ElkSlonscriptome_12_FD_20283 | JGI IMG/M metagenome (IMG submission 20283) | reverse complement strand
CCCTCGATGACCTCGCCGGCGGTGATCTTGCCCCAGTCGTTGACGTGGCGGGCGGCCATCTCCTGGCCGTAGCCGGTGGCGCCGCTGGGCTCCGGCACGTAGACCACGTAACCCTGGCCGGCCCACACGTTCTTGGGGTAGCGGCCGCCGAAGTCGCGGGTCACGGGGCTGGTGCCGCCGTAGTAATAAACGATGACCGGGTACTTCTTGTCCGCGTCGAAGCCGGGCGGGTAATAAACGAAACCGTCCAGCTTCTCGCCGTTGGCCAGGTCCGCCCGCCAGGTTTCCACCTTGCCGAAGACGACGCCGCTGCCGTCGTACCAGTTCTCGCCCGGGTCGTACACGCCGCGCACCTTGTTCTTCTTCAGGTCCAGCACCTGCACGGTATTGGGGTGGGTGGCGCTGGTGCCGCGAGCCACGGCCAGCCGGCCCTCGCGCGGGATGGTGATCTGGTTCGTGTATTCCACACCCGTGTCCACCTTTTCCCAGGTGTCCTTCTTCGGGTCGTAGCGGTAGATGTTGCTGTACTGGGTATCGGTGCAGCGGGTGTAGATCTTGCCGTCGGCGTGGGACCAGTGGGTCCAGCCCACGTCCGGGACAAAATCGATGCTCACGGGGCGGGGCTTCAGGTCATCCAGGTCCATCAGGAAAACCTGCCCGCCGTAGTCATTGGCCTGCACGCCGTCGGGCAGGTTGCGGCCCAGATCGTCGAAGGCCGAAGGCGAGCCCGTCAGGCACAGGGTCTTGCCGTCCGGGCTGTAGGTGGCGCCGCCGATCCAGGGATCGCTGAAAAGTTCGCGCACCTGCAGGTCCTTCAGGTTCAGTTCCCAGAGGCGGGAGATGTGGAAGGGGCGCCTCGTCCAGTCACCTTCGCTGGTGAAGAAGATGAGGTGCTCGCCGTCCGGGGAAACCTGCCAGCTGTCGGGATTGAGGGGGCCGGCGGTCAGGCGGCGGGGCAGGGGGGCGTCCAGGGAGACCTGCATCAGGTGGGCCCGGCCGCGCCACCAGGGCTGACGATCGGCGGGATGGGCCACGCGCTTGACGCGGCGCGGGTCCGGTTCGGTGTCGCGCCGGATCTCGTAGAAAAGGCTCTTGCCGTCGGGAGCCCACTGCCAGCGACCCAGGTCTTCCACGTCCTCGAGGACGGGGCGGGTCTCGCCAAGAGCCAGATTGAATAGCCAGACGGTGGACTTGCCGTCCTGGCTGGTCTCCCAGGTCAGGGCGGTGTCCTTGTCCAAGCCGGGGGCCCAGGTGATGCGCGCCGGGGAGCCGTCGCCGCGGAAGTAGCGAACCAGGTCCAGGCTCTCGGTCTCGCGGATTTCCAGCCAGCTCTCGCGATTTTCGCCATCGCGGTACTCGCTCAGGCTCAGGGCGGTGAAGCGGCCATCGGGGGAGATGGCCACGCGGCTCACGCGCGGCGCATTGAGGATGGTGTGGATGTCCACGGTGTGGGTGCGGTCGGCCCCGGCGCTAACGCTCGCGCCCTCGGCAGACTCCACGGCCAGCTCCAAGGTGGGATCGTTCTCGCTGTCCGCCTCCAGCAGGATCTTTGCGGCCAGGCGGCTCTTGCCGATGGGCAGCTTCAGGTCCGCCGTCTTCCAGCCCTCGTCATCGGCGGCACCCAGGCTGAGGCTTTCATCGCCCAGGGTCAGGGAGATCTCCAGGTCGGTCTTCACCTTGAGGGTGGCTTCCTGCCAGCGGTCGGCCTCCAGATAGAAAACCAGGTGCCGCGCGGCAGCGCCGGTGGCGGGAGCAGCGAAACGGTACAAGCCGTCGGAGGAATCCCGCGTCTGCCAGAAGTCGCCGCCGGCGGGCCACTCGGCTCCGGGGCAGGTGGGAAGCTCGCTGAACAGGTCCTTGAATTCCACGCCGGCTTTTTCAGCGTCGTGGAAGGCGGGCAGGATCAGGGGATGGCTCTCGGTGACGAGGATCTCGGGCACGGCATCGGCCAAAGCGGCGCCGCAGGTCAGCAGGACCAGAACGAAGGACAGGCAAACACGCAACAGCATGACGACTCCCATGTTGTGAGGCGGGGGGATATTCACCCCCGAACGATAAGTCATGCAGCTCTTCAGGGGAAGATGAGGTTGAGGATTGATTTTCGGGCCCTGAAAAGGCATTCTTGGGCAGCCATGGAATACCAGCGCAAAGCCAAACGCGCGTGGCTCTTTCTGCTGCGCCTCTACCGTGAGATGGGATACGACGACGCCATGGGCATGGCGGCGCAGATCGCGTTTTATGCCTTGCTCGGGCTGTTCCCCTTCATGATGTTCCTGCTCAGCTTCATCAGCAGCTTCGCGGCGACCGAAAACCTGCGCGGCCCCCTGCTCAAGGCCCTCGAGGACCAGATGCCCGTCGAGGCGGCCCATTACGTCACCAACATCGTCCTGGAGAGCCTGCCCCAGCACAACCAGGGGCTGCTCAGCTTCGGTCTGCTGGCCGGTCTGTGGGGCGCGTCCATGGCCATCGGGGCCCTGATCACCACCATCAACCGGGCCTACAACATCCGTCCCCGGCGCAACATCGTGCAGCAGAAGATCCTGTCTATCCTGCTTACGGTGGGTCTCAGCGGGGTCTGGATCGTGGCCCTGTCCATCGTGCTGGTGGGGCCCCAGATTACCCAGGATTTGTACGAGTGGCTGGGTATCGCCAGTCCTACCAACACCTTCTGGACCTCGATCCGCCTGCCCATGGCCTTCCTGCTGAATTTCTTCGTGGTCTGTGTGCTGTACTACGTGGCACCCGAGGCCAAGCAGAAATTCCGCTGGATCCTGCCCGGGGCCGTCACCTCGACCATTCTGTGGTTCGGGGCCTCCTCGGCATTCCGCATCTTTCTGGTTAACTTCGGGCACTACAACAAGACCTACGGATCCCTGGCCACCCTGGTCGTGCTGCTGATCTGGCTGTGGATTTCCGGGCTCATGTTTCTGCTCGGCGCCGAGATCAACGCCCTGATGAAGAGGATGGAAGAGGACGATCCGCCCGAGCGCATTCGCCTTTTACGATGAGGAGTGACACCGATGGAGATGAAAGCCACGTGGATCGACGGCATGCGCTTCGCGTACCAGTCCGCCACCGGGCACGGGTTGATCACCGACGCCCCCGAGTCCAAGGGCGGAACCGGGACCGCTGTCACGCCCATGGAATTGGTCCTGCTGGGCCTGATCGGGTGCACGGGCGTGGACGTCACCAGCATACTTCACAAAATGAAGCAGCCTGTGGAGGGCCTCAGCGTCACCTGCCGGGCCGAACGGTCCGAGGAGCACCCCAAGGTCTATACGAAGATCCACTTGATTTACGACGTGAAGGGGGACGTGGATGAGAAGCGTCTGCAGCGGGCCATCCACCTGAGCGAGTCCACCTACTGCTCCGTTTCTGCCATGCTGTCCTCGACGGCCGAGATCACCAACGAATACCGCCTGAACGAGGGCTAAATACGCCTGAGCCTATTGTAAAACCATCTCTTTTATGATAATATCATGGGAGTAACGCTTGAATGGGCGTGGTCTGCCCAGCAAGATCCGGAGTGAAATCCGGATGCTGGGCATCGCTTGCCACTCCCATCTTTCGCTCCAAGCCCAGGAGATATACATGCGCAGCCGGTACGTCCTCGCCCTGAGCCTCTCGCTCATCACAATCTCTCTCTTTGCTGCCGCGCCGGCCGATGCCGTCAAGATCGATCCCGAACTGCGGGCGGCCATGTCAGACAAGAACGGGGATCTGCTTCCCGTGCTGATGGTATACGACAACCCCGTCTCCGCCGAGGACCTGGTCCTGGAACTGGACCGGCTGTCCCCGGAGAAGCGGCGCAAGAAGGTTCTCGAGGCCCTCAAGAAGAAGAGCCAGAAGATCCACCGCAACGCCATCATGGTTCTGGATGATCCCGAGAACCGTCCCCAGGTGGAAGACGTGACGCACCTGTACATGGCCGGCGCCCTGGCTTTCCGCGCCAGCAGCAACGTGGTGGAACAGCTGGGTGGGCTGATGGACAACGCCATCCTCTGCCTGGACAAGAGCTACGATCTGACTTCCGCCACCACCCGCGGCGCCATCGGGGGACCCGACAAGGCCGCCCGCGCTGACACTGTCTGGAGCGTGAAGTTCATCAACGCCGATGATGTCTGGAACCAACTGGGCCTGACGGGTGACGGCGTGCTGGTCGGCCACATCGATTCCGGCGTGGACGTGGACCACCCCGACCTGGTCCACCGCATCTGGAACAACGCGGACGAGATCCCCGGCAACGGCATCGACGACGACGGCAACGGCTTTGTCGACGACTGGCGCGGCTGGGACTTCGGTGACGACGACAACAATCCCAACGACGACGGTGCCAGCCCCGGCCACGGCACCCACACCGCCGGCACGGTGGCGGGCGACGGCACCAACGGGACGCAGACCGGTGTGGCCCCCGGCGCCACCATCATGCCCTGCAAGGCCTTCGCCAACGACGGCAGCGGAACCCTGGGTATGGTCTGGGCCTCCCAGCAGTACTGCGTGGAGAACGGCGCCCGGGTCATCACCATGTCCCTGGGCATCCCCGGTGAGGTCCCCGCCAGCTACATGCGCAACGAGCGCGTGAACTGCGCCAACATCCGCGACGCCGGAGTCATCTTCTTCAATTCCGCCGGCAACGACCATTACGAATACGACCCGCCCATCGAGCTGGGTCTGAGCGCCCGCGTGCCCGCGCCCTGGATCGACGGCGCCGCCGGTCCCGCCAACCTGGGTGGCACCATCACCGTCGGCGGCACCGGCTACCTGAACAACAGCGTTTACGGCTCCTCTTCCCGCGGCCCGGCCAAGTGGGACGACGTGGATCCTTTCAACGACTGGCCCTACAACCCCGGCAACGGCCTGATCAAACCCGACATCGCGGCTCCCGGCGTGGGCGTCAACAGCACCACTGTCGGTGGCGGCTACAGCGGCGACTCCTGGAGCGGTACTTCCATGGCCTGCCCGCACGCCGCAGGATTGGCGGCTCTCATGCTGGAAAAGAATCCCAGCCTGTCGCCGGCCGGTGTGGACTCCTTGATGGAGCTGAACGCCATCGATCTGGGTGTTACCGGCAAGGACAACGCCTTCGGCTCCGGCCGGATCGACGCCCTGGCCATTGTCAACGCCACGCCCACCAGCCAGAGCGCCGACCTGGTGCAGAGCGGCCTGCTGCCGGATCCTGCCGGTGACGGCGTCCTGGACCCCGGCGAGACCAGCGAACTGGCCATCGAACTGACCAACGTCAGCACCGTCGTCGACGCCGTGGGCGTGACCGCGGGCCTGGACGTGGTGAGCAATCCCTACGTGACGGTGAACGACGGTTACGCCGTCTTTCCGGACGTGCCCTTGGACGGCGGAACCAGCACCAACGTGAGCAGCGCCTTCACCCTGGATGTCGGCAGTGACGCGCCCCAGGGATATGCCTTCACCATGCTGCTGACCGTCAACAGCGGCGCTTACTTCACACGCACCTTCGAGATCGACTGGTACGTGGGTCTGCCCGACTGGCGCACCCACAACATCGGCGACATCTTCCTGACGGTGACGGACCAGGGCATCATCGGCTATATGGACCAGAACCAGGCCGAAGGCGAGGGCATGGGCCTGGCCGACGGCGGCAGCGGCCTGTACGTCGGCAGCTTCTGGCTGGCGGATGATCCCACCTACGTCTGCAACCGCGACTTCGGCGGTGGCGATCTGCGCGAGTGGGTCGTCAACGAGGATCCCAACGGCCGCGTGGCCGACCTGGGCTCCGAGGCCAGCGACCAGACCTTCAAGGCCATCTTCAACGACGGTGCCCACCCTTCGCCGCGAGACGTGGTGGTGGACCAGACCAGTTTCGCCTTCAGCGGCATCGACGAGAACAACTTCGTCATCCTGGAATACAAGGTCTCCAACAACGGCACCACGGACATGGCGACGGTCCACAACGGGGTGTTCTGCGACTTCGATATCGGCGATTCCGGCACCAACCTCGGCGGCACGGACGTCCCCCGGAACCTGACCTACATGTACGCCAGTGGCGGCCCGTACTTCGGCATCGCCCTGCTGGGTGGCCCGAATACGGCGGCCAATACCACCCTGATCAACAACCCCACGTACGTCTATCCCGATCTGCACGTGGATGACGGCTTCAAGGTGCGCTTCCTGCGGGGCGTGATCAACGTGCCTACCACTCCCGCGGCGGATGACTGGTCGGCCTTGACCAGCAACGAGATCAGCCTCATGGCTGGCCAGAGCGCCACCAGCGTCTACGCGCTGGTCGCGGGCGAAACCCTCGAGGAAATCCAGGACGCCGTGGACGCGGCCAACGCGGCCTACAACCCCAGCTCCGCGGTCTCCACGGACAATCCCGTCAAGCTGTTCCGCCTGGCCCAGAACCATCCCAACCCCTTCAACCCGGTCACGAACATCAAGTTCTCCGTGGCCAACGCGGGGCACGTGGAACTGGCCGTCTACGACCTGAGCGGTCGCCTGGTGCGGACCCTGATCAGTGAGACCCGTGGTGCGGGTGATCATGAGGTCCTGTGGGACGGCAAGGATCAGTCCGGTGGGGCGGTGCCCAGTGGGATGTACTTCTACCGGTTCACTTCCGATGGGGAGACCACTGCCCGGAAGATGACCCTCGTCAAATAGGCAGGGGCCCGGCAGGCATACACACACGACGACCCGCAATGTCCTCCTTCGTGCGGAGTTTGCGGGTCGTCGTGTGTGTATACCTGCCTGGACTGCCAGGGGGGGTGGTAGGAGTGTTGGAGGAGTGTGTGGGGGCGGGATGGTTTCGTGAGGTTTGGGTGGTATAATTATCAATGAGAGAGGTTGATTCAGAGACTGGAATGGAGAGAAGAATGAAGTGGTTTGCATATATTTTGGTCGGGCTGTTGCTGGTGGTGGCCGGTGGTGTGCTGGCGCAGGATGGGCGCGGGCCGCAGGCGGTTTCGGCGCATCCGGATTTGATCAGGGAACTGGGGCGCGAGCAGGTGGCGCGGTTGCACAAGGCGCAGATGCCGCGGCGCATGGCCACGGACATGCAGATGGATTTCACGGCGCGCAGCGCGCGGGTCAGTGGGGTCGGGACGTGTCTGTTCATCCTCTTTGAATTCGAGGATCATCCGGCCGACCAGGTGAACCACCCGGCTTCGGCGTACGAATCGCTGATGTTCTCGGTGGATGAATTCCCCACCGGCAGCATGAACGACTACTACCGCGAGGTGAGCCACGGGGCCTTCTCCATCGGCGGGACGGTCAGCGACTGGACCACGGCGCAGAACAGCTACGCCTCCTACGCCAACGAGGACGGCACCCAGGACGCGTACACGGCGCGGGAGATGATCATCGATGCGGTCGCGCAGCTGGATCCGGTCCTGGATTACAGCCAGTTCGACAACGACGGCCCCGACGGCATTCCCGACAGCGGCGATGACGACGGCTATGTGGATGCCCTCTTCTTCCTGCACGCGGGACCGGGGCAGGAGCAGTCCGGCGATACGAACGACATCTGGAGCCACGCCTGGTCCTTCTGGAACGGTCTGAACACCAGCGACGGTGTGGAAATCAACCGTTACAGCGTGGAGCCGGAAATGCTGGTGGACGGCGGCCTGATGACCATGGGCGTCTTCGCCCACGAGTACGGCCACGTGCTGGGCCTGCCCGACCTCTACGACACCGACTACAGCAGCGCGGGCATCGGCGAGTGGGGCCTGATGAGCGGCGGCAGCTGGACCCATCGCGAGGGCGATGACCCCGGCAGCTGCCCCACCCACATGACGGCCTGGTCCAAGATGCAGATGGGCTGGATCACCCCCGTGGTGGTCTCCGCGGACATGCCCGGCACGATCATTCCCCCGGCCGAGATCAACCCCGTGGCCTACCGCATCTTCCGCGAGGGCGAGGCCGGCGGCGACGAGTACTTCCTGGTGGAGAACCGCCGGCAGATCGGTTTTGACGAGGGCCTGCTGCGGCGCCAGATGGCCTACGGCCTGCCCGCGCCCGAGGGCCTGATCATCTACCACGTGGACGATACCATGGGCTCCAACAGCGGTGATACCCGCCGCCTGGTGGACGTGGTGGACGCCAGCCCCTGGTTCCATCCCGACGGCAGCTGGCACGAGAATCTGGACGGCGAACGTATCAGCGACCGCTGGCAGTACCTGGACAACTTCAACCGCGGGGACAACGGCGATCTGTGGCCCGGCTTCAGCGCCTTCACCGCCGACAGCACCGACTGGGTGGGCCCGCGCGATAGGGACACCTTCAGCGATACCAGCATCCCCTCGGCCCAGGATAACGAGTGCGAGAATACGGGCGTGGTCATCGGCAACATCAGCGATGACGGCCTGAACGTGACGGCGGACCTGCTGGTCAGCCCCGCGTCCGGACGCGCCATGAGCGCCGTCACCGCGGACGCGACCTGGGACTTCGAAGAAGACGCCGGCCTGATGCTCTTCTGCAACAGCTACGCCCATGTGGACTTCCTGCACGGCGATGGCTGCCCCGGCAGCGGCGGTCTGTGGTTCGGCCTGGATATCTGGGACTGCCCGGGCTACGGCAACAACTGGAACGACTTCGCCTGGATCACCGTGGCGGTGGAGACGAACGGCTCGCCCACGCTGAGCCTGCGCCACAAGTACGATCTGGAGTCCAATTACGACTACGGCTACATCGAGATCCGGCCCGCCGCGGATCGGGACTACGGGTGGGTGAACATCGACACCTACAACGGTGCTTCCGGTTGTGCCGTGGATTCCTACGGCCTGCCCCAGTACGTCCTGAACGACGCCAATGTGGGCGGGGTGGCCTACCTGGATATCCGCTTCCGCCTGTACAGCGACGGCGCCTATTCGGCGGAGGACGGGGACCACTGCGGGATCGGCTGGTGGATCGATGAGATCACCGTCACCCAGCTGGCCCCGACCAGCGCGCCGGACCTGCCGGTGCTGGGCGACGTGGCGCACCTGAACGCGCCCAACCCCAACCCCTTCAACCCGGCCACCACCCTGAAGTACCACGTGCCCACCGGCGCGCGGCAGGTGACCCTGGCCATCTTCGACCAGCGGGGCCGCCACGTGCGCGACCTGCAGGCCGAAGGCGGGGCCGGCTGGCACGAGATCCTCTGGGACGGCCGCAACAGCAGCGGTGGCCGCGTGGCCAGCGGGCTGTACCTTGCGCAGCTGCAGGTGGACGGGGTCAGTTCGGTCCAGAAGCTGGCCCTCGTGAAATAATCGGTGCCGGGTAGGGATAGATACACGACGACCCGCAAACTCCGCACGAAGGAGGACATTGCGGGTCGTCGTGTATCTATCCCTACCCGAATCAGAGGCAGAGGTCGCCTTCAGGGCGGTTGTTTTCGCCCAGGGGGATGATGCGGGCGCGCGTATCCTTGAGCGTGGCCAGGCGCGGCTTGGCGATGGAGCGCGGCGCCTTGGTGTGGCTTTCGCCCAGGTAGATGGTGGTGCCGGACCAGAGGGACTCGGTCATGACCACGAAGGGCACGGCCACTTTCTCTGTATTCCTGTTCAAGTCTTCGATGCGCATGAATTCCAGGCTGATGGCCTTGCCAATGCGCATGCGTTTCTCCGCCAGATCCTCGACGACCTGGTTGATGTTCTCGGAATGCTGATCCTGGGAGTGTTCGGCGTTCTTGAGGGCCACTTCCACGGGAGCAAGACTGGCCTCCAGGCGGGATATCTTTTCCAGGAAAACCTGGATCCGGCCGGCCAGGCCGTGGTCGATGCCGGCGCGCAGGATGGTACGCGCCCCGCTGGGCGCTCCCGCGGTGGCCACGCGGATGCCACGCAGGGCAATGGTCTCGCCGCCGGCGATACGGCCACGGGGCACCTTGACCGAACCCCGGGTGCGCACACGGGAGTGGATGATTTCCCGCATCACCAGGATGTCGCCTTCGACCCTGATGTCGGCCTCCCGGATGTAGCGCGCCTCCAGCATGCCGCCCACCTCGATGCTGTGCTTCTCGTCCCCGATGATGCCCCCGGCCACGATCAGGTTGCCGCCGCAACGTATGGTGCACTGCTCGACCAGACCCTTGACGACGATGTCGCCGTCGGCCTCCACGCTCGCACCGTTGCGGATATCCCCACTGATGGTGATGGACCCGGTGTGGCGTATGTTGCCGCTCTTGAGATCCACGTCCCCGGTGATGGTGTAGACCTCGTCCACGCTGACGGTGTTGTCCTTGAAGGTGACCCTCCCGTCGAACTCGGCGAAGTAGCTGGTGACACCCTCATCCTTCCGCTCGACCACACCTTTGCCGCAGCGCACGGGCACGGACTCGGCCTTCACGGCGGGAATGGGGGTTCCGTAGACATCCTTGCCCACTTTGCCGTCCTGGGGTTCGAAGCGGCGCCCCAGCAGCTCGTTGCGCCGCACGGAACAGTTGCTGACCTTCTCGCGGAAATTGATGCTGCCGGTGGTCGGATCGATGACCCAGCCCACGGCGAAAAATTCCCGCGCCCACTTCAGATCCGCGTGCACGGGGGGCACCGGTTTCTTGCCCTGGATCAGGGCCCGGCCTTCCAGATCCTCTCCGGGTTGGGCCAGGCTGCGGAGCATCTCTTCCAGGGCGCCGCGGTCGGGATAATCGGGCAGGTCCAGATCCTCGAAACCCGCCAGGATCATCACCACATTGACGGACAGCTTGGCCAGCGGGTCCGGGCAGTCCAGCAGGACCTCGGACCTGTCGGCCGATAGATACACGCGGGGCCCGGAAAGCGTTGCCACTTCCTGGGGTGGGTTTTTCATATCCGCTGGCATGAACACTCCTGGAGGCAGGGAAGGATGTTGACCCCCTTCCTCCTCATCATTTTCGGTCCGGACCAGCCTTACTTGAACATAATTCCGTAATCAAAGAGCCCTTCCTGAGAAGGGCTCTTTATGCTAACCAATTGTAGGTAAATGGGTTACTTCACCAGGACCATGCGGCCGGCCTGCCGGGTGCCGTCGGGCGCTTGCAGCCGGAAAAAGTAGGTACCCGAGGCGACGGAGCGCCCCGCATCATCACGTCCAGTCCACACCGCCTGGTGATCACCCGCAGCCAGGGAACCGGAGACCAGGGTGCGGACCAGACGCCCGTCCACGGTGAATATCTCCAGTTGCGTGGGCCCGGCTTCGGCCAGGGCGAAGCTGATGGTGGTGCTGGGGTTGAACGGGTTGGGATAGGCCCGCCCCAGGGCGGTGCGCCGGGGCAGGGCATCGTCCACCGCACTCGGAGGGTTGTCTCCCTGGGTGACCTGCAGGAACTGGTCCACGCCCAGGTTCTCGAGGGTCTGGACCTCGCCGTCGGGCCAGGTGATTTCCACACTCTCGATCACGGTATTCTGGGCCAGACCGAAGTGCATCTGCTTCGGCTGCATGGCCTGGTAGCCACCGCCGGCCTGCACGCGCCGCAACTGGGTGACGCCGCCGGCGGTGACCCGGACAGTGGCGCCGATGGCGTCGCTCTGCCCCTCGGCACCGATAAGGTCCAGGTTCAGAAAGTGGCCGTCGGAAATGTCGTTGCGCAGGATCAGGTTGCTCTGGCCCTGGCGGGTGACGAAGACATCCAGGTCGCCGTCGCCGTCCAGGTCGCCGCACACGGCGGCGTTGCCGGCGCCCGCCACCTCGGCGTAACCGAGGGGCAGGTTCGAGAAGTTGCCCTCGCCGTCGCCCAGCAGGCACAGATCCGGCTCGCCGTGGCGCACCAGGTACACATCCAGCAGGGTGTCCTGGTTGAAGTCGCCCCAGACCACGCCGCGGCCCTCGCCCATGTTGCCGACCAGATCACCGTAGACCTGGTTGAAGACCATGCCGCCGCTGTTCTCGAACAGGCGGTCGGCCTGGCCCTCGTTGGAGAGGTAGAGGTCCATGTCGCCGTCGTTGTCGTAGTCGCCCCAGGAGGAGCCGACGCCGTCGGCGATGTCGCCCAGGCCGGAGGAAGCGGTGATGTCGGAGAAACCGATGTCCATGTTCATCAGCAGCTTGTTGGCGCTGAAGCGGTTGACGACGTGCAGATCCGGGCGCTGGTCCCCGTCCAGATCGATCCAGTCCGCGCCGCTGCTGTTGGCGGCCGGGACGCCGTCGCCGGCGGCGGTGAAGAGATACAGACCGCCGCCGATGTCGCCGTAGTTGGTGAGCAGCTGGTTGGTGTCGCCCTCACGCACCAGGTACAGATCCAGCTTGCCGTCCAGGTTGTAGTCCACAAAGGAGACGCTGGTGGCGGGCCCGGCGTCGTCCGCGCCGAGGGTGCTGAGGGCCGTGAAACCGCCGCTGCCGTCACCCAGCAGGAAGAGGTTGGTCTCATTGTCCCGGCCGATGAAAACGTCCGGGTAACCGTCCTGGTTGAAGTCCGCCCAGGCGCTGCTGCGGCCGGCGCCGGCATCGGCGATCAGCCCGCCGGCCACGTCGGTGAAGACCAGGTTGCCTTCGTTGCGCAGCAACTGGTCGGCCGTGCCGTTGTTCAGCACGTGGATATCCAGGTCACCATCGCCGTCGAAGTCCACCAGCGAGGCGCCTTCGGCCAGACCGGCATCGGCCAGGGGGCCGTCCTGCACCAGGGCGAAGGGTCCGTCGGTGTAGGTGCCGCTGAAGCTGATGGTTCCGTCTTCGACGAGAGTCAGGGTGCTGGCGGCGGGCTCGGGCAGGGACCAGCCGTTGACGTCTTCAAAGGTGAGCGTGTAGTCGCCCGTGAAAAAGACGTTGAGGGAGCGGTCACCGCTGCCGGTGATGTCCAGATTCTCCGGACCCTGCAGGCGCCAGGGCGCGTTGACGCCATCGGGCTCGGCATCCACCACGATGGTGCCGGCGTAGTCGGCCCCGGCCAGGGCCGCCTGGTGGATGGCGTCCGTGTTCGTATCCTGGACCAGCACGACGATGCGCAGTTCGTCCACGTTGTAGGAGCCGTCCAGCGTGAAGTCACGCGTGACGACGGTGCCCTCGCCGGGGGTGGTCAGGGTGAAGGGTTCGCTCTCGAGAACCTCGACCAGCATGTTGGACTGGTTGTGCAGACCTTCCTGGCAGATCAGGAAGTGCACCTGGTTGTTGCCACTCAGCGCCTCGTCCACCTGGATGGTGGCGCTCACGCTGATCTCCTGCCCCACCGCCACGTAGGCGGCGTTGATGACCAGCGGGCTACTCTCGGCCAGGCGCTGGGCCATGTAGGGCTGGAAGGTGGCGAACATGGACCCGCTGGACTGGCCGCCCACGTGGTCGATGGTTCCGTCGAAACTGGTGCTGGGGGTCCCGCTGAAGCCATACATGCCGGCGCGTGCCAGACCGCCCGGCACGGCGTAGGGACTGCTGAAATAAATCGTCACCGGGATGAACTGATCGGTTCCGTACACTTCTTCGAGATCATTGAAGCCCGCGACCGCGGCCGGACAGTAGGGTCAGTTGTCGGCGGAGAAGAGCTCCCCGATCACGGTGCGGTCGGCGGCGTACACGAAACCGGAAACGCCGAGCATTCCCAGGCTGAGGATAAAGAGCAACAGGCCGGTGAAGGTATACCGGTGGCTGGAGGAAAACTTCATGCGTTCGGCTCCTGGAGGGGGGATTGTGGGGGCTTTTGATCAATTATAGCACAAAATGCCTCCGGAGCCCATCATTCGTTGGGTGAAGTATCCGCGTTTTATTCGGAACGGGCCACCAGTTCGCAGAAGATGGGCACAAAAAAGACATCTTCCCGGGCCTCGGGTAGGGGTGGCGGCTTGGCCTGGACCTCCGGATGCATGCCGGAGGAGGTCGCCACCCGGATGGCGGACTTGATGTTGTGCAGCACCAGAGCGCGGTCATCTCCCAGCAGGTCGATGGCAAGGATCATGGGGTCGGTCACGCACAGCTTGCGCTCCGGGAAGATGATGTCGTCGTTCACGATGGAGAAGTTGCTGTACTTGAGAACGGCGAGTTCCTCCTCGGTGCTTCGGTGAGCCGGGAATTCCCGGGTGGCCACCCGGGTGATCCGCCCTTCCTTGTTTCGCCATTCCAGACGCTAGCTGTCCCGGTCCCCCGGATAGACAACCTGGCCGTCATCCAGGGCCAGGGACGAATACCAGGGAAGATATTCCTCTGCCTCATCCAGGGCCCCGCTCCGGCTGTGGCGTTGTTTCCGGGAAGTGACGAAGAATTCGTGAATGCGTTGCCCGTCGTCATCGTGCAGGGCCACGTGGACCTCCGTGAGGAAAAGCCCGGCTTCGCCCGAGTTTTTGCTCTCCCCATAGACCGCAAACCAGCCCTGGGGTGTTTCGCGCAGGCGGCTGGCCCAGCCCTGCGCCTGCAGCCACCACCGCCCGACCGGATCCCCATCCGGGGTGATGAACTCGAGCTTGGTGGGGTAGCCGTGCCGCACGGCCAGGTTCCCGTCGCGCCGAAGGAGCAAGGCGCCGGGGTTGCGGACCTCGCCGGGGCCGTCGCCTTCACCCAGGATGGCGCCAAGGTAGGTGCCGTCGGCAGCGAAGATGTGGATCTTGCAGAGCTGGCCATCCAGGAGGTAGAGACGGTCTTTATGCCAGAGGACCTGGGAGGGGGAGGTGAAACCCAGAACGGGGGCCTCGGGGTTCTTTGATCGTAAATATTGGTACTGAAATCCTGACGGACTATTTGAGAAGGACAAGTTTTTGTGTCACGCGCCCATTTTGGGTTTTCAGGTCGGCCAGATAGGTGCCACTCGGCAGCCCTGCCGCCTGCCAACTGATGGTGTGTTCCCCCGCTGTGAAGATACCCCTGGCAGGACGCGCCACCTCCCGCCCCGAAACATCGAAGATCCTCAGGTCCACGGGCCCCTCGGCCTCCAGAGAGAACCGCAGGGTGGTGCCGGGATTGAAGGGATTGGGATAGGCGCTCAACACCAGGTCGGGACGATGAGGTGTCTCGACGGGTGAACCATACTCGTGGCCCACACCCGGAACACGCCAGATCCCGTCCTCGGCCGTGGCCACATACAGGCCACGATCAAAAGGCGAGTAGGCGATGGCGAT
>JGI12109J20283_10549484_pt1 | contig 14999 bp, 12 predicted proteins | sample ElkSlonscriptome_12_FD_20283 | JGI IMG/M metagenome (IMG submission 20283) | reverse complement strand
AGGGCCACGAGAATGTGTCAGCCGCGCAAAATGTTATGAGACCTGACCCCGTCTTGTGCGTCTTGTGACCCCGTCTTGTGCTGAAGGCTCCTGTTTGATGCGAGATTGATGAAACCGACTGAGCTGGGACACGAACGGGTGAAGAGCCCACCTGTTCACAAGCTGGCGGCGTGCGCTCGGGTGGAGGCGTCGAACAGGGAGCGTGCAGGCAGGCGGGAGACCGCCGCAAGCCGACAGGGTGTCTTATCGGGCATCGTAGTCTGCGATGGGGAAAGCCCATTACATGGCGAAGGACCCGACGGGAGTACGCAGCCCGCAAAGGAAACAGGTGCCAACCTCACTGCGGGGAATAGCCAATCGAGCCCTGAGGGGGGAGCAGGCAGAGCAAGCACCACCGCTTTCGCAACCCTGGAGGACAAACTCGTGCAGCTGGCCTGTGCCAATGGATCATGACTGGGTGCTCAGAATGCTGGGCGAGCGGATCGATGATCGGGCCTTTCTCGGGCTGATCCGCAAATGGCTCAAGGCCGGGATACTTGACACCGATGCACAGGTGCTGCCTTCCTCGGCTTCGAGCTGTACTGACAGCGCACCTTCAAGGGGCGGGTCCAGCTCATGCGCCGGACCGCGCGCAAGCGACTGCAAGCGGCGAGGCGTCGCATCACGGACTGGATCAAGAGCCACCGGCACCTGCCGGGCAAGGACTTCACTGAGGGGCTTAATCGACGGCTGATCGGACACTACAACTACTATGGGTTGCGCGGTAACCTTGGCGACCTGTGGCGTTACCATACGGCGGCCGTCGTCGCTGCATTCAAGTGGCTGAACAGGCGCGGAGGCAAGCGCCGGAGCTATACCTGGGACGCGTTCAATCGCGCCTGCAAACGGCTTGGTGTCGCTCGCCCCCGTATCATCACGCCCCGCAGCGCGCAACGGGAATTGGTGTTGCACACCAAGACATGGGTCAAGAAAGATGAAAGCTGAATTCACGGCTGCAGAAAAAGATTATGAGGAAATTCCATTGGCTATATAAAAAGAAACAAGCTTATTCGCCATTTAACGGAGAATGAATGTACTTTGTTGAGGTAAGGTAGCAGGCACTCAATCTGGAAGAACGAAAATAACGAGGAAATCACATGAAATTTCAAGCACATCAAAAATGCCGAAACCAAGGAGCAGATAATGGAAGCCGTTGAGAGCCACGGCTTCGCTAGTCCGACACTCTGCTCCCCCGAAGAGTTGGGGTTATAGCTATGCACGACGACCCAGTTGTTGCGGAAGTTCGGAAGTATCGGAGCGACCACACTGCAAAATATGGTCACGATCTTGACCGCATCCGTGAGGCGCTCCGGGAGCGCCAAAATAGCTCTGGCCGTAAGGTTGTTTCTCTGCCGCCACGCCTACAGCGTAGCAAGCAGGCAGCTAACCTTGACGATAGCTCGCGCAGAGATGCGAGGACAGAGTGCAGAAGAAGAAAAGAAGCGCACTGGGAGAATTGAGCAATGCTCTTTCTCCCTTGGCGCCTCTCCGCGTGAGCCTTTTCTTGCCGCATCGCAACGGGTTTCGACATCATTTCGAGACCGCACCCCCCGCCGGGTGCGCCATGAAGCGCTGTGTGCGGGGCGTCCAGCAAAGCGTCGGTTCCGGCGCCTTGCAGGCAGCCGGCCGTAACCGGGGAACAACGCCGCCTGACGCTGTCGTAGCGCGCGGCGCCTAACGCTTGGCGGCAACCTCTTCGCAGATCTTCCGTTTCAGCATGTTCCACATCAGGAGGTCCTGCCGGCCCGTGGCGCCGCGCTCCCCGTAGAAGGCGCTTCGGGGATGCGCGCGGATGGTCGCCGTCACCCGCAGCAGCCGCTCAACGGTGGCGGGGTGCTTGTTGGTAAAGACCTTTCCGATCAGCACCTCCTTCGGATCGCTGCCGTCGCCGAGGCTGGCAAGCAGCGCATAGAACTCCGGGCGAACGCGCGAGCGAACCACTTGCCGCAGAAAGGCATCCGAACTCTCCGCCGAAATCTGGATCAGCTCCTCGCCCATCATGTGGTTTCCTAACGCGGCGGTGCCGAACTCATACTTGAGCCGCTTGCCGCCGCCTCCGGCCTCGTGCGGAATCTGCACTAGCAGGCCCGCCGCATATTGGTCGGCCTGCGACTCGTAGGTTCGGTAAAGCTCCACCCGTGAATCCATATACTCGGGACAAGCGGACGCAAGCTGAGCGGCACGCCCGGAGAAGCGTTCCCCTCGGCTTCTTGGTCCTGAGAAGGAGGGTGGGGAGAGCAGATGGTACATTTCGTGGGCCAGGGTGTAGGCGAGCATCCCCATGAAGAATTCGCCGGGCTCGACCGTAAACGCCATCTCGGCCAGGCTAGGATTGCGCTTTGGGTCCCAATACTTGCGCAATTGGTCCTCGGGGCGGGCCAGCGGGATCAGCGCCATCTCCATCCTGTCGTAGTCCTCCGGCCACAACGCGCTCGCGGTCGCCCATCGGCGCAATGTGCTGGCGCCGAGCACGATGGTCTTGGTTGCGAGATCGGCATAGGCATTGCTCGCGTTCTCGCGAATCTCGACCCGCAGGTCACCTTTGCTACCCGGGCGATTAACCGCGACGCCGTCGAAGGCGTTCTCGATGGCAACCAGATCGCGCGCCACCTTGTCAACGATGTCCACGTAGGTGTCGTCGAGCCGCTCGGACGCCAATCCTGGGCCGGTGGCCGCGAGCAAAATCAGCCACAGTCCGTAGACAATGCCGATCCACCCAGGTACCGCTCCTGCCGCAGGCACCGCACCTGGCGAAGAGCCGCGCGCTTGCCGGAAACAAGCACATCGCAGGGCGCTGGCCCTATGGGTGATGACAGAGACCCTTCTAATCGAAGGGCAGGACCGCCCGCAACGCCGGGCTGCGATTGGCGATGGTGACCGCCGCCAGTGCCAGCAGCCACTTGCCGGCGAGCCAAACGAACCAGCGCGCCGCGACAGGCGCTGAAAGATCAAGACGATGCCGCTCGGATACATATCGGTAGTCTCCTGGGGTCAGGAAGAAGGCGAGCCGCAGCGCCGACATGGCGCTGAGCCTTAACCGGTCATTGGCCAGCCAGGGCGCAAAAGCACCTTGCGGCAGCTCCGAGATACTGCAATCGCGAAAGTCCCGTGCCGAGCTTTCGGTCGACAATGGCACTACGACAAGCCGCTTGCGATCAAACCACAGCAGGCCCGTGGCGAAGATCAGCAGCAGACTGGCCAGCCACAGCAGGCGCCCCAGGCTGGTGCCGTTACGGGTCGGCCAGGTCCACAACAGCCATTCCAGCGCGACGAAGGCCGCGTCATTCTCTCCGCCCCTGAGCTGATCCCATTCCAGGGCCTTCTGCTGATACTCGGCGCGCTGCGCGGGTATCGCCTCGCCCTGCGCACGCAGATAGCGCGCCAGGTTGCGATAATCACGCGGTTCCACAAACCTCTGCTCGATGGGGTCCGTATCCGCCGCGGAATCCTCGTCCGATGCCCGCGCAAAACGCAGCCAAGGCTCGAGGTCGGGCCAAGTCATCTGGAACTGGTTAAGCTCATCGGAAGACAGGAGCAACGGCCCGTCCCATTGCGCCCCGCGCAGGTCGATAGCCCCATCCTGCGCCGACACATTGAAGGCCGAGAGCCCGCCCGCTCCGAACACCGCATGCCGCAAGTCCAGCCGACCGCCGACGGAAACGTCGTCCAGCCCCATCGCGCCCAATCGGCAGCGCCGAAAATCGCCGGTTTCGGCAAAGGATGCGTGGGGCGAGAACCGGGGGGCAGCCTCGGAATTGAGAGACGGCGCAAGGGAGAACATCAAGCCCTCGACACGGCAGTCGCGAAACGAAACGACCTGTTTGAAGCTGGCACCGGCAAACACCAAACGCCCCGCGGACTGCACCCGTGCAAAGCTCGTAAACTGATCGAAGGATGCCAGGGTAAAACTGGTGCGATCACCGAAGCGCGTCTGCGTAAAGCGGGCCTCGCCATGGAACCTCGTGCCGACAAAGGATGCTAGTGCGCGCGGTGGCGATTCGGCTTCTAAAGTGAAGGGCCCGTTGATGGAGGCCGCCGAGAAGTCGAGGTAGCGGCCAAGCCGACAGGGATGCCGACAGGAGAACGCGGCCAAGGTCGCATTGCTGCAATCCATCCGGCGTCGAATTGTGACCTGCCGCAGATCGACCGCGCCATACCAGACGGCGTCAGCGCCGATGAATTCATCCATAACCACATCTTCCAGCCACAGGGGCGCGGCGGCCGGGCCAATCAAAGCGCCCTGAACCTCGACGTTTCGAAGATGCAGCGCTGCGACACCGGGCGCGAGAGACAGACCGGACAGGTCGAGATCACCGGCGACGACCGCCGCCGCAAGATGGCCCGAGGCGAGCCGTGCCAGGGCATCGGCCGGAGCAAGGCTCAAGCGCTGCTGCGCCGAAACATCCAGCCCACAACCGCAGAGCCAGAGCACACCCGCCAGGGCCGCTCGGCAGCGCATCATGGAGCACAGGCGCCTAAGGCATCGATGGAACTCGCGGTGCAGCCGCACGATGATCCGCCAGCGCCGATCAGCAGCGCCAGCGCCGCACTCGCGCCACCTAAACTGTAGCCGTCTCGTCCGGCGCCGGAGCGCTCTGCCACCCGCGCCGCCGCGCCATAGATGCCGGTATCCGCCTGTTCCAGGCAGACGTTAAGGGCGGTCGCGGAGGCACAGCACAGTGCCTGAAACTCGCGCAGCAGGTCTGTCCGAAAGCGTGCCAGCTCCGGGCCAAGGCTGTCATCATTGAGCTGCCGACCGGCAAACAGCCACTCGCTCTCGCTGCGAAAGGTGCGCGTCAATTCCTGCCGGTCAGCGGAACCGAGAAAGCCCTGCACCTCTTTGAAGCCATTGATGAAATCGGCCCGAAACGGGTCCGCGGATGCCGTCGTCGACAGCGCGAGCAGCGCCGCGGCCAGCGACCTTGGGATGCAGCCCTTTGGTTTGCTCATCCGTCTTTCCAGTCAAGATCGTCGTATTGCAGGGCAAGACCGGTGGACGGGCAAAGGAAAATCCAGCCAGCGCCGACCGGCTCCGACGACTTCGGGGCGCGCAGCGGCCTCTGGGCATTGAGGTTACCCTGAATCAAAGTTCTCTGCTCCCGCGGTACCATTTTGGCGTTTAGGTTAGCCGTCGGCTCCGGGCTCGGTCAAGACCGCCGCGATCGGTTCGAGCAGCACCCGCGGTGCCGGGTCGGGGTTCTCGGTCATCGCGGTTCCTCGGAACCAGCCTCCGCGGAGAACATTGCCCCGGCGATGTCCGCGAGGAGGCGCTTGGCATGCCAGCCGGAGCGAGTGGCGGCCTTGGATGCGTCCGTAAGGCTCCGAGCGATAGACGGCCAGGGTCTCGCGGGCACAGCGCGGCCAGCTAGAGCCGCGCGCGTGCCAGTCCGGATGCCCGCAACCGCTCCCGGGTCTCCCCGCAGGCGACCAGGGTCTCGATCATCCGGCGCTGGTCGTCGACATCTTCGGGATCGAAGCGCAGCCTGGCGTCGCCCGAGACCTCCGGCAAGGCACCGCCGCGGCTCGCGGCCACCGGGCAGCCGTGCCCCCTCGCCTCCAGCAGCGGCAGGCCGACGCCCTCGTAGCGCGACGGGTACAGCAGCGCGACGGCGCTGCGGTAGACGGCCCCAAGTAACGCATCCGATCCGCGGATGCGACTCGCGCGCTCGCTGATGCCGAGGGCGCCGAACAGGTCTCGCTCAGCGCTGGAGAGCGCTTTGCCGCCGATACAAAGCAGCCGCAAGGCGCCGCGCAGAGCAGTAGAGCCCGCGCAGGCGCGCAGCAGCAGGTCGAAATGCTTGTAGCCGCCGCGCTGGCCGACGAAGAGCAGATAGGGCTCGCCCACCACGGCCGCGGCAATTCGGGCATCGGCGACCGGGGCCGTCGGTCAGCAGGATCGGCGATGGCGTCACCAGGCTCAGCGTCATCTCAGGGACGATCGGCATCAGCGACAGCCAGGCCAGCGCCGATCCGGGACAACCAAGACGGGGCCAAACAACGGGAATAGGGTCTTCGTAGCCTCTGCCGCGGCTAAAGAAAATCGGCCAACGGCATGCCGCGCCCACTGTCGCGGTGTGCGGTCTGGGCCAGGAACAGCTCCGCCGCGGCCAAGGCATCGCTGAGTGCATTATGGGCGCCGTAACGGGGCAGGTTGTAACGCTCGCCGAGGGCATGCAGGCGCAGGTCGGAGCCTTTGAAGGCGATCTGGCGGCGCTCGAAGGTACGGCGCGCGATGGCTTGCGTATCGACGGTGCGTACCAGCAGACCCTGCCCCCAGAGTTGTTTGCAGGCGGCACCGAGGAAGCTCTGCTCGACGCGCGCGTGGTGCGCGATCATGACGCGTCCACGCAGGTCGTGCAAGAATTCTGGCAAGGCCGCGCTCAGTTCGTTGCCGGTGGCTGCCAGGTCATCCGTGATCTGGTGGATCACCGCGGTGGCCGCGGGGATGTCGCCATGGACCCGCACCAAGCGGTGACGGGCGGTGGCGAGATCGATACGGTTTCCGGTCAGTTGCACCCAGCCGATGCTTAAGATTTGGTCGCGGCGGGCATCTAGCCCAGTCGTCTCCAGGTCCACCGCGACATACTCCACCTCGCGAAAGTCTTGGGACGGTTTCGGCAGCGGTATCGAGAGAAAGTCAAACAGCGGCCCCGGCGGCGTCCGCCGCAACCGCCAGCGACGGCGCCATTCCAGCGCGAACGCGCTCATCTCACGTAAAGCGCCCCGCTTGATGGCGCTGTCCGAGGGACTCTTGCATGGTGTTGATCAATGAGAAGGCGTCTTTGAGATGGCCGCGCTCCAGCGGCGATAGGTTGTCTGGCGACAGGAAGTTGTTTGCCTGCTCGCCGCGCTTGAGCTGGCGCGCTTGATGGCGCATGCGCAGGGTGCCAATAAAACTCGCGGCGTCCGCGAGGTTTGCGGCCCCGTCTTTGCTGAGCGCCCCCGCATCCGCCGCGGACTTGAGCCGTTCCAGGGTGTTGATCTCGTCAAGCCCGGCGGACAGGGCATAGACACGCGCCAAGTCCACAATGGGCACGATGCCGCGGTGTTTGATGTCGAAGGTTTGGTCGTGGTCTCCGCCATGTATCAGCACGAAGTTGCGGAAGAATCCCAGGGGTGGTCGATGCTTGAGGGCATTGGCGGCCATGTAGGCGATGAAGATACGATCGGCCTTGGACAAGGCCAGCACCCGCTCGTGCAGCTCGTCGAAGAGGCCCTCAGGATCGTGGATCGGGCGCAGGTCGAAGAATACGCTGGCAAGCATCAGCGCCATGGGTTCCGGACGTTTGATCCATTTGTTGAAATATTTGGTCCAGATCTTCATCGGCTGGCGCCATTTTGGATTGCTCGCCATGACCTCGCCGGGGCAATAGATATAGCCGCAGGCATCAAGCCCGTCGTTGACGATCTTGGCCAACGCGGCGAAGTAGGCATCGTCCTCGGGCTTCATGTGGTCGGCAATCATCAGCGCGTTGTCCTGATCGGAATGCGATGATTGTTCTCGTCGGGCCTGGGAACCACCCGCCATCCAGCAATAGGGGACCGGCGGTTCACCCAGTTCCGCTTCGGCTAGTTCCAACAGGCGCACGGTGATTGCGTCGGTAACGGCGCTGACGGCCTGGCCTGTCTGATCCGAAGTGGCGCCGCCAGCGATTAGCTGCACCTGTAGTTCCGAGACCTTGCTACTGATGGCTGCAAGCGTCTCGATACTTTCCGCGATACGGATATCGCCCACAAGGTAGACGGCGTTGGCGCTCTGCACGCGCACCAGATCGGTGGTGGAGAGCACACCGACCACCTGCGACTCGTCAAGCACCGGCAGGTGATGCACGTTGAGCCGGGACATCTTGATCAGGGCCTCAAAGCCCAGGGTGTCGACGGTCGCGATCTCCAATTTTTCGGTCATGATGTCGTTCACCGGACGCAACGGCGACAGACCCAGGGCCAGACAGCGGTTGCGCAGGTCGCGGTCGGTCACGATGCCCGCCAGCCGGCCTTGGTGAGTGATCACCAGCGATGAGCAATTCTTCTCACTCATCAGGCGCGCCGCCGCCTCAATGGTGGTATCGGGCGTCGTATGCACCAGCTCTCCGACCAACAGGTCGCGCACTTGCACCGTCATCAGCGCGGTGTTGCCTGTCCCGTCCTGCTTGATGTTGTCCAGCGCCTTGCGCAGGCGCTGCGAGATCGACTGATCAAAATGTTCCGCGAATTCAGGGTGCTTTTCGCGCAGTCGCGTCAACTCCGAACAGGGCAACAGATAGGTCAGTGTATCCTCCGATGTTTGCCCAGGCAGCGGCATCGGCGGGTCGGTGGCGCCGCACGGCGATGGACACAGGTCGCCTTCGGCCAACTTGGTGAACAGATTGCCGTCGGAATCGCGCATCTCCACCGCACCACGACGTAGGATATAGAGGCAGGGTTCCTCATCGTCTTCTGGCGGAAAGAGCGAGCCCCGGCGGAGATAGCGAACCTGTAAGCGCTTGGGCAGCGCATCCAGTGTGCCCTCTGGCAAACAGTCAAATGGAGCATTGCTCGCTAGGAAGTCGCGAATCTCGATCAACTCGACGTCCATTGATTCCTCGCTGATTTGATGTGGTTGCAGGATAGTGAGACTAGAACCGGCCGTTCCTAGATTGCTTGATGACGCCAACAATACCCGAAACCAGGGTGGCTGGCAGCCGCGGTGACCTGCCATGCACGGCAGCCCCGACGCGTGGCGCGCCTGCCGCACAAAAAAAGCCCCGCCAGTGCGGGGCTGTTAAGGTCTAACGCAGAGTCAGGGCGTCAATGGTCGGTGGCCTCACCGGAGCCGCGCGGGATGCGCACGTCTTCGACCAGATGCTGGATATGCTCCGGCGGTGGGGCTGTGACCGCGGCGACGGCAAAGGCGACCGCAAAGTTCACCGCTGCACCGACCGCACCGAAGGCGTTCGGCGAGATGCCAAAGAACCAATTTGGCCCCATCCCTAGGCTTGGTGCAAGGAACTCCGTACCAGGGATAAAGAAGATGCCCTTGTGCTGGAACACGTACAGCAGGGTCACGGTGATACCGGCCAACATGCCGGCGATGGCGCCCGCGTCGTTCATCTTCTTGTTGAAGATGCCCATCATCAACACCGGGAAGATCGACGATGCCGCGAGTCCGAAGGCGATGGCCACGGTACCGGCGGCGAATCCTGGCGGATTCAAGCCCAGGTACCCAGCCACCAAGATGGCCGCGATCATCGAAACACGCCCGGCGTTGAGCTCGTTCTTCTCGGAGATGCCCTTCATGAACACGCCCTTCAGCAGGTCATGCGAGATAGACGAGGAGATGGCCAGCAGTAGACCAGCGGCCGTGGAGAGTGCCGCGGCAAGACCGCCAGCTACGACCAACGCGATGACCCAGTTGGGCAGATTGGCAATCTCAGGATTGGCCAGCACCATGATGTCGCGGTCGACCTTGACCATCTCGTTGCCCTTCCAGCCGAAGGACTCGGCCTTTGCTTCGAACTCGGGGTTGGTATCGTCATAGTATTGGATGCGACCGTCGTCGTTCTTGTCCTCGAATTGCAGCAGGCCGGTGGTTTCCCATTTTTTGAACCATTCGGGTCGATCGGCATAGAGCAGGTTGCCGTCCTCGGCACCGACTGGGCCGATCTGGATGGTCTCCATCAGGTTCAGCCTCGCCATGGCGCCGACGGCCGGGGCGGTGGTGTAGAGCAGCGCGATAAAGACCAGCGCCCAACCGGCGGAGTAGCGTGCGTCTTTGACCGTGGGCACGGTGAAGAAGCGGATGATGACGTGGGGTAAGCCGGCGGTGCCGATCATCAGCGTCAGGGTGTAGACGAACATATTCAGCGAACTGCCCATGACCTGGGTGGTGTATTCCTTAAAGCCCAGATCGGTGACCACCTGATCGAGCTTGCCGAGCAGCGTCATAGCGCCATCGCTTGGTGCATAACCACTGCCGAGCCCGATCTGCGGAACCGGGTTGCCGGTCAGCGTCATGGAGATGAAAATGGCCGGGATGGTGTAGGCCAGGATCAGCACCACGTACTGGGCAATCTGGGTGTAGGTAATGCCCTTCATGCCGCCAAGCACGGCGTAGATCGCGACGATGCCCATGCCGATGCCAAGGCCCATCTCGTAGGAGGTCTCAAGGAAGCGCGAAAACGCAACGCCGATGCCCTTCATCTGACCGATGACGTAGGTAATCGACGCCAGGATCAAGCAGATGACCGCGACAATGCGGGCTGTCTGCGAGTAGTAACGGTCGCCGATGAACTCCGGCACCGTGAACTTACCGAACTTGCGCAGGTAGGGCGCCAACAGCAGTGCTAGGAGCACATAGCCACCGGTCCAGCCCATCAGAAAGACCGAGGCGCCGTAGCCGTTGAAGGCGATCAGGCCCGCCATGGAGATAAAGGAAGCGGCGGACATCCAGTCCGCGCCGGTGGCCATGCCGTTGGCAACCGGATGCACGCCCTTGCCAGCAACATAGAACTCGCCGGTGGTGCCGGCACGCGCCCAGATGGCAATGCCGATATAGAGCGTGAAGGTCACGCCGACGACCGCATAGGTCCAGAGATCGAGGTTACTCATAGTATTGCGCCCCTATTCCTCTTCTACATCGAATTTTTTGTCGAGGACGTTCATGCCAAACGCATAAGTGAAGATCAGAACCAGAAAGACGTAGATAGAACCCTGCTGGGCGAACCAGAAGCCAAGCGGGTAACCGCCGAGACTGAAGACGTTGAGCGGCTCGACCAGCAGAATACCGAGTCCGTAGGACACGATGAACCAAATGACCAAGAGGATGCTCAGAAGGCGTAGATTCGCCTTCCAGTATGCAGAACGATTTTCGGGTGTCACCGGTATTGTCCCTCCCGTAGTGAGACGAATGTTTGCGGATTGTGGAATTATCAGGGCGACGCCCAACACAACACCGACTCACGCTTCGCGTGCAGCGGATGCAAGGCAGACCCCCTCAGTACTTTCTTATCGACGTCCGGTAACCAAATTGGGAAGGTTCCCGCACGGTGCCGCATTGTGTTGCCGTAGTTGACTTGCTGTCAATCTTGGTGCTGCAACGACATCATGGGCAAGTCGCAATGACAATGATCAATTACTTATAAATTCAAAGTTTTTCTCTGTTGGACAGCGGTTTTGGCACTGAAGCCAGGCGATGCCCGTAGTTGCGGCGGATCAGCATTTTGTCTAAGTTGGCCGGTTTAGCGGCGGCTGAGCGGCAGTGTTGGGCAAACATCCGGCCTGAGATTGCCAAATTCGGCCAGAATGAGACAACCACGAGTCAATGGCAGGTCAATGAAGTATCTGAGCACAAGGGGCGGGGTGGAGCCGATCGGCTTCGCCGAGGCGGTGATGATGGGGTTAGGCACGGACGGCGGCCTGCTGGTGCCAGAACGGCTGCCTGAGCTTGCGCCGGAGACCCTGCGGGAGTGGTCAGGTCTGCGCTTTCAGGACCTCGCGGTCCAGGTCATCGCGCCCTTTGTCGGCGACGAGATACCGCGCGGCGATTTGGTCGATCTGGTCGAGCGCTCCTACGCAACCTTCTCGCACCCTGAGACAACGCCGCTGCGCGAGGCCGGCGGTCGGCAGTATCTGGAGCTGTTCCACGGCCCCACCGCGGCCTTTAAAGACGTGGCGCTGCAACTGCTTGGCAATGTCTTCGAATATCTGCTTCGGCGCGACGGCGGTGAGCTGAACATCCTCGGTGCAACCTCAGGCGACACCGGGTCCGCGGCCATTTATGGCGTTCGCGGCAAGCAACGCATCAACATCTTTATTCTGCATCCCAAGGGCCGCGTGTCACCGGTGCAGGAGCGCCAGATGACGACGGTGCTGGACGCCAATGTGCACAACCTGTCCGTCCGCGGCACCTTCGACGACGCGCAGCGCATCGTCAAGACCCTGTTCAACGACCTAGACTTTAAGGCCAGCTATCAGCTGGGCGCCGTCAACTCCATCAACTGGGTGCGCATCCTGGCGCAGACCGTCTACTACTGCTACGCCTGGGGGCGGCTCAGTGACGGTGATCCAACGCGCCGGGTCAGCTTCGCGGTGCCCACCGGCAACTTCGGCGATGTCTTCGCCGGCTTCTTGGCCCGGCGCATGGGTCTGCCGATCGACCGGCTCATCATTGCAACCAACCGCAATGACATATTGACCCGTTTCGTCGACACCGGCGTCTATGCCAAGGCTGAGGTCTACCACACCTTGAGTCCGGCGATGGACATACAGATCGCGTCCAATTTCGAGCGCTACCTGTACTATTTGCTCGACGAGGACGCGGGGGCAGTGCGCACGCTCCTGGCCGAGATGGATCAGACCGGTTGCATGCAGGTCGACGGCGAGCGACTGGCACGCGTGCAGGCGGACTTTCGCGCCCGTGCGGTCGCCGACCCTGAAACCCTCAGTCAGATCCGCGAGACCTACGACGCCAGCGGCTATACCCTGTGTCCGCATACGGCCGTTGGTGCCCGCGCATCAGCGGATCAGCCAGATGCCGTGGTGCTCGCCACCGCGCATCCGGCCAAGTTCAACGAGGCCGTGCGCGAGGCCATCGGCAGCGAGGCCGCCCCGCCGCCGTCCTTGCAGGGCCTGATGGACAAACCCACGCGCTGCGCTGAGCTGGAGGCCGAGTCGGCCGCGGTGCGCGAGCACATCCGCGCCACCTTGGCCCTGGTCTGAGTACCCCCATGAGTAGCGACGATTCCCGTATCCTGATCCTCGACACCACGCTGCGCGACGGCGAGCAGACCCAGGGCGTGTCCTTCTCGCCAGACGAGAAGGTGAATCTCGCCAAGGCCCTGCTGGAGTTGGTGCGCGTTGACCGGATCGAAGTGGCCTCCGCGCGGGTCTCGCGCGGCGAACAGGCGGCCTTGGCTCGCATCATCGATTGGGCGCGCGACAAGTCGCTGCACGGGCGCGTAGAGGTGCTTGGCTTCGTCGACGACGGCAAGAGCCTGGACTGGATACGCAGCGCTGGAGGTGGCGTGATCAACCTACTGGCCAAGGGCAGCGAGAAGCATTGCATCACGCAGTTGCGCAAGACGCTTGACGCGCACGCCGAGGATGTCCGGCGCAACGTCGCCATGGCCCGCGAACGTGGGCTCAGGGTCAATCTGTACCTGGAGGACTGGTCGAATGGCTATGCGGACAATCGCGCCTACGTCTATGGCTTGATGGAGCGCCTCCAAGGCGTCGGCATCGATCACTACATGCTGCCGGACACCCTCGGCGTGATGACGCCGGAGCGGGTCTTTACCGGCGTGATGGACATGGTCCGGCGCTTTCCGGACTGCCTGTTCGACTTCCATCCCCACAACGACTACGGGCTCGCCACGGCCAATGTCGTGGCCGCGGCTCAGGCCGGCGCCGCCGCCGTGCATTGCACCGTCAATTGTCTGGGTGAGCGCGCGGGCAACGCCTCGCTTGCCGAGGTGGCCGTGAACCTGCGTGACCAGCTTGACCTGCGGATCGGTATTGACGAGACCCACCTAGCCAGCGTCAGCGAGCTGGTACAGTATTTCTCCGGCAAGCGCGTGGCCGACAATGCCCCGATCATCGGCGAAGACGTCTTCACCCAGACCGCCGGCATCCATGCCGATGGCGATCACAAGGGCAGCCTCTACGTCACCCGGCTATCGCCTGAGCGCTTCAGCCGTCGGCGCACCTATGCACTTGGCAAACTCAGCGGCAAGGCGTCGCTGGTCAAGAATCTGGATCGCCTCGGTATCAGACTGTCGGACGAGCAGCAGGTCAAGGTATTGGCGCGTATCGTCGAGTTGGGCGATTCCAAGAAGAGCATCACCGTGGAAGACCTACCCTTCATCATCGCCGAGGTGTTGGAGAGCAGCGACTACAACCACGCCGAGCTGCTGTCCTGCAACGTCTCCAGCGGCCTGGGCCTGGAATCCACGGCCAGCATCAAGGTCTGCCTGCGCGACGAGCAATTCACCGCCGTGGGCAGCGGCAATGGGGGATTCGATGCCTTTAATACCGCGCTGGCCCGGATTTCCAAGCGTCAGGGGCTGGAGCTTGCGAAACTCGCCGACTACGAGGTTCGCATCCCCAAGGGAGGGCGCACCGACGCGCTGGTGGAGTGCACCATCACTTGGTCCAGCCCAGAGCAGGGTCAGTTTAAGACCCGCGGCGTGCATGCAAACCAGGTCTTCGCCGCCATCGCTGCCACCATGCGCATGCTCAACCTGATCGTGCACTGGTCACTGAAGCCCCGGAGCGAGTCTGGATCGGCGCAGCCAGTCGCCGAGATTGCTTGAGGGCCGCGAATCTTTGCAGATGAGTCGGGTCTGTCATTGTGATGGTCGTTGTCGTCATGGCTGATCCGACCATGATGACGACAACGACGATCACGGCCCAGCTTGCCTCAGCCGCGATCATGACTCGCGGGTCCGCGGCGAAGCCTCGCTGGTCATGATTGAACAACAAGCGCAACATCTTCATTTACGCGTTTAATCAATCGAAAAGCGCGGACACGTTAGTTCCCCATGAAGCAAAAACCATCCCTCCTGATGCTGTCGTTTTCCTGGTCGCTGATCATCGCGTTATTGATGACCATCATCAGCTTCATGCACAACTTCCAGGGTGAACTCAGCAACCCCGCCACCGGCGGGATTCAATGGGCCAATGTCGGTTTTTTGTTCCTTTCATGGTTTGTCGCCGCCGAGACCGTGATGCTGCTCGGCGGCGGGCTCTACTTTGGCGCCAGGGGCCTGTTTCGCGGCCCCAAAGGCCGCTGATCAGATGACCCTCGAACCAGCTGGGCAGAGGTGCTCGGTAACGGTCCAAACCGCCATAATCCAGACCTCCCAGGTCCGGATTTTCCTCCCACCTAAGCGCTTGAATCTCCGTCTATCCCGACGTTCTTTGGACATTTGCGCCGACGGGGAAAAGTTCACTTATTGGACAATCACAGCAATAACAAAGAGGCT
>JGI12109J20283_10562470_pt1 | contig 15000 bp, 10 predicted proteins | sample ElkSlonscriptome_12_FD_20283 | JGI IMG/M metagenome (IMG submission 20283) | reverse complement strand
TCAGCGAGGTAAATATGTGAATAAGCAGATCGCGCTGGAGGAGAGCCAGCTTGCCCTGAGCAGAAGACAGCTTGAGAGAGATGTTAAGGCGGCTTATCTGCAGTGGAGCTATGAACATGCCCTGCTCAGGCAACATGAGCGTATCCTTAATCTCTACACGGATTTTAACCAAAAGGCCCGACTGAGATACGAAACCGGGGAAAGCGATCTGCTGGAGAAAACCCTGGCCGATGCCCGATACGCACAGGCCAGCAACGATCTGCAAAGACAGCAGGATCAGTTCCATATCGCTGAGAAAGAGTTGATGCATCTACTGTACAGCGACGAACTGACTCAGATTTCGCCAGCCAGCGATACGCTTGAGCCCATCGTGATGAACATGAGCGAAATTCCTGAATCGGCCGGTCAGTTGCTGCTGGAGAGAGAAACCCGCCGCCTGGGGCTGAGCCGGGCTGCCACCCAGCTTGAAAAGTCGCGCTTCTTTCCGGGAATTTCGGTCGGTTATTTCCGGCAGAACATTACGGATAGCGAAGTGAGACTGCAAAACCTGCAGGGCTGGCAGGTAGGCGTTTCTTTACCCCTGTGGTTTTTTCCTCAGAAGAGTCGGCTCAGTCATGCCAGAATAGCCGAACAGCAAGCTAGAAACCGCTACGAGTACCTGCAGTACAATATTGACCAGCAAATGCAGAAGCTCTTACTGCGGGTGCGGCAGGCAGAAAAGCAGCTCAATTATTTCCAGCAGACTGCCCTGCCCCAGTCGGAAATCATTTTCCAGACAGCCGGGCTGCAGCTACAGCAGGGAGAGATAGACTACTTCCGCTACCTGCAAAGCGTCGCTGCTGCCATAGAGCTACAGATGGACTACCTTAACAGCCTGAACGAGTACAATCAGGCTACGATTCAACTAGCATATTACCGTTAAAAAAAATTAATCATGAAATATATCACGATCATTATTCCTATTCTTTTGCTGCTGTCCTGTTCGTTTGAGAATCAAACTGCTGACAAGCTTTCGGAAGCGCCTGACACACCAGCGATACTAACCGCTAATACGGTAGCGCTTAGCGATGAACAGATCAGGCTGGCCGATATTGAAACCGGCCTGCTACAACAGCAGGTAGTTTCTGATTTTGTAGAATGCAGCGGTAAGCTAGCGCTGCCACCCCAGCATATCCTGACTATTACTCCTCCCATTGAGGGTTTCGTAGAAAAAGTTAATTACCTGCCGGGTGATTTTGTCAGAAAGGGTGCGTTGCTGGCAGTACTCAGTCATCCCGAATACATCAGCATGCAGCAGGATTACCTGCAAACTCAGAGCCAGCTCACTTTTGCAAAACAGGAATACCAGCGGCAAAAAGAGCTGTCGGAAGGCAACGCAGCTGCACGGAAGAACCTGGAGAAAACGACTGCCGGGTATGAGTCGCTCAAAGCCCAACTCATGGGCATCGCCGCCCGGCTGCAGTATATCGGCATACAGCCAGAAAATATCAGCCAGAACGGGATCAAATCCAGCATTGCTATCTACGCCCCTGCAAATGTTTTTGTGACTGAAGTGAACATCAATCCCGGGAAGTATGTCAATGAACAGACCGAGCTTTACGAGTTGATTGACAAGTCACACATACACCTGGACCTAAATGTCTTTGAGAAAGATATCGCCAGAATTGACCAGGGACAGCAGGTTTATTTTCGTCTCAACGAAAACGCAAATCGTCTTTACGAAGGCAAAGTAATGCTGGTAGGTCAGAAACTGGAAAGTGAAAACCAGGCTTTCAGCGTACACGTAGAGCCGGACGATGTGCAGGACTTCTTCAAGCCTGGCATGTTTGCTCAGGCCAAAATATTCATGAATGCTGACAGCGTGGCCGTAGTACCCGAAACAGCTATCATTCGCTCAGGCAAACACAAATATCTATTCATTCAGGAAGGTGGCGAATTTGTCCGTAAAGAAATCACTACCGGCGCCAGCGTGGAAGATTTAGTAGAGGTTAAAAATCCAGAATCGCTGAGTGGAAAACAAATCGTGCTTAAGGGCGCATATTACCTGGAGGCTGAGTTGGAAGAGTAAATGGTGAACGATTGCAAAATGACCTTTAATGAACGATAAAATAACAACTTATCATTTCAGCCAAACAATAATTCAAGGCCCAGTTGAAAAAATTGTATTAACCAAAAAAACCCCTGTTCACAACGACTACGAACAGGAGTTTTTTGCCAGCAGCAGCCCCTCTATTCATCTCCTGGCTCCCGTCTTTTTGTTTCATCCGAATCAGCTACATCATTTTTCTTTTGGTTAGAAGCCGGAACGTTGATCAGCGAAAGCTTAATGTTCTTTTCTTCAGTCAGTTCCCTGAACTCATGTATTGCCTCAATCACATCATAGTCAATGTAACGGGTGTTGTCTCCGTAGATGTCCACTACGGAGTTTTCAGGCACATTTTCCAACATAGCTGAGATATTGGCTTTGTTCAGAAAAGAAACATGCTCACTCAAATGAATAGTGTAGTGCTGATGCGTATCCTTATCTTCTTCTGTATGCTGAAAAGGGGTGTTGTAATTGGCATGTAAAATATAATAAACTCCTACCGCCATACCGATAGAAATACCGACCAGCAAATCTGTAAACAGGATAGCCACCACCGTAACGATAAAGGGGATGAACTGCTGATGGCCAATCTTCCACTGAGCGCGATAGGTAGAAGGCTTCGTAAGCTTGTACCCTACACTGAGTAGTATGGCTGCCAGGGCAGACAAAGGTATCAGGTTCAGCACGTGAGGAATGATTATGACACTGGCCAGCAAAAACACCCCATGATAAAAAGCCGACATTTTGGTGCGAGCCCCTGCACTGATATTGGCCGTACTCCTCACAATGACCGCAGTCATAGGAATACCTCCCAGGAAGCCCACAACCATATTGCCTATTCCCTGCACCTTTAGCTCCCGGTTGGTAGGGGTCCGGCGCTTCATTGGGTCCAGTTTGTCCGTAGCCTCCACACTGAGCAGTGTCTCAATGCTGGCGATAATCGCAATGGTGAGGGCAGTGCGAATAATGTCTATCCGGATGAAGCCACTAAAGTCTGGAGTCCGTAACTCTTCCGCGAAGGATGATAGGCTGTCCATAATAGGCAGGCTTACCAGGTGTGGCTGGCTCACTACTAGCTGAGGAAAGTAAGCGATAAATAACTGATTCAGTAGCACTGCTACCAACACCACCAGAAGTGCGCTAGGGATAGCAGAGAGCAGGGGGATTTTTTTCATGATGGGCCGTGACCAGAATATGATAAGCATGAGGGATACCATGCCAATCACAAAAGATCCTAAACCCATGTGTTCTACTGCGTAGGCAATTTCAGAAAAGGTATTCATACCATCAGGCTGCATAAAAGCATCATCCCCAAAAAAGTCGCTATCTACGCCCAGGAAATGCGGTATTTGCTTTAGAATTAAAATCAGGCCGATAGCAGCCAGCATACCACGGATTACTGAAGAGGGAAAATAGTAGGCGACGATACCTGCTTTCAAAAACCCAAGAATTAGTTGTATAGCCCCGGCCAATACGACCGCTGCCAAAAAGGCTTCAAAAGTACCCAGATCTTCTATACCGTCCAGGACGATGACGGTGAGTCCCGCAGCAGGGCCACTGACTGCCAGGTGCGAGCCACTTAGCAAGCCAGCGACTATGCCTCCTACTATGCCAGTAATGAGACCTGACATAAGAGGCGCCCCCGAAGCCAGGGCAATGCCCAGACAGAGTGGCAAAGCCACTAAAAATACGACCAACCCAGCCGGGATGTCATATTTAGAGTTTTTAAAAACTTCGTTGAATCTTGGTTTCATGGGAAGGATTGCAGCGACGGAAGTTTTCCGTTAGCCTGATTAAATTGTTGTAAAAGCCGAATTCCGATAATAACGTTTCCCTGTTGGCCTGAAACGTACAGCAATCAATGCCGCGACTGGACACACGATTGTGTGGAAAGCCACGGTATTTCTATCAAAAAACGGACACCGGATTGAATAATTGGGAACGAAGTGCCCGAAATTTAGTTTGTTAGGTGAAATTACATCAAAAAGCACAGAAGTCCGTTTCTATTGCTATAATTTAACAAATCATAAGACCTATGCCAGATAAAATAAACAAATCAGAACAGGAGTGGCAGACAGAGCTATCCCCTGAGCAGTACCGAGTACTCCGCGAAAAAGGAACAGAGCGTGCCTTCACTGGTGAATATTACAGCCATAAAGAAAAAGGTGTTTACAAATGCGCGGCCTGTGGACAGGCACTTTTTTCCTCTGAAGCCAAGTACGACTCAGGGAGTGGGTGGCCTAGTTTTTATGCCCCTATTGATGAGGAACGCGTAGAAGAAGAGCGGGATACCAGCCTGGGAATGATCCGTACCGAAGTACTATGTAGCCGGTGCGAAAGCCACCTGGGACATGTTTTTGACGATGGCCCCGTACCTACCGGACAGCGTTACTGCATGAATTCCATTTCGTTGAGTTTTGAAAAACAGGAAAGCCATCATCACTAAGCTATTTTTATTCATCATGATGCAACCTTATACCCATGGCTTCCCATGCCCTCAGTCCTGAAGAGCTGTCCCGCTATAATCGCCACATTATCATTCCTGGTTTTGGCACAGCAGGTCAGCAAAAGCTAAAAGACGCCCGCGTACTGGTAGTAGGCTGCGGGGGGCTCGGAGCCCCCTTGCTTTCCTACCTGGTAGCAGCAGGTGTAGGCACCCTGGGGTTGATGGATGATGACCTTGTAGACCCCAGCAACCTACACCGGCAGGTACTTTTTAGCCTGGAGGATGTAGGCAAGCCTAAGGTAGACGCCGCTGCCCACCGGCTTCACCAACAAAACCCTTACGTGAAGCTGGTTAGCTATCAGGAAAAGCTAACCTCTAAAAATGCCCTTGAAATCATCGGTCAATATGACATCGTAGCCGATGGTACTGATAATTTTCCCACACGCTATTTGGTCAATGATGCCTGTGTTTTGCTAGGTAAAACCAATGTTTACGCATCTATTTACCGGTTTGAGGGTCAGCTATCGGTTTTCAACTACATTGATCAAAAAGGGAATAGCGGCCCCAATTACCGCGACCTCTACCCTAGCCCGCCCCCGCCCGGACAAGTTCCCAGTTGTGCTGAAGGAGGCGTACTTGGCGTACTCCCCGGCATCATGGGAAGTCTACAAGCCAACGAAGTGATCAAACTTATTACGGGTATAGGTGAACCTCTCGCTGGTCAGCTATATGTTTTTGATACGCTAAGTTTTGAGAGCCGTAAGCTTAAGTTCGGTAAGCGGGAAGATAATCCTCTGAGAGGTAACCCTCCTATGCTTGATGCACTGATTGACTATGAAGCTTTTTGTGGAATTGGATCCCAACAAGAAGACGAAAATCATTTAGAGCACATAACCCCACTGCATCTAAAAGAAATACAGCAGCGCGGCGATGCGCATTATTTGCTGGATGTACGTCAACCGTACGAATATGATATTGCCAATCTGGGAGGACATCTTATTCCCCTTGATCAGCTTAGCGCAAACTTTCATAAGATTCCGCAAGATCAAACTATCATCGTACATTGCCGTAGTGGACAACGCAGCCAGCAAGCGATTGCAATGCTCAAAGAGGAAGGTTTTCAGAAGCTGTTCAATTTGAAAGGTGGCATCCTGGCCTGGGCCGCTACTGTAGACCACAATATGCCAACTTATTAGTCATCTGCCGGACGACTTACCCGTGGCCACACTCCCAGTGTGTCAGGGCATGTGGCTAGTAATTCTTCCTGGGTTTGATTCAGTACGGGATGTTTCCAGTCTGGTGACAACTCACACAAGGGGACAAGGGCAAAACGGCGGTTCTGAATTTCAGGATGGGGCAAGGTCAATTCCTGATCGTGAGTAATCATCTGCCCATAATAAAGGATATCTATGTCAATAAGTCGCTCACGCCATTTTCCAACTTTCTTTTTTCCGATCGTATTTTCTATGTCTTGCAGGGCCTTTAGCAAGGCGTGCGGCTGAAGTTGGGTTTCAAGCTGCAGTGCCTGATTGAGAAAAGCAGGCTGATCGCTTATACCCCAGGGCTCAGTTTGGTACACTTTGGATTTTTTAGTAATAACCCCTGTATTTTTTTCAATCAACAGACAGGCTTGTTTCAGCACCTGAAGGCGATCACCCAGGTTGGTACCCAATAGTATATATATACCTTCTGACAAGCTCAAAAGTGGAACAACTTTCCTGAAAAAACCTTATATCTTTGGACTTTCAAAATTGTAAGATAAAACTTTCAAATCAAACCGAATACACGACATGAAGTTTTTAAGAAACGTACTGGCAACCCTGTTGGGACTTGTTATCTTTTTTGGACTGATCGTCCTGATTTTCGCAGGCATTGCCTCCAGTGCTGCCTCAGATCAGGAAGTAGAGATAGCCAATAATTCTGTGCTTAAAATTGAACTGGACCAGCCCATTGTTGAGAGAGCTAAAGAAGACCCTTTCGGCACATTGCCTTTGCCCGGTGCCAATACGGGTACTATCGGTCTGTTGGGCCTTAAGGAGGCTATCTTAGAAGCTAAGGCTAACGATAATATCAAAGGCATTTACCTGGATGCTGGCTTTACCCTGGCTGGTTTTGCTACTTTGGAGGAAATCAGAAATGCCTTGCTGGACTTTAAAGAGTCGGGTAAGTTTATCGTCGCTTATAGTGAGATTATGACCGAAAAAGCTTACTACCTGGCTTCTGTGGCAGATCAAATCTATATTCATCCCCAGGGAGATCTTGAGTTCAACGGCTTTGCTGTTACTACGACCTTTGTCAAAGAAACGCTGGAAAAGATTGGCGTAGAACCGCAAGTGTTCAAAGTGGGTGATTTTAAAAGCGCCGTTGAGCCTTTTACACGCAATAGTATGAGTGACTCCAGCCGACTGCAGACCCAGGCATACCTCGAAAACATCTATGGCGTATACCTCGAAGGTGTTTCCGAGTCATTAGGCAAGCCGGTATCCGAAATACGTGCCCTGGCTGATTCTATGAAAGCGCGCACACCGGCACTGGCCAAAAGCTACGGCCTGATTACCGATACAGCATACTACGATATGGTGGTGCAAAAGCTGGGTGAAGCACTGGAACTTGAAGCTGATGACGAGGGCAACATTGATCCGGAAGAAGTTGAGTTCATCTCTCTCAAAAAGTACCAAAAATCTTTAAAGAGTGAGGCAGATGATTATTCACGCAACCGTGTAGCTGTGATCGTGGCCGAAGGCAACATCCTTCCCGGAGAAGGGGACGATAATGTGATAGGTGGTGAAACCTTCGCTAAAGAGATCAGGAAAGCCCGGCTGGATGACAATATTAAAGCCATCGTACTAAGAATTAATTCGGGAGGTGGCAGCGCACTAGCCTCCGACGTGATGTGGCGTGAACTGCAACTGGCTAAAAAAGTGAAGCCTGTCATCGCATCAGTTTCTGATGTGGCTGCCTCAGGGGGATACTATATGGCTATGGCCTGCGATACTATCGTTGCCCACCCCAACTCTATTACCGGCTCCATCGGTGTTTTTATCCTGTTTCCCAACTTCAACCCGCTACTGGACAAAATCGGCATACGTACAGAGGCAGTAGGGACAGGCGAATTTTCCAGCTTTCCCAGCGTATCTGAAAGCCTGACTGAAGCAGAAAAAGACATTATCCAGAACCTTGCTGACCGTACCTATGAGGATTTTGTCAGCAAGGCAGCCCAAGCCAGGGGCATGTCCTTTGATGAGTTGGAAGCTGTGGCTTCAGGCCGGGTATGGAGTGGCAAAGAAGCCATGGACCGCGACCTGATTGACGTTTTCGGAGGGCTGGAAGAAGCCATTGAGATCGCTCGCACCCAGGCCGGACTGGAGGATGATTATCAGGTTCGCTACTATCCGCGCCAGAAGACCTTCCTGGAACAAATCATGAGTGAGCTAGACCAAAGTGCGAGTGCTTACCTGATGGAGAGAGAGCTAGGTATGGCCTACCCTTATGTCAAAAAGCTGAAAGAAGTACAACAGCTACAGGGCGTACAGGCGAGGCTTCCTTTTGATATTGAGATCCATTAGCAGCAAACCATTGTTCAATAAAAACGGTCGCCTTAGATGTAAGGCGACCGTTTTTTGTTAAGCCCAGTGTTGATGTACCTACTGCTTGAGAAAACGGTGGCTATATACCCGTGTTCCTTGTCTCATTTGTAAAATATAGCTGCCGGCCCTCAGATGCTGCAAGGGTAAGTTGATCAGGACAGAACCAGGCTGAGGCTTCTGTAGATGGCTCAGTACTTTTCCTCCGCTGAGGCTGTAAATATCAATCCTGACATCTTCGCTGGCATGATGCCAAACCCCACTTAAATCTACTGTCAGATAATCTGCCACCGGATTGGGGAAGAATAAAACTTCTTGTTGTTCAATATCAGCCAGGGTAGAGTTTACGAGCAAGGCTTCTGATATAAAGCGGCATTCACCATTACTAATTTGCACAGTATAGCTACCTAAATCAGGGTTTTCACCAAGGATAAGACTACGACTGTTAGCTCCCGCTACGGGTGTACCATCCCTAAACCACTGATAAGAAGGAGCCACAACGGATGAAAAGAGGCTATCGCCATTGAAAACTACCTCGGGCACTGTAAGGCCACTGGTATTGGCGGGTACTACAATATCACGGCTCCTCGATGCGGTGGTTTCCCCGTTAGAAATGGTCAGGGTGACCGTGTAGATGCCAGGAAACCTAAACTGATATTCAGGGTTTTGGCCACTAACGCTCTGATCCGTAAACTGAGGGTCGTCAAAAGTCCAGGTCCACGAGAGAGGGTCACCGGTACTGAGGTCTACAAAGCTAGCCGTACCCTGCGGGCAGAGAAAATCAGCCCTGAAGTTGGCAAACAGCAGGTTGTCACAATTACCAGGTATCCACCCAGCCGTATTGCTGCCCAGTTGGCTGTTATCGCCCGCCACAAAAGGCGTAATGCCCGTAACCGACACATTTTCTACAGTGATAAAATCAAAGCAAAAGCGCGCTAATTCGTTTTCTGCAACAAGATTGGCCACCCCCCCTTCCGCAGTGATATTGATCAGGTCCGATGCTTGCCCGTTACCGCTAAATACGCTATTGATCTGTTGTGTTGTACCGCCCTGAAGAATAATATCGCTTTGCGCTGAGAGCTGGACGGTATCCAGTACATTACTTCCATTAAGTCTGATTTGGCCATTGACAACAAGCTTACTGATGCTATTGCTTCCGTTGATCAACAGGTTGGTGTTACTCCCTACCACAACATTACCCAGAACTTTACCAGCGCCATTAAGCACGTATTCGGCTACGCCTTCACCGGTGTTAGCAAAGTTGAAAGTTGAGTTAGAAAAATCTACTGTAGTATTGGCGTTCAGGTTAATTTCTTCCAACCCGCTAAGCTGGGAGCCAGCAAAGTTCAGGGTCTGCTCAAACCCTAAAGGCACATCAATAGAACGGGCACTCACTTGTTTGTCTACTGCGCTCAATGTACCTCCCTGCAAGGTTATAGTCCGGGTGTTCAGATTGGAAAGCAAATTCCAGCGGGCGTTAATACCATTGACCTCCAGGTCTACATTGGCCAGTGCATTGTTGGGTGTCCTGATATAATTCCCCTTACTGGTTTCACCACTTAGACGAAGTAGGCCGTTCGTAAAGTTTACCCCATCCTGGCTAATATCTATGGAACCGTTGACATTCAAGGCAAAACCCTGTAGTTCAAAAGTAGCAGCCGCATCGGTGTACCAGTTAATATTATAGGCAGATGCATCTTCGGAAAGGGTTACCTGAGGGCTGGCCGTAGAAAAAGAAGCATCATCAAAAATAACCGGGCTTTCAATCCCAGGCACGCTATTAGCCGAAGGCCCGCCGCTTCTCAAAGACCAGTTAGCCGGGTCATTCCAGTCGCCACTGTTACCGATCCAGTAGTAGGTAGTCAGGTCTGTTTCTGGTTGTTGAGCACTTACCAGCAGGGAAAAATCCTGGCGGTCATTCGTAAGTTGCCCTTTATGATTGATCACGATCGTGTATTCACCTGGCGCAGGATTGGGTATTTCAATTTTTTCTACATTATCGCGAAAGTTATCGCCTCGGCTGGCTGGCCGGGAAGGGTTGCTGGGGTCCATGATCCACGGCAGGAAGGTACTATCTTCACTAAAAACCCGCATATCCAGGTCGTTGATCAGCATCAGGCTGTCGGAGTCCAGGGTAGGTGCTACCGGGTTGCCGGGTACATCGGTCCAACTAAGCGTAGCTACCAGTGGGGCATTACCATCTGAAGTTACCGTAAACACCCGTATCCCTTCGTTGGTAAGCGTGGATTCCCGTATTTGGAAGTTTTCATCATCCTCACGGGAAATATGAATGGCCGCACGGTCAGCCGCCAATATGCCCCAGCCAAATTCATAATTAGGGCCAGGATCAGGTTTTGCCTGTCGAGCAGTATGGATGGCTAGCCCTTTGAGTGTAGCAGCCCGCATAAAAGTGCCGGAGTTGACGCGGGCATAAAGCTCCTGCAAGAGCAAGAGCGAACCGGTAGCATTGGGCGCTGCCATAGAGGTACCCGACTGCTGCTCATAAGCATCAAAGGCTTCTGATACAGAAGAGAAGATGTTCACGCCAGCGGCCACAATATCCGGCTTGATACGACCATCATCGGTAGGTCCCCAACTGCTGAAGCTACTCATAACTACATCATCGGGACCACGGTAGCCGTTGGGTATAGCTTCTATGGCACCAACGGTCAATATGTTTTTACCTACGCCTTTTGGATCAAGGACATCGTAGGGGCCATCGGGTGGGGCGCCCGAGCCATCGCCTACATCGTTGCGATCATTACCGGCTGCTTTTACCATGAGGTAGTAAGGTGCGTTGTAAGCAATATCGTCCCAGACACGGGAGTCACCTTCGGAGTAATAACCAAATTTGTAGTCTTCTATGCTACTGATGCTTTCGTCACCAAACCAACGCCAGCCGCTACCGTCCTGTACCACCTGCCATCCGGAAACCAGACCGTAAGAGTGGTTGGAAATAAGCATCCCATCAGCGGCTTCTTCGGCTATTTCCGCGTTATCGTTGTTAAAATCGTAGCTGGTCAGCAGCACTTCGTTGGCCATACCCCTCGCTTCTGCAGTAATGCCTGTCGCGCCGATGGTTCCGGCTACGTGGGTATCGTGCGTACCAAAGGGCGAGTCATCTACGATACTGATGCGCCCCCTCAGCTCCCGGTGCTCCTCGTTGATAGACCCTGCGTCCCACACACCTACGGTATACCCTCTGCCAGTCAGGTTAAGCCCCAGGTCAGAACGCGGTTGCAGGCGGTCCGTACCGGTAGTAACTGCTGCTTCTACGTTAAAAGTTTTGTAGTAGATCGGGTGCCCTGCCTGGTTGATCCGCTGTAGCCGCATAGTGATACCATGCGCAGGGTTTTCGTCTACCAACCAGTTTTTTTGGAAAGCTATATCACGGGCACTGCTCCGTGCCGTTTCTGCCCTGGTTTTCATTTGCTCGGCCATCTGCAGCAAATAAGTACGATTGGTCGCCTCTTTTACCTTTTGCAGCCCTTCGGACTGGGCGTTAGCTAAGGTTCCGGCAAACAGCAAGGCTAAGCTCAGTAAGCCTCGGTTCATATATGTTTTGATAATGTTCATAAGTCAAAAATCCTTCATTTTGTAGGACTAATCAGCTGGCACATAGGTTTCCAGCAGGAAAGCGGGAGCATCTTTTACGACGCCTACGCTAGTGTCAAGGCCAATCTGTATGTCATAGCCCCAGATAAGTAAGTTTTCTTCCAGGGCCACCAGAGTGTAAGGCACTTCGGTGCCCAGGTCAATGATGCGGTTTACCTGGTTGAGTCGCCAGCGTCCGCTCACTATTACGCTTTCGTCTTCTTCATCGCACTTAGAATCCCCCTCCCCTAGCTCAAACACCTGTCCCTCCCGGTAAAAGATGAATACGTCATCAATCTGGCAGGGTGGGATGCCCCGGTTGAAGCTAATGGTATCAGTCTCTCCACCAATCTCAATCACCAGGTCGCGGGAGATACGTTGCCATGACTTACTTTCTTCGCCTGTTAACAGCTGGGAATAGGTAGCCGGTTCAGCTTCTAATTCTTCCTTACAACCAGTGAGGCCAAGGCTCAGCAGGGCCAGTAAGGCGCAGGCGATAGGGATCATTTGTATTTTCATTGTTTGGTAGCATTTACGTTCCACTCTGTACCGCCAAATTCGTCCAGGGTATAGGTGAAACTCATTGTGCCACCATCCTGTATATTAAACGTACCCTTATTGATTGTTCTGGCGTTACCTGCCAGGCCCTCTACGTTGCCGACTACTTGCTCAGGAACGATAAATTCATTTCGGCAAAGATCCAGGTAAGCGAATACTGTTCCCCCCAAGCCTTCAATTCCTCCGAAACCCCGGATAAGTATGCGGTTGTTGTTGTTAAAATCCGGGGTAATGGTCACTTCATAGTTTGACTGGCCCTCAGAAGTGGCGGCTTCTTCGGTAACGTCCCAGCTTCCCTCAAAAAGTTTGAGATTTTGCAGACAGTCATCATCGGTGATGGTAAAGCGATAAGTCCTGCCAATGACTGAACTGGGCCCGGAACTGATGCTAAAGTTATTATCTACCGATTCTATTTTGAAAACGATATCACGGTCGCCGTCTTGCTCGTTGTTGTTAATCAGGTCAAACGCGATGGTAGCAAAATTCTCTCCGGCAGGTACTACCAACTCACGACTTTCGTCGCTTAGGATCGCAAAGTCTACGCCTTCTTCTGCCGTACCGGCCAGGCTGTAAGTGATACGCACCTCCTGATTTTGCAGGGCAGAAAGCAAATGTATGCTCACCTCAATGGGTTCATTGAGATTGGCTTCTCCACCGGCATGAAAATTTTCTACTTCTTGTCCTTCAGTTTCCGTAAAACGAACCTGATTAGGCCCTTCAAAAGCCATTTTCTGGGGCTCACAGGCCCAAAAACAGGATAGAAGAAAAACTGAGATATAAATAAAATGCTGCTTCATAGATGTATGGGCTAGTATCCAGGGTTTTGGGCATTGGCCAGGGCCGGATTATTTTGTATTTCCCGCAAAGGAATAGGCCACAGCAAGTCAGTATCTGACCAATTAGGCGAAACCGAGTTCATCACACTGCTGGCACTGCCCGTTCTTTTAAGATCGTACCAGCGGTGTCCCTCAAACGCCAGTTCTACCTGCCGCTCCTGCTGTATAGCCTGAAGTAGCTGACTTTGTCCGCTGATACTTTGCAGGTTATCAGCACTGGCCGAACGCTGCCTGACGATAATGAGATCTTGAAGCCCACCATTGGTACCGGTAATTCGCCCCTGTTGGGTACGCGCTTCGGAACGGATGAGGTACATTTCGGCCAGGCGGAACAACGGAATGTTAGTGAAAGGGCCATAACGGGTCACGGTCCAGCCATTGTCCGAACCGCTGAGGTTATCAGCGTCAAACTCCAACATCTGCTCCCGGTCACCGCCAATGCTGCGCAGGGCAGATATGATCTGGTCACGGGGGATAATCTCACGGCGACCTACCAGCAGGTTGTTGATGCCAAAGTTGGTGCTCGTTCCCGGATTGTCATTGGCACTGTATACAATCTCCAGGATGGATTCACTACTAAAATCATCAGTTACCGCCTCAAAATTACCTTCTAATGTATAATCGTCTGTATTGACTCCGTCTATGACTTCAGTGGCGTAACGTTCAGCACTTTCCCAATCTTCACGATAAAGGTAAAACCTGGCCAAAGCAGCCTTGGCCGCACCATTGCTCAAAAAGCCAGCATTGGAGGGGATAGTAGGTAACTTGTCAATGGTAAACAGCAACTCTTCTTCTACAAAATCCAATACCTCATTGACCGGAACCGTACCTACGTTGCGATTATCAGAAATACTGGTAGTGGTTACGATAGGTATATCACCAAAGGTATAGGCCCCCAGAAAGTAACCGTAAGCTCGAATAAAGCGGGCTTCGGCTTCCAGCCTGGCTCTGTCAGTGTCAATAAGGCCAGTCACTTCAGGCAGGCCTTCCAGCAGGAAGTTGACCCGATAAGCGGTGCTGTAGATCACCCCCCATAGCGCGGAGGCTGTTCCATTGGAAGCAGAAAGGTCGTAATTGCCAATTTCTATGTACTGGGTAAAAGTCCCGTTTTCCTGCAAATGATCCGCCATCATATCACCGGCGATAACCTTAGGTGTAGCCATATTCGCCAGCCCCCGGTAAATACCCGAGACAACTACCTGCGCGGAACCGCCATCGGTAAGCACCTGGTCATCGGTGATGCGGTCTACAGGTTGGGGTTCCAGCACACCCTCGCAAGCCAGCAAAAATATCAATGCCAGGCAACCTGCGTAAAAGCCGCTACGCCTACCAGCCATTACTAACTTTTTCAATGTATATCTGCTTGTCATATTACTGCCCAATCAAAAATTTTAAAAACTAGCATTCAAGCCAACCGATAGGGTCCTGACCTGGGGAAAAGTGAAGAAGTCTAGCCCTTGCGACACCGTGGAGCCATCCAGGGAATTCACTTCCGGGTCTGCACCACTGTAATTGGTAAAGGTGAGCAGGTTGGTACCCGCTACAAATACCTTAAAGTTGTCCATCATAAGCTTGTCCACTATTTGCTGTGGTAAGTTATAGCTTAGTGACAGGTTCTTCAGACGGATGTAGGAAGCATCTTCTACAAAACGGCTGCTAAAGCGGTTGTTGAACGTATTCCCTTGCTCGTATTTAGGAACATCGGTGATGTCGCCTTCGTTCTGCCAGCGATCCAATGCTTTGCGCACCTGGTTGTCGTCCAGGCTTTCACCACTATTCAGCAAAGATTGATTGGCGAAATTGATCATCTGATTTCCCAGTGAATACTGAAAGAACACACTAAGTTCCAAAGTTTTGTAAGTAAAGGTGTTGGTGAGCCCTCCAAAAATATCTGGT
>JGI12109J20283_10454021_pt1 | contig 15000 bp, 10 predicted proteins | sample ElkSlonscriptome_12_FD_20283 | JGI IMG/M metagenome (IMG submission 20283) | reverse complement strand
ATCCACCCGCGCCCCCTCCAGCCGCCCGGAGGGCAGTTCCACGTTGGTGCGGGCCAGCGCCAGGCGCACATCGGTGGGGGTGACCCCGTAGGCCAGCATCCGGTCCGGGTCCAGCCACAACCGCATGGAGTATTCCTTGTCACCCCAGATATCCACCCGGCCCACCCCGTCGATGGTCTCGAAGCGGGGCTTGAACAGGTTGTCGGCGATCTCGGTGAGTTCCAGCAGACTGCGCTGGTCGCTCTTGATATTCAGGAACACGATGGGATCGCCGTCGGCGTCGGATTTCTCCACCGTGGGCGGATCGGCATCCTCCGGGAGCTGGTTCACCGCCGCCGAGGCGCGGTCTCGCACATCGTTGGCCGCCCGGTCCAGATCGTCGCCGATCTCGAACTCCACGGTGAGGGTGGCGCGTCCCTCGCGACTCACCGAGGTGAGGCTCTTGATACCGGAGACCGTATTCACCTCCTCCTCCAGCCGCTCGGTGATCTGGTTCTCGATCACCGTGGCGCCGGCCCCGGGATAAGAGGAGCGCACGCTGATGATGGGGCGCTGGGCGTTGGGAAATTCCCGCACCCCCAGATAGCGGAAACCGATGACGCCGAACAGCACCACCACGATGGACAGCACGGTGGTGAACACCGGGCGCTGGATGAAAAACTCGGCGGGTTTCATGGTCTAGCCCTGGCGGTCGTCGACATTGCCCGGGCGCAGACCGTCCGGCGTGCGGCTCTCCTCGGCCACCGCCACCTGCTGGCCATCGCGAAGCGACTGCACGCCCAGATAGATCACCCGGTCACCGGCCTTCAGACCGCTGGTGATCTGCACCTCCTCGTCGGTGCGTAGCCCCACCTGCACGGTCCGCTCCACCGCCTTGCCGTCCTCCATCACATACACCTTGTTCCTGTCCAGCCCCCGCACCAGCGCGGTGGACGGCACCATCAGGGCATCATCTATCGTCTCCAGGGCCAGTTCCACCGTGGCGAAGTTGCCGGGCAAAAGCTTTCGTTCGGGATTGTCCACCAGCGCCCGTACCCGGATGGTGCGGGATACCTCGTCGATGCGCGGATCCCAGGCGTAGACCTCGCCGCTGAAGCGCTCGTCCACGCCCGCCACCGTGAGTTCCACCGGCTGATCCCGCCGCAACCGGGACTGGTACACCTCCGGCAGGCCGAAGGTGAGCTTGAGGGTGGAGACCACGTCCAAGTTGGCGATGGGGATGTCGCGGTCGATGAGTTCGCCGGGGCTCACGTTCCTGAGTCCGATCACCCCAGAAAACGGCGCCTTGATCACGGTCTTGGCCAGCCGTGCGTCGATCAGTTCGATGCGGGTCTCCAGGACGTTGCGGCGGGACAGGGCCTGGTCGTAGGACTCCTCCGGGGTGAGCCCCTGCTCGCGCAACCGCCGCTGGCGGCGGTAGTTCTCCTCGGCCAGACGCAATTCGGTTTCCAGCGCGGCCTTCTCGGCGCGCAGCTCGGCGTCGTCCAGCTCCACCAGTACCTGGCCCCGGGTCACCTCGCTGCCCTCGGAAAACAACACCCGGATCACCCGCCCGACGATCTCGGCGCGCACGGTGATGGACTCGCCGCCGGCCAGCGAGCCGTTCAGGACCAGTTTGTCCTCCAGGGTCTGCGGGTCCACGTTCACCACCCGCACCGCCGTGGGACTGCTCTGGCGCCCGCCGCCGGAGGATTGTCCACCCTCGGTGGCCATGGCCATGAATTTCGGCACCGCCAGCGCGATGCCGATGATCAGCAGGGCGGTGGGTAAAACCCAGACTCTTGCACTTCGATTGGCCATGCCATGCCTCCCGGACAGGGTAGGGTCCATGAATGTCATTACACCGGCAACGGATTTTAGAAAAGATTCAATCGGGAAGACGCGGTTTCGGCGGCGGCGACGGCGCAGGTGGTGATGGAATCCAGCGCGGTGTCGCGCACGTAGAGGGTGTCCAGTTGCTGGGCGACCTTCTTCCTCCCCCCTTTCTCAAGATGCTGTTGGCGAACGCTATACCGTCGTCCCCGCGAGCGCGGGGACCCAACCATACTTTCAGGCACCACCAGACGTTTCGTCCAGAAAACCACCGCCGTGACACTCGGAAAAGGGAGGCGCTGGAAAAGCAGGGGGAAACACAACATGGCCAATCTCGGCGCCACTACAGATCCATGCAATTGGCGTAATACGTGGTGGTCGCCGGCCAGTCACTGAACACCCCGATCACCCCCACGTCCCGCGCCAGCACGTCCAGCAACACCAGCATGTCGCCGTCGTCGTCGATGGCATCCTTCACCGACTGATAGTACCAGCCGCCCCCCTCGTGCAACCGCCCGGAGCGCTCCAGCGTCCAGGTGATGATATCCAGCCCCGCTTCCCTCGCCGCCACGGCATAGGCCGAGGGCACAATCTCGCCGGCCTCGTTCAAGGTCACCAGCACCCACAGGGGCGGGGCGATGATGTTCACACCTCGCCCGGCCAGTTCAGCCATACCTGGTGACAGACTCGCCGGGCCGTTCGGATCGAAATCCGCCTCGTTGTAGCGATCATCCAGATACACCGCCTGCTCGCCGAAGGCCGGCTCGTTGTCGATCCAGTACAGCACATCCTCCCGGTTGAAGGACTGCGCCCACACCCGCTCCGCCGGTACCCCGGCGGCCCGGTACTCGTCGATCAACTGCTGGGCATAGTCCGCCTGGCTGTACTCGCCCTCAAACGGCATCGCCACCTCCGGGGACTTCAACTCCGGGGCCATACCGGTGCCGAGTTTCTGGAACAGAGCAATACTCTCGGCGTGACTCAACACCGTACCGCAGGTGGCATACAGGTCGGTGCGCCAGTCGGCGGTGCCACCCAGATATTCCTCCACCGTGGTGGCTTGTGGGTCACTGGCGTCCATCTTACCGCACAGGGTCTTGAACTCGGCGAGTGTGATATCGCTGGCGCAGCAGGTGGCGCTGGCCTCGGTGCCCGCCTCGGAATCGGCGGGGCTGAAGGGCTCGCTGCACTTGGCCGCCAGCGCCGGCCGCGCCAGGATATCGGTGGTGGTGTGCAGATCGCACTGGGCATGGCGGCAGACCAGTTGCCGGTCCGCCGTGAAGGTCACATCACACTCCAGGATCCCGGCACCCATCCGCGCCGCCGCCCGGTAGGACGCCTCGGTGTGCTCGGGGAATTGCAGGGGGGCGCCCCGGTGGCCGATGGAGAACTCGCTCACTGCAAACGGTCCCCTGGCGCAGGACTCCAGGGTGGCCCTCAACTCGCCGTCGGCCAGCCTGTTCACCAGGTAATAGGGACGTGGCCCCAGTTGCACGTTCCCGGGGGCCGACAGCGCGGGGGCAATGATGCTCGCCGACAGCAGCAGCATCGGAACGGCTCGAAATCCAGACATCTTCATGGCAACTCCGGTGGACGTTGGACAACCTTGCACAACCATAGCCGCTGGCGATTCCCAGCGGGTGACGATTTCATGACCGATGAACCTCACCCCACCGCGCCTGCCATAAACAGCAAGACAACTCATTGATCATCCAGAGGCAAGCATGAACCGAGGCACCCAGTTGAACCTCTGGTACGTGGTCGGCGCGCTGTTCGCGCTGATGCTGTTCCAGAGTTGGTACACCGCCCGCAACGTGGAGGTGGTGCCCTACAGTCAGTTCAAGTCACTCCTGGAAGCGGGCCAGATCCAGGAGGTCTACGTCCGTGACCAGTACCTGGAGGGACGGCTGCACGAGCCCATCGACGGCAACGACCGTTTCATGACCAACCGGGTGGAGCACGAACTGGCCGAAGAATTCGAGCAGTACGAGGTCACCTTCACCGGGGTCATCGAGGACACCTGGCTGGGCGATATCCTCTCCTGGGTGATCCCCATCCTGGTGTTCTTCGCCCTCTGGATGTTTTTATTCCGCCGCTTCGCCGAGAAACAGGGCATGGGCGGGCTGATGTCGGTGGGCAAGAGCAAGGCGAAGATCTATGTGGAGCGCAACACTGGCACCACCTTCGACGATATGGCCGGCGCCGACGAGGCCAAGGCCGAACTGGAGGAAGTCGTCGAGTTCCTGAAGGACACCAGACGCTACGGACGCCTGGGCGCACGGATTCCCAAGGGGATTTTACTCGTCGGCCCCCCCGGCACCGGCAAGACTTTACTTGCCAAGGCGGTGGCCGGCGAGGCGGGGGTGACATTCTTCACCATCTCCGGCTCGGAGTTCGTGGAGATGTTCGTGGGCGTGGGCGCCGCGAGAGTCCGCGATCTGTTCCAGAAGGCCCGCGAGGCGGCACCCGCCATCATCTTCATCGACGAACTGGACGCCATGGGCCGCGCCCGGGGCATGGGCCAGGGCGGTGGCCACGACGAGAAGGAGCAGACCCTCAACCAGCTCCTCACCGAGCTGGACGGCTTCGAGACCACCGAGGGCATCGTGCTGCTGGCCGCCACCAACCGCCCGGAGATCCTCGACCCCGCCCTGCTGCGGGCCGGGCGCTTCGACCGGCAGGTGCTGGTGGACCGGCCCGAGAAACGCGGCCGGGCGGCAATCCTGCGGGTCCACCTGAAGCGCATCCCGCATCTTGCCGACGATGTCAGCCCGGAGGCGGTGGCCGAACTCACCCCCGGCTTCACCGGCGCCGATCTTGCCAATCTGGTGAACGAGGCGGCCCTCCTTGCCACCCGGCGCCAGCGCGAGGCGGTCACCATGGACGATTTCAACGAGGCAGTGGAGCGGCTGATCGCGGGCCTTGAAAAACGCAACCGGGTGCTCTCCGGCCACGAGCGCACCGTGGTGGCCCACCACGAGATGGGCCACGCACTGGTGGCGCTGGCGCTGCCCAACACCGATCCGGTGCATAAGATCTCCATCATCCCCCGGGGCGTGGGGGCGCTGGGCTACACTTTGCAACGCCCCGCCGAGGAGCGCTTTCTCATGAGCCGGGCGGATCTCAAGAACAAGATGGCGGTGCTCCTCGGCGGACGCGCCGCCGAGATTCTCATGTTCAACGAGATCACCACCGGCGCGGGCGATGATCTCAACCGCGCCACCGATATCGCCCGGGACATGGTGACCCGCTTCGGCATGGTGGAGAGCCTCGGCCAGATGGCCTACGAGGAGCGCCGCCAGTCGTTTCTCGGCCAGCCCGGCCCCATGGAGAAGCACTACAGCGAGGAGACCGCCCGGGAGATCGACTGCGCGGTGCGCGAACTGGTGGACGAGGCGCTGGCCACCGCGCTGCATATCCTCAGCACCTTCCGCCAGGAACTGGAGGACACCGCCCGGGTGCTGCTGGAGCGCGAGGCGCTGCTGGCCGACGACCTGCCGCGTCTGGATCTGTCCCGCCTGGGCAACGTGCCGAGCCTGCACAAGGAAGCGGCGGATGCGTAAACGCCAGTGGTTGCTGCCCCTGGGGATTCTCGCCGCCGGGGCGCTGGTGGCGGGCGGGATTTACTTTCTCAAGCAAGAACCCCAGAGCCAGCAACGGGAGCAACCCCCACCGTTCGTGGCCACCGAGCCGGTGAACGTCCACGGCGGTCCCATCCCGGTGATCGGCAACGGGCTGGTGCGGGCGGCGGCGCTGGTGCGCCTCGCCCCACAGGTGTCCGGACGCATCGTCGAGGTCTCGGAGAATCTGGAGAGCGGCGCCCGGGTGGCATCCGGCGAGATGCTGGTGCAGATCGAGCGCGAACCTTTCCGGATCGCGCTGCGCCAGGCCCGCGCGGAACTCGCCGCCACCCGGGCGGATCTGGAGTTCACCCGCCGGCAATTGGAGCGCCTGGACTCCCTCACCGCCGAGGGCTACACCGAGGAGCAGCGCTACGACGAGTTGCTGGCCCAGCAACAGCGCCTCAGCGCCCAGATCCAGCGCCTGCAGGCGGCGGTGGACCAGGCGGAATTGAATCTGGAATACACCACCGTGCTGGCGCCGTTCGGCGCCCGGGTGCTGTCCGAGGATGCCACCCCCGGGGACTATGTCACCGTGGGTCAGCAACTGGCGGAAATCTACTACGACGGCGCGGTGGAGATCCCGGTGTCGCTGGATGCCGCCGAGGCCGCCCTGCTGCCCGGGCTCTGGCGCCTGGACGGCGCCGCCACCGACCCGCGGCTGCTGGCCGAGGTGAGCACGGCAGTGGGCGAGCAGCGCTTTCGCTGGGACGGCCATGTGGACCGGGCCGAGGCCAGTATCGACCCGCAATCACGCACCGCGCGGGTGGTGGTGGTGGTGCCCGATCCCTTCCGCGGGGGCGAGCCCGTGGGTGAGGCCAGCCCAATCACCGAGGCGCCGCCGCTCCTGCCCAACACCTACGTCACCGCCACCATCGCCGGACGGGAACTGGAGCGCTATATCTCGGTGCCGCGCAGTGCCCTTAGGAACCGGAATGAGATCCTGGTGGTGAAGCCCGACAACACTCTGCGTATCGTGCAAATCGACCCCATCACCCAGGCCCGCGACCGGGTGCTATTGCAGGCCGATAGCATCAGCCCCGAGGACCGGGTGGTGACCATGGATATCCCCGAGGCCACCGACGGCATGGCGGTGCGCTTACAGCGGGAGCGCGAGCAGCCGGGCAGCGACGAAGAAGGTGAGGACACCGGTCCCACCGTGGCCCAGTCCGACACACCCTGATCGCCATGGAACCGGCACGCCCCTCCCTGGGGACAGGGTCCAGACCACAACCGATTCTCCGTCCAATATGAAATCCCCCATCGCCTACATGGCCGGCAACGGCGTTGCCGCCAACCTCCTCATGGTGTTCTTTCTGGTGGCCGGCGGCATCAGCGCCTTCACCCTCAACCAGGAGGTCACCCCCGACATCAACCTCGGCATCGTCGAGGTGCGAGTGCCCTACCCCGGTGCCTCCCCCGAGGAGATCGAGGATGCCATCGTCCAGCCCATCGAGGAGCGCATCCGCGGCATCCAGGGCATCCGCACCGTGCGCGGCACCGCCGCCCAGGGCGTGGGGGTGGTGCTGGCGGAGTTGCGCCTCGGCGCCGACACCGCCCAGAAGCGCGACGAGATCCAGGCCGAGGTGGACCGCATCACCAGCTTTCCCGGGGAGGCCGACGAGCCCATCGTCCAGGAACTCACCAACCGCACCCGGGTGCTGGCGGTGGCCCTGCACGGCGATGTGCCGCAGCGCAGCCTCAAGGAGATCGCCTACCGGCTGGAGGATGAGCTTTCGCTGCTGTCTGGAGTGTCCCTCACCCAGGTGACCGGCGCACGCGACTACCAGATCTCCATCGAGATCTCCCGGGACCGGCTGCGCGCCTACGATCTCTCCCTGCCGCAACTGGCCCGCATCATCCGCGACAACAGCCTGGACCTGCCGGCGGGCGATATCGAGTCTGACCAGCAGGAAGTGGTCATCAAGGTGGAGGGCGAGAACGAGGTCTACCGGGAATTCGCCGAGCTGGTGGTGCTGGCCACCGGGGACGGCGCGGTGGTGCGCCTGGAAGACATCGCCCAGGTGGACGACGGCTTCACCGACACCGCGCTCGCCAACCGTCTGGACGGGGAGCCGGTGGTGTTCGTGGAGGTCTATGGCGGCGAGAGCGCCCGGGTGCTGGATATCGCCGGGCGGGTGGAGACCTTCCTGGACGAGGAGTTCCAGGCCACCCTGCCCACGGGCGTGGAGACGCTGATCTGGCGCAACCAGGCCGAGCAACTGCGAAGCCGGGTGAACCTGCTGCTGAAGAACGCCGCGATCGGTTTTCTGCTGGTGGCGGTGGCCCTGACCCTGTTCCTGCACCCGCGCCTGGCCTTCTGGACCGCCACCGGCATCATGCTGGCGGTGGTGGGCACGGTGGCGGTGATGGTGCTGCTGGATGTGTCCATCAATCAACTCTCGCTGTTCGGCTTCATCCTGGCGCTGGGCATCATCGTCGACGACGCCATTGTCGTGGGCGAGAACGTCTACGCGGTGCAGGAGGGTGGCCAGGAGGGCGTGGAGGCGGCGGTGGCCGGCGCCCGGCGGGTGGCGAAACCGGTGATCTTCGCGGTGGCCACCACCATCGCGGCGTTCCTGCCGCTGCTGTTCCTGCCGGGCAGCATCGGCAAGTTCCTGGTGGATATTCCCACGATCGTCATTTCCCTGCTGGCGCTGTCGCTGGTGGAGTCGCTGCTGATCCTGCCCCACCACCTCTCCGGCAGGCGCCGGGAAGGACGGCGGGGGCGGCTGCGCCGGGGCATGGACCGGCTGCGGGGCGGCGTGGACGGGCGGCTGCGGCGCTTCACCGACGGCCCCCTGACCCGGGCGCTACGCTTCGCCGTGGCGGCGCCGCTGGCGGTGGTGGCCGGGGGCCTGGCCTTTGTGATGATCGCCGTGTCGCTGGTGATGGCCCAGTACATCCGCTTCGAGTTCTTCCCCACCATCGAATCCGAATACGTGCTGAGCGCCTTCACCCTGCCCGCCGGGGCCACCGGCGCGCAGACCCGGGAACTGGCCGATTATCTGGCTGCCAGCGCCCGGGCGGCGGGCGTGGCGCTGGCCGAGGAGGAAAGCGCCGGGAACCCCATCCGCCGCATCCACCTGAACGTGGGCCAGTCCCGTCCCAGCGGCAGCGGCGGCCCGGACCGGGGTAATCTCGGCATCACCCGCGCCAACCAGGGCTATGTGCAGGTGCAGTTGAGCGATCCCACCGACCGGGAACTGTCCGCCACCGCCTTCCGGGATCGCTGGCGGGAGATGGCCGCCCAGTTGCCCCGGCTCCAGGAGATCAGCTTCTCGGCGTCGCTGGTGGGCTTCGGCGCGGATGTGCAGATCCAGCTCTCGGCGGGCGACGAGGCGGCGCTGACCCAGGCGGTGGCGGATCTGAAGACCGCGCTCGGCCAGCAATCCGGGGTCTACAACGTGCGCGACGACCAGAACGCCGGGCAGCGCGAGGTGCAGGTGCGCCTGACGCCCGAGGGGCGGGTCTATGGACTGTCCCTGAACGATCTGGCCCAGCAGATCCGCGGCGCCTACTTCGGGGTGGAGGCGCTCCGGGTACAGCGCGACGAGGAGGAGGTGCGGGTCTACGTGCGCCTGCCCGAGGACGAGCGCGACTCGCTGGCCGATCTTCGCGATTACCGGATTCGCCCCCCCGGGGGCGGCGAGATCCCGCTCTCCCAGGTGGCCACCATCCGCTTCGACGAACAACCCACCACCATCACCCGCAAGAACGGGCGGCGCATCGTCACGGTGCTGGCCGATGTGGATCAGGCCACCGCCACCTCCAATCAGGTGGTGCAGCGGGTGCGCGACGACGCTCTCCCGGAACTGCGCGAGACGTTTCCGGACCTCAGGGTCTCCTACGGTGGCGAGCAGGAGGAGCAGCGCACCATCCTGCCGGCGCTGTTTCGCAACGTGGTGCTGGCGCTGTTCGGCATCTACACCCTGCTGGCGGTATCGTTTCGCTCCTATGTGCAGCCGCTGGTGGTGATGTCGGCCATTCCCTTCGGGCTGGTGGGCGTGCTGTTCGGACATCTGCTGCTGGGGCTGGACGTGACGTTTCTCAGTGTGTTCGGGTTGATCGGCCTGTCCGGGGTGATCATCAACGATTCCCTGGTGATGATGGATTTCGTCAACGAGAACCGCCGCGAGGGCATGGACATGGACGATGCCATCGTCGAGGGGGCGAAGAGCCGCTTCCGGCCGATCCTGCTCACCTCGCTCACCACGTTTCTGGGGGTCTCGCCGCTGATCCTGGAGCAGAGCGTGCAGGCGCAGTTTCTGGTGCCGGTGGCGGTGAGCCTGGGTTTCGGGGTGGTGTTCGGTACCGCGATATTGATGCTGTTCGTGCCGGCGGTGGCCAAGGGGCACTTCAGGGGCGAGGCGCGCTGGCGGGAATACCGGGAACGGCGCCGGGCGGCGCGGCGGCGGGAGGCGGCGGAGATGGGCGGGCGTTAGTCACCGCTCAGGCCGCCACCCCGGCGTCGCGCAGCGGCATCACCACCGGAAATCGAATGATGAACACGGTCCCCTGCCCCGGCTCGCTGCTCACCTGGATCTGCCCGTTCATGGTCACCGTGACGATGTTGTAGACGATGTGCAGCCCCAGCCCCGAGCCCCCGGCACCGCGTTTGGTGGTGAAGAAGGGATCGAACACCCGGTTTCGCACCGCCCGGCTCATGCCCGCGCCGTCGTCGCGAAATTCCAGGGTGATGGGATCCGTGTCGGCTTGCGGCGCGGTCACCCGGATGCTGATCTCGCCGGCCTCGCCAGGGGCGAAGGCGTGCAGCAGGGCGTTCATCACCAGATTGGTCAACACCTGGAACAGCGCCCCCGGATAACCGTCCACCCGGAGATCCGCCGGGCAGTCCACCGTCACCCGGTGGGGTAGCATCTTGAGGCGCGGCCCGAGGCTCAGGATCACCTCGTCGATATACCGCGCCAGCTCGAACACCCGCCGATCGTCGCTGGTCTGATCCACCGCCACCTGCTTGAAGCTCTGCACCAGCGCCGCCGCCCGCTCCAGGTTGGCCAGCATCAACCGAGAGATCTCCGCCTCGGTGGCAAGAAAACCCTCCAGATCCGAGCGGCGCAACGCCCCGCCGGTGAGCGACGCCCGCAACCGCCGGGCCTCGTCGCTGAGGTGGGAGGCGGCGGTGAGGGTGTTGCCGAGTGGGGTGTTGATCTCGTGGGCCACGCCCGCCACCAGCGAGCCCAGCGCGGCGAGTTTCTCGGTGCGGATCAGTTCCTCCTGAGCCCGTTCCAGTTCCCGGTAAGCCTGCTCGGCCCTGTGCTTGGCATGCAGCAACTCGGTCTCGTAGCGCTTCAGATCGGTGACGTCCTGGAAGCCGACGATGGCGAAGCCCTCGCCGTCCATCTCCACCGGGGTGGAGGAGACGATGAAGTGGCGCCCCACCCCGTGCTGGTCGACGAACGAGATCGCCTGCGGCGCCCGGTCCCCCACCCGCTGCACGGTGTCGGCGAACTCCCGCCAGGCGGCGGCGTCGGCAAGCGATTGCAACTCGTACCAGCCGCCGGGATTGGCGCCCGGGGCGATGGCCATCATCAGCGCCTCGGAGTTGAAGCGGGTCACCTGGCCGTCGCTGCGGCGCACCAGCATCAGCGGCACCGGCGCGGCGTCGAACAGCGAGCGAAAGGCCTCGGCGCTGGCCCTTCCGGCCGCCGCCAGCGCCTCGTTCTCGAAGCGCAGTTGCAGGGAGCGGCTCACCACCCGATCATGATGGCCCGCCGCCCGCCAGAGGTAGACGATCCCGCCCATGGCGGCGATGCCGATGGCCCGCTCGGCGCCGGCCTCGCCGACGAGATACAACAGCGTGATGGGCGCCGCCCCCAGCAACAGAAATCCCCGGTACAGGGCCGGACTCACCGACAGCGAACTCAGCGCCCCGGCGGTGAGGAAGGCGATCACCAGCATATTGAAGGCGCGCAGGATCTCGCCATGGTGGAACAGCAGCGGCGTAAATCCCCAGCCCACGGCGATGGCATGGGTGGCCAGCGCGAACCAGCGGTTCCAGCCCTGCACCTCGCTCAGCCGGGGCGCGGCGCGGCGAAAATGGATGAACAGATCGTAGCGCACCAGCACCGCCAGCGACTGATAGCCGGCCCAGCCGAACAGCACGCCGTGGTGGGCGTGGCCCAGAAAGGCGTAGACGAACAGGCCGATACCGATCAACTGGGCGTGGGTGAGAATGGGCGTGCTGGCGTGGAGCAGGCGCACCTGCTCCACGAACACCTGTTCGTTGCGCCCGGCGGGCGGCGTGCTCACTGACATGGTTCACCTCCGACGGACATCCGGTTTCCACATCCTCCCCCGCCTGACGGCGGGCGATTTCCACGGCGCCACGAGTCGAACCATCTGGAGGTATCCATTCCGCTGGCCCCGGACACCCTCAGCCCAGATAGCGCAGCGCCACCACGGTGATATCGTCGCTCTGCTCGGCCTCCCCGGCGAAATCCCGCACCCGCGCCATCACCCCCCGCACCAGCGCCTCCACTGGCCCATCACCCAGCGCCTCGAAAGCATCGCGCAGGCGTGTCTCGCCGAACTGCTCGCCAGCGGCATCGGTGGCCTCGTGGACCCCGTCGGTGGTGAGCAGCAGGGTATCGCCCGGCGCCAGCCGGTAAGCCCCGGCCTCGAAGCGACAGCCCTCGATGATGCCGAGGAGCGCCCCGCGCACCCTCGGTAACATCCCCACGGTGCCGTCGGCGCCGCGCAGCAGCGGACACTCGTGGCCGGCGCAGGCGTAGTGCAACTCGCCGCTGGCGGGATCCAGTTGCCCGTAGAAGCCGGTGACGAACAACCCGGTGCTGTTCTGCCGCTCCAGCAACGTGTTGGCTTCATGAAAGGTATCGGCGGGGGCCATGCCCAGGCTCGCCACCGATTCCAGGATGGTGCGGGACATGGCCATGAAGATCGCCGCCGGCACCCCCTTGCCGCAGGTGTCGGCGATGAGAAAGCCCAGCACCCCGTTGGGTAGCGGGAAGATATCGTAGAAATCCCCCCCCACCGCCCGCGCCGCTTCCATGGCGGCGAAACCCGCATAGTGGGGGCCGACCGGAAAACCCTCCGGCAGAATGGCCCGCTGCAGGGCGCTGGCCGCCGCCAGTTCCTCCTGCATCCGCCGCTGGGTCGCGCTGAGCGCGGCGTTGGCCGCCAGCAACCGCCGGGTGCGGCGGCGCACCTGTTGCTCCAGCAGGCGCTGGCGGCGCAGCAAACGGGCGTGCAGCACGGCATTGTCGAAGGCGCTGGCCACCCGGCTGCAATAGAGATCGATATAATCCTCCCGCAGGGCCTCGACGCCAGCCCCACCGGCCAGGTACACCACGCCGTCGTGACCATTGGGTGTGGTGATATAGAGTGTTCCGGCGTCGGCCCGCAGGCCCGGCTCGCGGGCCTGGAAGGCCGCCTCCAGCGCCACGCGGGCGGCGTCGGGGAGCGTTTCCCGGGGTTGCAGAAAGCAGCCGTCGTGGACGCCGCTGCCGGCCAGCACATGCAGATGCCGCAGGCCCCCCCGCTGGACGCCCCCCAGCCGCCCGCAGAACAGCGCCTCACCCCGATGATCCAGCAGATCCGCCAGCCGGGCCAGCGCCACCGCGGCGAGTTCGCGCATGCCGCGGGCCGCGAACACCGCGCTGGAGGCATCCACCACCCGCTCCAGCGCCCTGCGGTTTCGCTCCAGATCCACCATATCGGCATAGGCGCGCAGCGCCGCGATGGTGGCGGTAAAGAGTTTCTGGGCGGTGAGTTCGGTCTTGGACTTGTAGTCGTTGATATCGTACTCGCGGATGATCTCCCGCTCCGGCGCCTGCCCCGGCTGGCCGGTGCGCAGGATGATCCGCACGTTGCGCTGGCCGGCCTCCTGGCGAATCCGCCGCACCAGTTGCAGCCCGGCGTCCTCGCTCTCCATCACCACGTCCAGCAGGATCAGCGCGATATCCCGGCGCTCGCCCAGCAGGTTCCACGCCTCGGCGGCGGAGTAGGCGCTCAGCAGACGGATGGCGCGGTCGCGGAAGGACAGCGGACCCAGCACCACCCGGGTGATATGGTGTACGCTCTCGTCGTCGTCCACCACCAGCACCTGCCAGGGTCGATCCTCGCCCGGGCGCGGGGACGGTCCCGCCGTCGGCGCCTCGTCGGCGAACAGCAGGGGATCATCGTCATCGTCGATCATGGCTACAGCCCCGCAATGGCATCCCTGGGGCCAAGGATAACGCCTGGCCACCGGTGGACAAGCCCCGGCCGGCGTCGCCGGGACGCGCCGGGGAATGGGGTACCGAACCCCGGCATGGCGGCGCAGTGAGATCGTGCCCTACGGTCTCACCCCGCCATCCCCCGCGTAGCGGGATTGCGGACGCGCCAGCGGCTCGCCGTCCACCAGGATCTCGTCCACCCGCTCGTTATAGAAACACAGCCGGTCGATGATGGGCAGCACCTCGCGGCAGGGGTTGGCGTAGAACCAGATAAGATTCTCGTGGGTCCGCCCGCCCAGATCCAGATGGTAATACTCCGCCCGCCCCTTGTAGGGACAGCGGGTCTCGTAGGGGCTGAGGCGTAGCAACTCCCGGGATACGGCGCTGCGGGGCAGATAATAGCGGGTGGGCAGTCCGGTCTCGAACAGGAACACGTTGTCGGTGGCATCGGCGACGATCTCGCCCCCCACCACCACCTGCACCCGGCGCCGGGAATGCAGGCAATCCAGCCGCCGGTACGGGTCCCGGGCGTGGACGAATACCTCCTCGTCCTCCTCGTACCAGTGGTCCACCCTGTTCCAGTAGAAACTCCCGTACTGGCTGATGTCCGGGCACTGGGTGATGGGCTCGGGGTAGTGCCAGAAAGCGTTTTCCAGCACCCGATCCCCCACACGGATGGACGCGTAGTGGGCGGTACCCTTGAAGGGACACTCGGTGCGGTGCCCGCTTGGCACCAGCAGATCCTGGCGGATATCGCTCAGCGGAAAATAATACACCGGCAGATGATCGCTCTCGTGGAGCATCAGCGCCCGGGTGGTGTCGGCGACGGTCTCATCGCCCACCACCACCCGCAGGCGTTTCGGCACCGGCAGGGTGAACACCACGTAGCCGGGTTCGACGTCGTATTGCACCACCTGGTCCAGCGGCGGCAGATGGGGGCCGCGGCCCCGCAGTTTCGGGTCACGCATGGGGAGGACTCCCGGTCGATTGCAGCGTCTCCACGGGAATATGACAGAGGATCCCGTGGCCGTCTCCCGCCGTTCGCAGCGGCGGGGTATCGGTGAGCGCGGCGCGGTCGGCCACGGGCGGCACCGTCTCCCGGGCGCTGCCGGGAAACCAGCAGCGGGCCATGCCCGCCCCGGTGGTGGCGGGCGGCGGCGCCACCCGGCAGGTGTCCGCCACCGCCACCGGGCAGCGCGGCGCGAACACGCAGCCCCCGGGCAACTCCCCCGGCGCCGAGGCTCGTTCCCCCCTTTGAGAAAGATGCTGTTGGCGAATTCGAAAACTCTCCACCGTCATTCCCGCGAACGCGGGAATCCATGACCGGTTGCCGGCACCACGACGGTGAGTTCCTGGACTCGACGCCTGGT
>JGI12109J20283_10211842_pt1 | contig 15010 bp, 16 predicted proteins | sample ElkSlonscriptome_12_FD_20283 | JGI IMG/M metagenome (IMG submission 20283) | reverse complement strand
GCATCTCGACCCAACCCCATCCCTTCGCGACGAGCGCTTCGTGAACGACCTTGCACGTCGCCATGTGCGCACGCAGCGGTTCGATGAGCGCGCCGGGGAGAACGGTCGCGCGGTCCTTCTTCCCCTTTCCGCGCCGGACGGTCACGGTGCGGCGGGCGAAGTCGAGGTCCTGGTTGCGCAGTGTGCACGCCTCGAGGAGGCGCAGGCCGCTTCCGTAGAGGAGCATGGCGATGAGTTGAGGGTTTCCGTTCAAGCAGGAGAGGACCGCGCGGACCTCGGCGCGGGTGAGCACCGTGGGCAGTTTGCGCGGTTGCTTGGCGCGGACGATGTCGTCCATCCACGGCAGGTCGATCTCGAGCACGCGACGGTAGAGGAACAGGATCGCGGCAAGGGCCTGGTCCTGGGTCGCGGCGGCGACGCCCTGGTCGGTGGCCAGGTGACTGAGGAAGGCCTCGACGTCGCGCGGGCCCAGGTCGCGCGGATGGCGCAGGCCGTGGTAGCGGACGAAGCGGATCGTCCAGTGCCGGTAGGACTTGCGCGTGCGCGGGCTGTAGTGCCGCGTGCGGATCACGCGGTCGAGTTGGTCGAGGAGTCGCGGCGGCACAGGCGCCACCCTTCTGGGAGATCAGATCAGTCCGGGCGTCGGGACTCCCATCGTCGGGGTTCTCGACTCTGGTGGAAGACGGCAATGATGAACTCGTCGCCGAGGCCGACTCGCTGCGTCTCGTACCAGGCTCGAGCATCGCGGAGGTCTCCCTCGGCTTCACGCTCGACGTGGATGAATCGTTTCACTGCTCGGAGAGGAGGCGAGCCTTCACATCTTCCCAGGAAGACCCCTGGTCCGGATTCGTTCGGTACGCGGCGATCCGGCGGCGCAGCTCGGCCTCCTGGGCCGGTGTCAGTCGCGTCGTCCGGAGCTCGTCGAGGAGCCGATCGATCTCGGCGTGCACGGATGCCGGATCGGCCTCTGATCCGATCGAACTCTGCAACTCGCCCCGCAGGAGGCTGATCAGGATTTCCCGCTCGGCCTCGACGCGCTCATAGGCTTCGACGCTCAGCATGACCGCCGCCGCACGCCCCCGCTGCGTGATCACGATGGGCTCGCCGGCTTCCCGAGCCTTCTCGAGCGCCGCCGCCGCGTCCTGACGCAGATCCGTCACCGGAATGATCATCGGAATCTTGCCCATGGGAGGACCTCCAGAAGTACGCCGTAACGTACTCCTGGCCGTACGCCGGGTCAACCCAGCGCGAGGTCTCTACCCCCAGAACCCCACCACGGACCGATCCGCGAAGGCCTTGATCGGCGACCAGTACACCCCGAGCACCAGGGTCGGGATCACCAGCAGCACCACCAACGCCACGTGTGGCACGGCCAGGCCGAGGCGCCCGGTCTGGCCTTCGGGCGCGGGCGTGAAGTACATCGCCTTGGCCACGCGCATGTAGTAGTAGAGGCTCACCACGGAGTTGAGGACGCCGAGAATGGCCAGCCACCACATGTTCATCTCCACCGCCGCGGCGAAGAGATAGAACTTCCCGATGAAGCCGGCGGTGGGCGGCAGGCCGGTCAGCGAGATCAGGAAGACGAACATCGCGATGCCCAGGACGGGTTCGCGAAAGCCGAGTCCGGCGTAGTCGTCGATGTCCTCGCTGCCCATGCGATTGTTGAGCGCGATGACCACGAGGAAGGATCCCAGGGTCATGATCGCGTAGACGAGCAGGTAGAAGAGGATCGCCTGCAGACCGCTCTGGGTCAGCAGCACGAAGCCCATCAGCAGGTAGCCGACGTGGGCGATGCTCGAGTAGGCGAGCATGCGCTTCACGTTGTCCTGGCGCAGGGCCGCCAGGTTGCCCCAGGTCATCGTGACGGCGCTCAGGATCGCGAGCACCATGTCCCACTGCACGTTGCGCAGGACCTCGACGGTCGCTCCGCCGTCGCCGCCAACGAGGGTCGTGTAGAAGAAGCGGATCAACAGGGCGAAACCCGCCGCCTTGGGCCCGGCCGCGAAGAGCGCGGTGACGGGCGTGGGCGAACCCTCGTAGACGTCGGGCGTCCAGAAGTGGAAGGGCACGGCGCTGATCTTGTAGCCGATGCCGGCCATCACGAAGATCACGCCGACGAGGATGGTCAGTTCGTGGCCGCTCGACGCCGCGAGGCCGTCACGGATGGCGGCGAAGTTGGTCTCGCCGGTCAGGCCGTAGAAGAGGCTGATGCCGTAGAACATCACGCCGCTGCTCACCGCGCCCCACAGCACGTACTTCATCGCGGCTTCGCTCGACCGCAGGCTGAAACGCGCGAAGCCCGCCAGGACGTAACTGGTGATCGAGACGAGCTCGATCGTGAGCGCCAGCATGACCACGTCGGCCGCGCTGGCCATGCTCATCATGCCGAAGCACATCAACGCGAGCATGGCGTAGAATTCGCTCTGGTTCTCGCGGTCGCGTCCCATGATCTCACGACTGGAGAAGCTGAAGATCGCGGTGACCAGGGTCACGCCCAAGAAGACCAGCCGGAAGAAGTGCGAGAACGAGTCGACCACCATCATCTGGCCGAAGATGAAATGCTCGCCGACCGGCGGCTTGACCAGTGCCACGATCGTCGCCAGGACGGTCCCCGCGAGGAGCTTTCCGAAGACGAGCTTCGTCCGCTTCGGAATCACCAGATCGAGCACGATGCACCCGATGAAGGTGCCGAGCATGATCAGCTCGGGAATGTAGTAGCCGACGTCGGCCCAACTGAAGTTCATCGGTAGCCCCTAGACTCGACTAGAGAGGAACGACGCTGATCAGGTGCACCAGCGAGGTCCTGATCATTTCGATCAGCGGCATCGGATACACACCGAAGAGAATCACGACCACGGCGATCGGCACCACGCTGATCATCTCGCGCATGTTGATGTCGGGCAGGTCGGCGTACTTCTCGTTGGTCGGGCCCAGGAAGACGCGCTGCAGCATCCACAGCACGTAGCCGGCGCCGAGCACGATGCCGATCGCGCTGACGATGGTGATGACCTTGTAGACCTGGAAGGCGCCGACGAAGACGAAGGCCTCGCCCACGAATCCGCTCAGGCCCGGCAGACCGAGCGCCGCGAAGAGCGCCAACGAGAACATCGTCCCGTAGCGAGGCATCACGCGCATCATGCCGCCGAAGCCCTCGATCTCGCGGTGGTGCGCCCGATCGTAGATCACACCCACCATGAGGAAGAGCATCGCCGTGATCGTGCCGTGGTTGAACATCTGTAGCACGGCGCCGGTGATGCCGGCCTCGTTGAAGACGGCCATTCCCAGCAGCACGTAGCCCATGTGGCTCACCGAACTGTAGGCCACGAGCTTCTTCATGTCCGTTTGCGCCAGGGCGCACATGGCGCCGTAGACGATGTTGATCGCACCCAGGATCGCGAGTGACCAACTGAACCAGGCCGCGGCGTCGGGCAGGATCGGGAAGCAGATCCGCAGAATGCCGTAGGTGCCCATCTTCAACAGCACACCGGCCAGGATCACGCTGACCGCGGTCGGCGCCTCGACGTGCGCGTCGGGCAGCCAGGTGTGGAAGGGCACGATCGGAACCTTGATCGCGAAGCCGACGAACAGGCCGAGGAACAGCAGGTGCCGGATGTTCGGATCGAGCATCCAGGTCCCGTGGTTCGCCTGGTCCATCATGTGCAACAGGTTGAAGGTGTGCTCGCCGGTGACCGGATCGCTCACGTTGAAGTACAGGGCGATCATCACCAGCAGCATCAGCACGCTGCCGGCCAGCGTGTAGAGGAAGAACTTGATCGCCGCGTATTCCTTGCGCGGACCGCCCCAGATGCCGATCAGGAAGTACATCGGCAGGAGCATGACTTCCCAGAACACGTAGAACAGGAAGAAGTCCAGAGCGACGAAGACGCCCATCATGCCCGTCTCGAGCAGCAGGAAGAGCGCGAAATAGCCCTTGGTCGCTTTCTCGATCCCCCAACTGGCGATCACGCACAAGAAGCTGAGGAAGGCGGTCAGCAGGACCATCGTCACCGAGATTCCATCGACACCGATGAAGTACTCGATGTTGAAGGCGCTGATCCACGGTACCTGGGTCCAGAACTGGATCTCGGTCGTCGTGCGATCGAAGCCCAGCATCAGGAACACCGCGAGGGCCATCGGGACGAAGGTGAACCCGAGCGCCACGTAGCGGTGCATCTGCTTCTGGCTTCCCGGCAGGAACGCGATGATGGCCGCGCCGAGCAGCGGGAAGAAGGTCATCAGGGTCAGGAGCGAGCTATTCGCTCCGGGGGCCAGTTCGAGCATCTGCCCGTCACCTCTCCGGAATCCGGTACGTCGAGTCGGCTACGACAGCCAACCCGCGCGCACCACGAGGATCAACACCACGAGGCCTCCGACGAGGCCCAGGAAGTAGTTCTGCACGCGCCCGGTCTGCCACGTGGACAGCCAGTTGCCGATGTTCCGCAGCAGGTCGCCGACGGCGTTCACCAATCCATCCACGAACCACTCGTCCGTCAGTCCACCGAGTTTGCCCGCAGCCTTGCCCGCGGCGCCGACGCCGTTGACGATGCCGTCGATCACGTGCTTGTCGAAGGCGGCCGCGAAGCGTGTCGCGTTGAGGGTCTGGTGGACCAACGTGCCGTTGTAGAACTCGTCGACGAAATACTTGTTCGACAGCCACTTGTGCACGCCGGGGAAGGCCGCCAGCGCGCCGGCGCTACTGATGCTCTTGCGCCCGTAGGTCAGCCAGGCGAGCAGGATGCCGAGACCCGCGGCGAAAATGCTCATGATCATCGCGCGGTTGTGCGCCGTGTGATGGACGTCGTGGCCGCCCCCGTGATCGCCCGCCGCGGCGTCGCCGTGGGCGTCGTCGACGTTGTGCGGATCGACGGGATGCATCGATTCCGGCACGTCGGCGCTCGTGCCGTGGCCCTGGTCACCGCCGTGCGACTCGGTCTGTTGATCGTCGCCCTCGTGCTGCGGCGCCGCGTGCGCGACGTCGACGAAGGCGGGTAGGGTCGCGTGCACGGTCGCTCCGTGCTCGACGCCCGGATCCTGGACGAACTTGTCGAACCAGCCCATCCCGAGCATCGGAATCCCGCCACCGATCACGGCCAGTGTCCCGAGCACGACGAGCGGCGTCGCCATGCGCCAGCCGACCTCGTGCGCGTGGTCGTACTTCTCCTGGTTCCGCGGCTCGCCGAGGAAAGTCAGGAAAACGATGCGGAACATGTAGAAGGCAGTGATCGCCGCCGCGAGCAGGGCGAAGATGAACGGAAGGTAGTGACCGTCGGTCATCCCGAAGGCCAGCGCTGCGCCGAGGATGGCGTCCTTCGACCAGAAGCCACTGAAGGGCGGCACACCGCTGATCGCGATCGTGCACGCCAAGAAGGCGGCGAAGGTGATCGGCATCTTGTGGCGCAGGCCGCCCATCTGCCGCATGTCCTGCTCGTGGTGCATCGCGTGGATCACCGCACCCGAGGCCAGGAAGAGGCAGGCCTTGAAGAAAGCGTGCGTGGTCAGGTGGAACATGCCGCTCATCACGCCGCCCACGCCGACGGCCATGACCATGTAACCGAGCTGGCTGATCGTCGAGTAGGCCAGACCGCGCTTGATGTCGGTCTGCACGATCGCGATCGTCGCCGCGAAGATCGCCGTGATCGCGCCCGTGTAGGCAATGAACAGCAGCGCGTCGGGCGAGAAGAGCGGGAACAGCCGCGCGGTCATGTACACGCCGGCCGCGACCATCGTCGCCGCGTGGATCAGCGCCGACACCGGCGTCGGGCCTTCCATCGCGTCCGGCAGCCACACGTGCAGCGGCACCTGCGCGCTCTTGCCGACGCAGCCGAAGAAGAGAAGGATCCCGGCCCAGGTCCACAGCGATCCGCCGATCATCCCCTGCTCGACGCCCGCGAAGAGCGGTCCGTACTGGAACTCCCCGACCGCCGTGAAGAAGATCAGGATCCCCAGGAAGAAGCCGAAGTCCCCGACGCGATTGACCAGGAAGGCCTTCTTGTTCGCGTCGGCCGCCGAGTTCTTGTGGAAGAAGAAGCCGATCAGCACGTAGCTCGCGATGCCGACCAGTTCCCAGAACACGTAGAGGAAGAAGACCGAGTTGCTCAACACGATGCCGAGCATGCTGAACGTGAACCAGCCCAGGAAGGCGAAGTAGCGAGAATAGCGCCGATCGCCCCACATGTAGCCACTCGAGAAGAGATGGACGAGCAGACTGACCGTGGTCACCACGACCAGCATGACCGCGCTCATCCCATCGAGCAGGATGCCGAAGTCCACCTGGAAGCGGCCGACTTCGACCCAGGTCCAGCTCTGTTCGATCGGCGTGTCGTGCGTCCAGAAGTGCGCGAAGATCCGCAGCGCGAGCACCCAGGTCACGCCCAGGATCCCGATCCCCAGCCAGTCGCCGCGCCGCGGCAGCTTCTCTCCGAAGAAGAAGAGCAGCACGTAACTGAGCAGCGGCAGCAGCAGGATCGCGATCGCGCTCGTCATCAGGGGGTCCATCGTACCGCCTCTAGTTCCGGAGCCGGTCGACGCGATCGACCTGCACCGTGTTGAAGTTGCGGAAGACCGACAAGATGATCGCCAGCGCGACCGCCGCCTCGGCCGCCGCGATGACGATCACGAAGATGGCCATCATCTGCCCCGCGATGCCGGTGGCCACGTACTTGCCGAAGGCCACGAAGTTCAGGGCCGCCGCGTTGAGCACGAGCTCGACGCCCATCAGGATCACGATCGCGTTCCGCCGGCTGAGGATCGTGAAGACCCCCAGGGCCAGGAACACGGCAGACAGAGTCAGGTAGTGCGAGAGTCCGACGTCCATCAGGCATCTCCTCGCTCGTCACCGGGTGCAGGATCCTCGGGACCGATCACGATGCCACCACCGTCGGGCTTCTCGCGCGTCAGCATCGCCGCGCCGATCATGGCGATCAGCAGCAGCACGCTCGCGAACTCGAAGGGATAGAGGAAGTCGGTCAGAAACGAGCGGCCGATGGCTTCGGTCGTCGGCTCGGCCGGGTTCGGCTCGGCCAACAAGGGCCAGGCTTCGTTCACGACCGTCAGGATCGACAGTCCGAAGACCATCAGGGCCGCCAGGGTCGCCGCGAAGGGCTGCACGAGTTCGGTCCGCAGGCTCGAGGCTTCCACCTTGTGGGTCATCATGACGCCGAAGACCACCAGCACCAGAATGCCGCCCACGTAGACGATCACCTGGGTCACGGCGAGGAAGTCGGCGCCGAGCATCGCGTACATGGCGCTCACGCTGATCAGCGCGAAGAGCAGGCCGAAGGCGCAATGCACGACGTTGCGTGCGAAGGCGACCGCCCCTGCACCCAACACACCCATTCCGGCCAAGGCCATCCAGATCGGAAATTCCATGGGGGCTCCTACTCGCTCGGCTTCGAGGATTCGGAGGAATCGCGACCGGTGTCCGGCTTCGCCGTGGGCTTCGGCGCCCCGGTCATCTCGGATCCCGGCGCCGTCTTCGTCGAGCTGGCCGGTCCGTCCTTGGTGGGCGCCGCCGTCTTCGGCGTCGCGTCCCCGGCGGGCTTGGGCTTTTCCTTCTTCGGCGGCTTGTACGGCACGACCGGCTCGTCGACGAACTCGTACACGAGCGAGTCGCGCAAATAGACCGAGTGGTCGTAGTCGTGGCTCATCGTGATGCAGTCGGTCGGGCAGTGCTCGGTGCAGAGCGAGCACCAGATGCACTTGTTGTAGTCGATGGCGTAGCGGGCCATCTTGCGCTCTTTGCCCTTGCCCTCGAGCTCGATGTAGATGCAGTCCACCGGGCAGTCCTGCGCGCAGATCTTGCAGGCCGTGCAACGCGGAACGTCGTTGTGCACGAAGCCGCGGTAGCGATCGGGCAGGGCCCACCGCTCCTCCGGATACTGCTGCGTCACCGGCTTCTTGCCCAGGTGCTTGAAAGTGATCCCCATACCCGTCGCGATCGACGTGACGGAATCGAGGATGTCACGTAGGACCTTCACTTCGGCCCCCTAGCCGTTCACCATGGTGTACACCAGGCCGTACACCATGAGCAGGATGAGCGTGGCCGGGATCAGGACTTTCCAGCACACGTGCATGAGTTGATCGACGCGCAGGCGCGGCAGTGTCCACCGCAGCCAGATCTGCACGAAGACCAACGCGACCGATTTCAGGATGAAGACGAGCGGCGCCGGAGCCCATGCATCGATGGCCGGGATCCCGACGTACCATCCGCCCAGGAACGTGGTCACGCCGATTGCCGACACCACGAACATGTCCGCGTACTCGCCCAGGAAGAAGAAGGCGAACTTCATTCCGGTGTACTCGGTGTGGAAACCGCTGACGAGCTCGCTCTCGGTCTCCGGTAGATCGAAGGGCGTCCGGTTGACCTCGGCGAGCGAGCTGATCAGATAGATCAGGCAACCGATCGCGCCGACCACCGGCAGGCCACCGAGGATGTTCCAGTTCCAGAACCAACCCGCCTGGCTCTCGACGATCGTCGACAGATTCAGGCTCCCGGCCGCGATCACGACCGGCAACACGGCCAGGCCGAGCGGGATCTCGTAGCTGATCACCTGGGCCGCGCCGCGCATCGCGCCGTAGAGCGACCACTTGTTGTTGCTGCCCCAGCCGGCGGCGATCACGCCCATGACCACGAGCGAGCTTGTCGCGAAGACGTACAGCAAGCCGACCTCGAGCTGTGCGCCGATCCAGTTCGGACCGAAGGGCAACACCACGAAGCTGAGGAATGCGCCGAGGAAGACCATGATCGGAGCGATCCGCCACAGGAACTTGTCGGCGTCACTCGGCCAGATGTCTTCCTTGTTGAGGAGCTTGATCGCATCGGCGATGGTCTGGAGCACGCCGTGGAAGCCGCCGACGTACATCGGGCCGTATCGGCTCTGGATGTAGCCGGCGACCTTGCGTTCCATCCAGACGAAGATCAACGCGGCCAATGCCAGGCCGCCGAAGACCGACAGTCCGAAGGACAGGCTCGCGATCGCGATCATCCCCCACTCGGGGACGCCCGCGAAGAAGCCGGTCGATTCGAGGATTTCCTTCAGAGGTTCCACGGATGTGCCTTCCTCGACCGGCTAGCGGTCGATCTCTCCCAGCACCAGGTCGAGCGAGCCGATCGTCGCACACAGGTCGCTGATCATCTGGCCTTCGCCCACCTTCTCGATCACGTGCAGATTGTGCAGCGCCGGGCTCCGCGTCTTCACGCGGAAGGGCTCGCCGCCCCCGTCGCTCACGATCCAGAATCCCATCTCGCCCTTCGGGCACTCGGTGCGCGCAAAGATTTCCCCGGTGGGGATCTTCAGCTTGCGAGGCATGTCGGCCATGACCTCGCCTTCGCGCGGCATCTGCGCGAGCGCCTGTTCGATGATGCGTGTGCTCTGGGCCATCTCTTCCATGCGGACCCAGTAGCGGTCCCAGCAGTCGCCCACCGTGCCCATGGCACCGGTTCCGACGGGGACCTCGAAATCGAAGCGGTCGTAGATCGAGTAGGGCTCGTCCTTGCGGAGGTCCCACTTCACGCCGGCGGCGCGCAGGACCGGGCCCGTGCAGCCGTAGGCCAGGCAGGTCTCTTCGTCCACGACACCGACGTCGGCCGTGCGTTCGACGAAGATCTTGTTGCCGGTGAGCAGCGCGTTGTATTCGTCGAGCTTCTTCGGGAAGAGCTTCACGAAGAGTTCGATCTCCTCGAGCGCGTCGGGTGGGATGTCCCACTTCACGCCGCCGATGTCGTAGTAGCTGTACATCAGGCGCGCGCCGCAGACCTTCTCGAAGATGTTGAGGATCGCTTCGCGCTCGCGCAGAGCGTAGAAGAAGGGCGTCAACGCGCCGATGTCGAGGCCATAGGTACCGAAGGCGATCAGGTGACTCGCGATGCGGTTCAGCTCGCCGATGATCACGCGCACGTACTCGGCGTACTCGGGAACTTCGACGCCGGCACCCACCGATTCCATCAATTGCTCGACCGCGTAGCACCAGCCCCAGTTGCAATTCATGGCCGCGAGGTAGTCCATGCGATCGGTGTAGATCGTGTACTGATGGTAGGTGTTGCCCTCGGCGATCTTCTCCGCGCAGCGGTGCAGATAGCCGATGTAGGGGGTCACCGAATGGACGACCTCTCCGTCGGTCGTGATGAACAGACGGAGCACGCCGTGCGTCGACGGGTGCTGCGGGCCCATGTTGATGTGCAGGAGCTCGCTCTTGATCGGCTTCGCCTCGTCGCCCTTGCGGGTCGCCGGGTCGTACTTGACGTGCATGTCGGTCATTCGCCGTCACCCCCGTCGATCTGTTGCGCCTCGCGCACGGCGAGAGGAAGACCCTCGAGCGGGACGTCGTGGTAACGCGCGGGCATTTCGTAGTCCTTGCGCAGCGGATGGCCGACCCAGTCTTCGGGCAACAACAGCCGACGCAGGTCGGGATGACCGGTGAACTCGATACCGTACATGTCGTAGGTCTCGCGCTCGCCCCAGTTGGCGGTGGGCCACACGGAGCTGACGGTTGCGACCTTGGCGTCGTCGCGCGGTACGCGAACCTTCAGCACGATCATCGCTTTGGTCGAGAGGTTCTGCACGTGGTAGGCCACGCCGAAGTCGGCCGTCGCCGGATCCGTGACCGGTTCGACGGTCCCGTCTTCGGCGTACTGCGCGATCTTCCGGTGCTTGCCCTTGCCCTTGTCGTCGAAGCCTTCGTGATCGATGCCGGCCACGTTGAGCAGACGATCGAAGCCGAAGCTGTCGCGCAGGACGAGCGCGACCTCGGTCATGCGCTCGGCGGCAACGGTGAAGCCCGGTTGCGCCGCATCGGCATCGACGGACACGATCACGTCACCTTCGATCTCGGCGCGCAAGGTCTCTTCGATGGCGTTCAGGTCGAGAGCACTCATCGTGGACCTCATTCGGGGATCGTGTGGATGTAGTCGTCCACCCACTTCGGTTTGATCAAGCGCCCCTTCTTGCCACGGATCTTGTCCTGCAGACGCATCAAACCGTCGAGCAGGACTTCCGGGCGTGGCGGGCAGCCGGGGACGTACACGTCGACCGGCACCATCATGTCGACACCTTTGACCACGTGGTATCCGTACTTGAAGTAGGGACCACCGCCGATCGCACAGCTACCCATGGCGATCACCCATTTGGGATCGGGCATCTGGTCGTACAGGCGCTTCAGGCGTGTGGCCATCTTGGCGGTCACGGTACCCGACACGATCATCAGGTCGGTCTGTCGTGGCGTGGCGCGCATCGCGCCGGCGCCGAAACGGTCGAGGTCGTACCGCGTTCCCGCGGCACTCATCATCTCGATCGCGCAGCAGGCGAGACCGAAGGTCATCGGCCATATACTCGAGAGCTGCCCCCAGCGGAAGAGCTCGTCGACCTTCGCGAGCACGACGTTGCCGCTGCTCGGTTCGGCGACCTGTTCGAGTTGCTCGTCGACCTTGAAGTCGAGCAGTTGCTCGCGATCGTCGCCGATCTTGTCGCCGACGACGTTGAATGCGACTTCGGGTGCGGTGCGCGGTCCCTTGCTTCGATCAGACATCGGCGCTCTCCAGTTCGGTGGAGGCGACGACGGTCTCGCGCGGCTTCGGCTTGCGCATGTCCAGCGAACTGAAGCGCGACAGCGGGCGGACCTCGTCGCGTTCACGCGGCATGAGACCCTTCACCCAGTCGAGGTCACCCTTGCGCCACACGTAGGCCAGACCGACCACGAGGATGGCGACGAAGATGACCATCTCGACGAAGGCCAACGGCCCGATCTCGGCGAGCATGTCCTTGAACACGACGGCCCAGGGCAACATGAACACGAGCTCGACATCGAAGATGATGAAGAACAACGCGACCAGGTAGAAGCGGACGTTGAAGCGCACCCAGGGAGAACCCTCGGGCTCCTCCCCACATTCGTAGGTGCGCTGCTTGGCGTCGTGGAGGCGGTGGGGTCGCAACAAATGCGAGATGGCCTGTGTCACGAGGATCAGGCCCACCCCCAGCACCACGAAGACGAACACCGTCGCAAAGTGCGTCAGCACCTTCGGCTCCATCGGTTGAATGGCGCACGGGACCCGGTCGTGATACCCCGGGATTGCCGGCGAAGGGGGGGAAGCGACGCGCCCGGGGCGTCCGGTAAACCGGACCTGTTCCTACCGTGCGAATCACGGCTAAACCCTACGCAAAAGGGCAATTGCTGTCAGGAGCCGCTTTCTCCTAGACTTGTGATGTCCACTTGGATGATCTTTGAATCATCGAATTGTGATGCGCCTGTTCATGGGACTATTCAGTCGCGTGTCATGATTCACCACCGCCCCCGGCGAGACCGTCATCATGGCCATCCACGAGGCGACCACCGAACTGGCCGCGCGCTTCAAAGCGCTGGGAGACCCGACGCGCCTGCGGATCCTCGGCCTGCTCGCCCGTCGCGCACATCACGGCGAAGAGCTGGCTGCCGCCCTCCAGGTCTCGCCGTCGACGGTGAGCCACCACGTCAAACTGCTTCGACAGGCCGGCATGGTGTCCATCACCCGTGAGAATCCCTACGTCTTGTTCAAGCTGCGTGCGGAGACATTGCGAACTCTGGGGTCGCTTTTCGAGGATCCTTTCGATCTGGCCACGACCCTCGACCTTCCGACCGAAGCCCACATCGCCCGCGACCATGTCAGCGCGTGGATCGACAATCGCGGTCGCTTGCGCGAGATCCCGACGAATCGGCGACAGACCGACATGATTCTTCGATGGGCCGCCGAACAGCTCGATCCCGACCGCTTCTATGCTGAAGCCGAATTGCGGCTGACCCTGAACGCGCTGGCCTACGAACCCGATCCGCTCCGGGACGCGCTGGTCCACGGCGGCTATCTGCGGAAGTCGGGGGCCGTCTACCGCCGCACGGAAGATCCGGGGGCGGGATGATCCGCGTCGTCGCGGTGGGAAAGCTCCGCGCCACATGGGCACGGGAGGCCTGCGCGGACTACGCGCGTCGGATCCAACGCTTCGGACGCATGGAGACGCTCGAAGTCGCCGACGCCGATCCCGAAAGAGAGGGTCGGGCAATCCTGGACACGGTGGGACGTGACCACTTCGTCGCCTGCGACCCGACGGGGACTGCCGTCTCGAGCGAGGAGCTGGCCGCCCTGCTCGGGCGCCACGGCGCGATCCGCTTCGCTCTCGGGGGTCCAGACGGTTTCTCCGACGCGGTCCGGGCCCGTGCCGATCGCCAGATTGCCTTCGGCCAGATCACGCTGCCGCACGAACTCGCGCGTGTCGTGCTCTACGAACAGATCTACCGGGCCCTGTCGATCCGTGCTGGCCATCCCTATCATCGATGACCACCCCCCCGAGGTGAATCGTGCGACGCCCGTACCGCTATCACGTCTTCCCGTGCACCGGGAAATCCTGCGGCGCCGACGAGGGCGAGGCCATCGCCCGGCGATTCAAGGAACTGCTCCCCGACCGACGTGAGCTCGGCATCCGGATCAGTATGTCCCGCTGCCAGGGACTTTGTGCCGAAGGACCCAACGTCACGGTCTATCCCGAGGGCGTGGTCTATCGCGACATCGAACTGGCCGACGTGGACCGGATCGTCGACGAGCACCTTCGCCGAGGACGGCCGATCGTCGGCCTCATGGGAACCGATCCGAAGGAATGTTGAACACGGAATAAACAGCAACTCACCTGCTGAATCACCGTAAAGCCTGTGGACAATAGTTGGGGACAGGCGTAGAACAATCGACCTAAGTCATTGTAAATGATTGATTTGTAGACTTATCCCCGTTGATGTCGGAACTATCCCCACAAACCGGAAATCCAGGAACATCAGAGAGACCCTGGAGATGGCGCCGATCCGCGCTCAACCGTCGTCGAGTGCCGCCAGCGCGCGAATCGTGTCCCAACTGTAGATCCCGGTCCGGTGTCCATCACCCCAAGTCACTGCAATTGCGTAGCTTCCGATCCGCTCTGTTGCCTGCACCTGGAAACTCTGATCGCTCAGCGTGGGTTGTACAGCAGGGCGACGAACGGCACCGGTGACGTCGGGTTCACCGGCGCATTGAGCGCACGGGCAGTTCGTTCGCATCGTCTTCGTGCTGACGACCGACTCGGTGCCGTCGGTCCATTTGACGGCGAGGAAATCGCCTACGAACTCGATCCGTTCCGGCTGCGTTGCCATGGGTCGTCCTTCGGGATGCCTGGATGCGGTGGGCGGTGGTCTGGTCCTTGCAATTCCACCGGCGATACGGTCGGAGGAACGGCGGAACCCTGCCCGTTCCTTCAGGGAATCGATCGCGCCCACGGGCCACTCGCTTCCCCGACCGGCAATGTAGCGTCGCTTCCTTTCCCTGGCCCGAAGCGACCTACCGTGCGCCACGATACCGGCCGGAATGCGACCCAGGTTCATGCTCCCGCACCTTCGCCGCCATCACCTCGCCCTCCTGGTTCTCGTCCTCCTGTCCGCGGGATGCGGGCCCGAGGCCGAATCCACCGAGATCGCCGTCTCCGCCGAGCCGGTCGCGGGGGGCGTGCTCCACTACGCCCAGATCGCACCCTCGAGCCTCGATCCAGCGATCGTCATCGACAGCTTCAACGCGGCCATCGTCAACATGGTCCACGCCGGGCTGCTGCGTCACGACGAGAACTTCGGCATCCGACCCGACGTCGCCCGCTCCTGGAAGATCGGCGACGACGGTCTGGTCTACCGCTTCGTGCTGCGCGACGACGTCGAATTCCACGACGGACGTCCGGTCGAAGCCGCCGATGTCGTGCACTCACTCCAACGCGTGTTCGACCTCGATCCCGAATCCTCCGAACTCGGGCGACAGTACCTCGGCGTGATCGAAGGAACCGAAGTCTACGCGCGCGGCGAGGCGGAGTCGGTCAGCGGCCTGCGCGTTCTGGGTACACACGAGCTCGAGATCCGGCTCGCCCGACCCTACGCGGCCTTCCTCAACGTGATGGCGTCGGAGTTCGCGCGGATCGTACCCCGCCCCGCCACGGACGCGACATCGACGGACGTGTCGATCGGGTGCGGTCCCTTCGCGCTC
>JGI12109J20283_10210962_pt1 | contig 15030 bp, 17 predicted proteins | sample ElkSlonscriptome_12_FD_20283 | JGI IMG/M metagenome (IMG submission 20283) | reverse complement strand
CGACCCGTGGGTACCCGTTGCAGTCAAGCACGATATCGTGATCGAGGCAGCGCTCCACTATCGACGCGATAAGCAGCTATGCAATGCTGAGATCCGCAGGGGTATGCTCGAGGAAGTAGCGCGCCCCACGGTGCAGTTTCGCCGGAGCGGTAGTAGTGGAGATTCAGGATATCTCCAGCTTCGTCTACACACTCGTTCAGACCGTCATGCCTGGATAGGCGACAATGTGGCCATGAACATCGACCACAAAGGCGAGCAAGACGCCATGGAAGAGGTTGCACTACGGCTTGGCCTCTGGCTATACCAGAGAGCACGTGCGCGAGTGCTGGAACTGAACCCGCACCTGCACATTCATAAAGTACAGGAAGACGCCGCGTAAGCGGCCCGCGCGCCACGACACCCTCGTGGCGCGTCTCTCTATCCGCAAATGAAGGTACCAGGTACCTTCATTTGCGGATGGTGCGGAGTTCAGTGCGACAGCGTTTGTAGTCGGGGATGGCGCGGGCGACGAGTGCCCAGAAGCGCGGAGAGTGGTTCATCTCTTTGAGGTGGCAGAGCTCATGGGCGAGGATGTAGTCTTGGAGGTGCGGTGGGAGGAAGAGGATACGGTAGTCGAAATTGAGGTTTTGTTTGCTGCTACAGCTGCCCCAACAGGTATTGTTACTTCGTATCGCCACCCTGCCCCAGGAATAGCCATAGTGCTCGTTGAGCACTTCAAGTCGAGCGCGCACGAAGGCGCGGGCCGCTTCTTTGTGCTTCTTGTAGTGCGCTGCGCTGTCTTTCGGTGACGATACGCCTCGCGCTCGAGCCTGAGCCAGTGCACGCATGAGCCAGTCCCGCCTGGTGTGCAGGTAACGCGCGGCAGCACCCTGCGACACCCACCACGGTACGGTGAGGAGTACACTGCCATCGGCCCTGACCGTGAGCGTGAGCTTACGTACCCCGCGGCGTTTGTGGAGCGTGTATTCGACCGCTTCTTTCTCGAGCTGTATGGTGCGAGTTTTGCGCATCGCAATCAGTATACCACCCCTCCTTCCGCCCACCGGGGCGGAAGGACGGACTGCGCTAAAAAGAGGTGCGAATGCTTGAGCGCACGTTCGCACACATGCTTCACAACATCTCCACGGACACCTCACGAACCTTTCGCAACGCTTTGTCGTTGGTTAGGAATACATCAGCATCCATGTCGATCGCGGTTGCAATATGTACCGCATCAGGCGTCCGCAGGTCGTACTGCGCTCGCATGTCCGAAGCGAGCCAAATCACTCGCTCGGATAGTGGCGCCACAACGAGGTGAGGGAATGAAGCAATGTGCCGTTCGTACTGCACCGCAATATCATACCGTCCCTCCTTCTTGGGCCCCGTGAGAAGCTCGATCATCCCGACTGAGGCAAACACACCGGAGCATTTTCCGTCTCGGACCTCTCGCAATACGCGCGCAGCACGCTCTGCGTATGACGGATGATCCTCGAGGAGGTATATGAATACCGAAGTATCGAGCGCTACGATCCTTTGTCCCATGATACACGCTCGGTCTTGAGGTACTGACGGGTACCGCCAAGTTTTTTCCAGATATCACGACCAGATCCACGCATTGCCTCGACCGGATCTGCTGGCTCGCGAGTCACAAGTGCCGTATTCTCGTCGATCGCCTGCACGTGCACGCGTTCACCTTCGGCAAGGTGCATACGGGTGCGCACCGACTTGGGGATGACGATCTGGTATTTCTTTGAAAGTGTTGTGGTCATACGTTTTACATTATAGCAAATGTAAAATGTACTGCAACTAGTGCCGTTTGACCAGTTTGAATGCGTGGTCCCACTCGCCGCGGAGAAAGCCGGGGATGCACAGGAGCATCGTGAGGGGCTCGATGGCACGTGCAGCCTTTAAGGAGCCCATATCCTCGACCTGCCAGCCAAAGCTACCAACGATCTCCGCCACCTCCTTACGTGCCGCTTCATCATTACCCGCGATCGGCATCGTTGGTGTCTCACTAAAGTCCGGATCAATCATGTTGCGATGACCGACCGTGTTCCATGCCTTCACGACCCTGGCGGCTGGTGCTGCTGCCTGAATGCGCTCCGCAAGTGATTCCTCAAGTTTCGTAAAGAACGCAAGTACACCGTCCTGGGGCTCATCGTCTGCTATTGGATTAGTAACATCAACAACCACTTTTCCCGCCAACTCACTCGCGAGTTCACTCGCCACACCTTCGGCAGCACTTCCCTTCACCGCAAGTATAATCAGCTCGCCCCAGGCGGCGATCTCGCGAAATGTACCGGTCTGCACATCCATACCGAGCGCCTCGTCGACGACCGTCGCTTTCTTGCCAGTACGACTTCCAACTGCAACATTGTAGCCATCGAGGATGAGTCCGCGTGCGAGCGCTTGCCCTACCTCACCCGAGCCAAGTATGCCGATCTTTTTGTGATTCATAAAAACATATAGATGACCTTTGATGATATATATGTATAGCGTACACGCCTTCGCATAAGAGAACAAATCATGCACCCACACGGGCACACGAGCCGCTACACGTAGCACGTTTACACCCTACCTGAGCTTATGTTTACCTCTCGGCATGCTATCTTGAATGCGGAAGCGCAAACACAGGAGATACTGCGATGAATGTCAAGCCGTCAATCACTGTCTGGGGACTGGGGCTCAACTTTTACTTCCACGCAGAGTTAGAAGATGAGCTCTTACGCACTGTGCGGGAGATGAACGGACTTAATGTGAACGACGCTTTTGTCCTGTTTCCCGTGTGTCATCGGACGCCTGGGGGAGTGCGCATTGTGGCAGAAATATCTGAATGTGACCAGGTGCATCCTCACTGCGACACACAGGAGCTTGCAGTACGTCTTGGCCGCACTGTTCACAAATACGCACCATCACGATTCGTGCAATGCACCGTACGGCTGAACGGCCGTTCCAACGACGTCAGCTGGACATCAGCTCAGTAGGCAAGCGTCGCACCCATCGAGACAATAAAGCAAAACGCGCAGTCAGCAATGCGGAAAGTGCAAGCTGAGCCATGCTCCGTAGCGAGGCAAGACCAAGACAGTCACGGATGTCGTCATTGTGACGCGATAGCAACACACCGGAGGATTATCGCAGAATGTAGTGACGAGCTCGTGCAGGTACGCGGGGATGGTGTCTTACCCCCACAAGCTGACGTGGTGTTTAAAACAATGCAAACATCCCACACCCACCTCTTGCCGAACTAATAACCTCGACGAATTCTCACCAGCCAAATCATCAACCGCTCACGGTTCTCGCGCGGGCAGTTGTTCTTTCTGTCTTTTCAAGTATCGACCTAACAATCGCTAGCACCACCTACAAACAAACCGTTTGGTGTCAGACCTGCCCCGGATTGCGCCACTTCACTCACAAAGACAAACGGTGTACGGAACGGCTAATTGGATATTCCACAACTAGCCAGCGGTAAGCACATCGATCGCCGCGTCTATGAACGGGTCGGAGGAGGATGCGTTCTCGACATCGACGACCACATCAGGTGTGAGGCCGCTCTTTGAGATAGAAACGCCGTTGGGGGTGTACCAGCGCGAGACGGTCACCTTAAGCGATAGCTCATCCGTAATCTCGACCAGCTCTTGCACGCTCCCCTTACCGAACGTCTGTGCACCAACCACGGTCGCCACCCCATGTTCCTGGAGTGCGCCAGCTAAGATTTCGCTTGCACTTGCGCTTGCTCCGTCAACTAACAACGTGATTTGCGGGACTGTATCCTCGAACAACGTGCGCCCCTGTGTACGATAGACAATCTCGCGGTGCTCAGGGCCACGAAACTCACGAACCACGACAGTTTGATCAGGCAAGAACCAGCCGGCAATGTTAACCGCCGCATCAATGTATCCGCCCGGATTCCCTCGCAAGTCGATGATGAGCGCATCGGAACCGGACTCAATAAAATCTCTCAACTCACGCTCAAATGCATTGACAGACGATTTCGAAAAACTAAAGAGACGGAGCACATAGAAATCGCGAGTCTCTGTCTCAACCGGCTCTGTTTCACCCTCCTCTGTTGCAGCACTGTCGGCGTCCTGTTCGCTGCTTCCTGCCGCCGGCTTCTTAGTCACGTCATCGGCATCCGTGTCGGTATCCGCACCAACGTCGCTCGATGTGTCCGTGACTGCAATCTTTGGCACTTCGCGCTCGACGACTGCATGAGTCGTCGACGGTATCTCAATCTTGCCCCGCGTCACGACATACTCCCGCACCTCCTCACCCTCGCGCTTGATTGTGAGCACCACCTGCGTCCCGCCTTGACCACGTATAAGCTGTACCGCATCTTCGACCGGCATGCCAGCCGTTTCAGTACCGTCTACCTTTTGGATGTGATCACCAGTACGCAACCCTGCCTTCTCTGCCGGCGAATCCTTAAGGGGCTGCACAATAAGCAATGCACCATCCCGTTCACCGATAACGCTCCCAATACCCTCAAGTGACCCTTGGGTCTGTATCTTAAACTCTTTGCTGATCTTGGGACGCATGAATACGGTATACGGGTCGTTGTAACTCTTCACAAGCCCCTCGATACTACTATAGAGTCGTTCATCAAGTGGTACCTGTGCATCCGTGGAGGTACTGAACGGAATAAACTTGCGCTCAAGTACGTTCCACACCCGCCAGTACGGGGTGAAGTCGACCGTGTCAACACTCTCTACCGATGGCTGCTTGGTCACAACATCTCCATCTCGCCATTGCACAACCTGCGCAACCTGCTCGAGCTCGGGAATACGCGCTTCACCAACGTACATACCAAAAACAAACGCACCCGCAATAAGGCCGAGTGCAATTGCAAGCATTGGTGCAGTGTTCTCACGCATGAGCATCAGTATACCCCAGACGAGTATACTGATGCACATCCTGAAACCGCTTGTGGTACACTACAATTCCTATGGGCACCTGCACACAAAGCACACTACCTACGCAAATTGTTCTGCTGGGGGCAACGGGCGATCTGGCAAAGAAGAAGTTGATTCGTTCTCTCTTTGATCTGCACGTTCGCGGCACACTTCCAAGACACCTTCACATAGTCGCGTTCTCACGTAACGAGCTCACGAGCGAATCATACCGATCATTTGCACGTGAACACCTCGGGCCATCGGCTCAACACCACCAAGACTCCGTCGAGCCGTTCCTCGCGCTATTTGAGTACGTGTCGGGCACCTTCGATGATGCTGCAGCGTTCGTGCGGATCAAAGACCACCTCAACGCGTACGATGAAACGATTGGTATGTGCACGAGCAAACTTTTCTACCTCGCGGTACCACCGAGCTTCTACGACGTCATCTTCGAACGCATTGCACATGCAAAACTCGACCTGCCCTGCGCAGAGGGCGAGGGATGGGTGCGCATCCTCGTCGAAAAACCGTTTGGCAGCGACCTAGACCACGCGCATCGTCTCGAAGATAAACTCTCTGTCCTCTTCAAAGAAGAGCAGATCTATCGCATCGACCACTACCTCGCCAAGGACGCACTGCAGAACATTCTGTCATTCCGGTACTCGAACGTGCTCTTTGAAGACCGCTTCAATAGTGACCACGTTGAGGCGGTGTACCTCCGTGTCTTCGAATCATTCGACGTCAGTACACGCGGAGCTTTCTTTGATGGCGTCGGCGCACTTCGAGACGTTGGTCAGAACCATATGCTACAAATGCTGGCACTCATCGCAATGGAGCACCCGGAGACACTCAGCCCCAATGACCTACGCACAGCCCGTGCAAAGGTACTCAAGGCCCTCGAACCGCCAACACAAGGCGATATTGGTACGCAGATCATAAAGGGCCAGTACGATACTTATCGGGAAACGGAACATGTCGATCCGACAAGCAAAACCGAGACATACTTTATGCTGAAAACCGCGGTCGACACACCGCGTTGGCGCGGGGTACCATTCTACCTTGAACACGGCAAGGCAATGCCAGAGAGTAGTAGCGAGATTGTTGTGCGCTTCCGGAGCGCCAAGCACTGCGTCTGCGGCGAACGTGAACCACACGACCACCCAAACTTTCTCCGATTCACCATCTCCCCTGAACAGACAATATCTGTCCGTTTTTGGGTCCGCGCGCCGGGCACCGCATACACACTGGAGTCAAACGATCTCGTGTTTGATCGTGCACACACATCAACCCAGAACGGTGTGTCCATATCCGATGCATACGAAGAAGTGCTCTTAAACGCGATTTGTGGCGATCAAACACTTTTTGTCTCGAGCGCCGAGCAGGCTGCAGCATGGACTCACATCACCAGGATACTTGAACTCTGGCAAGATACGACACCACTCACATATACACACGGAAGTGACGGGCCATCGAGTGCGCTCCAACAAGAAGTACAAGCATTATTCCCTAACGCGTAACCACATTCTCCTATGCACATCCTATACATCGGCCTCGGTAAAATGGGTATTGGTATGGTCGAGCGACTACTCGAAACCGGCCACCAGGTGACAGCATTTGATCAAGCTGCCGGGGCACGCGCCCAAGCACAGCGCGTGGGAGCGACAGTAGTCGCATCTCTTCCCGAGCTGATACAGGCAACTCCCTCACCCCGCACCGTATGGCTTATGGTGCCACACGCGGTCGTTGGCGAAGTACTCGAGCAACTCCTTCCACTCCTTGAAAAAGGTGACACTATCATCGAGGGTGGAAACTCGCCCTACAAGAAGACCGTTGCACGGGCGCAAGTAGCACAAGCTGCGGGAGTCTCGCTTCTCGACGCAGGTGTCTCGGGTGGTCCTGAAGGTGCGCGCAATGGTGCATGTATCATGGTGGGTGGCGACCAGGAAGCCTTTACCAAATACGAAGTACTCTTTGCTGACCTTGCGGTGGAGAATGGTTGCCTCTACGTAGGAAAGAGTGGTGCCGGACATTTCGTGAAGATGGTACACAATGGCATTGAGTACGGTATGATGCAAGCACTCGCGGAAGGGTTCGATATCATGCGCACGAGCGACTACACCCTGAGCCTCACCGATATTGCAGAGCTCTACAACAACGGCTCAGTGATCGAATCGCGCTTGGTGGGGTGGCTCAAGCAGGGCTTTGAAGAATACGGCGAAGACCTCGCAGGCATCACTGGCAGCGCTGCAGCGAGCGGCGAAGGCAAGTGGACTGTTGAGACCGCGAAGGAACTACATGTGCGAGCCACCGTTATAGAGGACTCCTTGAAGGCACGTGAGATAAGCCAAGAGAAACCAAGCTATCAAGGCCAACTCATAAGTGTCATGCGTAATATGTTTGGCGGCCACAGCGCGAGCTCGTAGCGCCCCGCATTCGTATAGGCAATCATATGCGTATGCGGAACCCATTGTGGGCGGAGTAGCCATGTAAGGAGGGTTCAGCAAACAATCATGTTAACTATTCACCCAACAAGAACACCCAAAGAAGATGCAGTGACGCGACTCAACACGTTGCTCAGTGATGCTCGTGACAAGGACGTCTTGCTTCTCCTCTCCGGTGGCAGTGCCCTTGCGCTTGTAGGCGGCATTGACCCGTCACTTCTGGGGCCGCACGTCACGATCTCCGTCCTCGATGAACGTTGGACGTACGAAGAAAAGGACAGCAACTTCGCGCAACTCACCAAGACCACATTTTACCACGTGGCGGGAACCGCGGGCGTACACTTCATCGACCCGCGACCACACGAGCCGGAGAGCTTACAGGACACCGCCAAACGCTTCGACCTCGCACTCAAAGAGTGGCACATCACCCACCGCGATGGCGTGGTGATCGCCACGATGGGTGTCGGCGAAGACGGTCACACGGCGGGCATCCTCCCTTTTCCCGAAGACCCGGAAACCTTTGAGAGCTTATTCATGCACACCAGCACCTGTGTGCGGGGGTACACCGTACCACCCGAGAAGAATCCGCATACCAAACGCATGACCGTAACGATCACCTACCTCAAGCGACACATTGATCACGCGATAGTATTTGCAATCGGCACAGGAAAGCGCGAAGCGTTACGTACAATGCAGCACGAAGGTGCGCTCGCACCTGTACCAGCGAGAGTGTTGCAGCATGTACACAATGCGCACCTATGCACATGTGCAGACAGTCTGTAGCGGGAGCACCACTCGTCCATACACGAACACAGCTCGAACTCGAACGAGTTTCACCCATCACTTTCCTACAAACATTCCCTGCCTGCTATGAGCTCTTTTGCGCTCGGTGTATCCCCTGCCTTGATCTCATCTACACGAACTTGGCCGAGCTTCTCAACGAAGCAGTCTTCCTGTGTGGGCGATATGCTCGTGGGTACACTCGCTGGATCAATACCAATTGCTTCAAGTGCAGCCTCCTGCTGCTCGTTCATGACCGGGTTCTTGTCGACACCATCCTCTGGGAGCTGCGTCTCCGTCGTGCCATCCTGTAGAATGGTGACAATCGTCCGCACACCGTACGTGTCAGTGAACCAGACGTACGCACCAGCACCGATGAGAAGAAAGAAGATGACGCCGAGCGTGACAAAAAAGCGAGTAAGAAATGTTTTCATATACACTACTGCTCAACTACGAACATTGCTCACTCTGAACCTATCCCAACCATATCGAGTACGCTTCCTGTCCCCTGCTTCAGCGCAGGTGCAACATCCTCTGTTGCGGTTCCTTGGAGATGCGCTGTCGTTGCTTTGGTCACCGCAACCACATTCCCAACGAGCACTTCATATTCATCTCGCATAGCAAATGGATCCGCAAACCAAAGGTACGTGCCAAAGCCGATCACCAAAGACGTAAGTATACCGAGTGCGAGAAATACCCTGCTGAGCCACGCCTTCATACGCGCACATTGTCTCATAGTATCGTGCACTCTTAAAGCGTCGTGTGCACACTATTGTACTGGTACGCGGCATATCACTCACCCCACCTTCCACCCAACAGCTCGCACGCTCCTCTATTACAATCAATCGTAATATAAGGGTGTTGCAGTGTGTGGTACGTGGCGCACGTTGGCCATACGTATCGACGTCGAAGAGACGAGGGCTACGCACCTCGTTGCGTACGCCATGCATAGAAGGCGACCGCAGCACTCGTTGCTGCATTCAAAGACTCGCAGTCCGGCGCCATCGGAATCGAGAGGTGAAAATCGCAGAGGTCTTCGGTCTTTTCTCGAATGCCCCGCCCCTCATTTCCCACCACAAAGAGTGTCGGCTTCGTAAACTGCTCACTTGGGAGCGGCGTGTCACCATCCATCACAAGGCCATAGACCCAGAACCCCTTGTCCTGCAAAATGCGTATCGCTGTGTTTACATTCCCGACCTCTACCAAAGGCACGGTAAACGCCATGCCAGCCGAGATCTTCACGACCGTGCCGGTCACCTGTGCCTGACGGTACTCTGGAATGAGTACCCCGCTCACACCAAACGCCGCCGCGTTTCGTATGATTGCACCAACGTTCTGCGGATCAATGAGTTCATCGAGTAGTACCAGCGCCAACGGTTCGTCACCGATCGTAAGCTCATCAACAAACCGTTTGAACGGTACCAACAGCTTGCCTGGACTCACGAGCGCGAGCACACCTTGATGCACCACCCCCTTCTCTACACCCTGTGGGAGGTGCTTATCATCACAGTGGTCGAACGGGATACCGAGTTCCTTTGCCCGTGCCAAAAGATGGTCGTTCGCATGCCCGCCTACGAAATAGAGATGCCGCACGGCACCTGCTCGGTGTGCAAGGGCCTCAGAGACAACATGCTTGCCGTAAATATATGTCTTGTCGTTTGTTTGCATAGCTATGTGACTACTTGCGCGCAACAGCTTCCACGAAGTCCCGCAGCACCGCATAGTACCGCGTGAGGTCAGGAATGTCTATCCACTCACCATCGCCGTGCGACTCACCCCCTTCCGGGCCGATGAGGATCGTTGGTATTCGAGCGCTATTGAAGAACCGAGCATCACTACTTCCGTGACTCTTCATCCAGCCGCACTCAACACCATGTTCTGCCGCAATGTTTGCAAAACACTGCACGTACCCATTCTTTCGCAATATCCCGTAGGGTGGCACGTCATGTGTAACGGTGTACACGGTGTTGGGAAACTGCGCGTGTAGATCACGAAAGATCCGCTCAATCTTCGCGCGATCGCTCTTGGTCGTGTAACGTATATCTACCGTGGCACGCGCATGTGCTGCCACTATATTAAAGGCTGCGCCGCCATCAATCTGTCCAATATTCATCGTCGAGTACCAGTGCGCTTCGTCATCACGCTTGGTGCACACCTCATCGACACGTCGCTGGGCTTCAGCAAGAAACGCCACGAGTTCGGCAACGGCACTATGCCCGTGCCACGGTTTACTCCCGTGGGCAGCAATACCGGTAGTTTCGACTGAAAGACCCCAGATGCCTTTCGCAGACTCTTCGAACTTCCAGCTACCGTACCCGTCGGGCAGAAATACAACGTCACCGGTATACCCCTCCTTCTCGAGTAAAAATTTCACACTGCTCTCTTTTCCCCACTCCTCGTCGGGTGTAAGCATGACGCCAATGTCGTACTCTTTCACGCGAACGGCAAGCTCTTTGAGGATGTTCACATAGCACGCAATTGCGAATTTCATGTCGATTGCGCCGCGGCCGATAAGTCTGTCGCCCTCTCTCCGTGCACGAAACATCTCCGGGTCTGCCGCCACAACGTCAGTGTGCGCAGCAAGCCAAAGCCGCGCATGCTTTCGACGCGTCGGTGTAATCACAAGCGACGGAAGATCGTTGTAATTATACTCCCGCACATAGACCGGTACCGGCTGCAATTCGTCCTTCACCCATCGACAGAGCGCCTGTGTTTCTTTTTGCGAGCCGGTTACTGTTTGAAATGATATGAGTTTGGTGAGTGTGTGCACAAGATCCATACCATCAAAGTCTAGCACAAAAGAAAGCGCCCGCTAGTGCGCGAGCGCTTCACTGCCTGCGGCTATGCCGCACGTTCGATGTGCACTGGAGAGATCTCGGACGTATCAGTTGTCCAGAACTCCCACCTCTTACCATCTGTATCATATCCATATACGTGCATGCGTAGATCATGTCGCTTAGCACGGTGAAACGGTGCAACGTACGTCTCCTCAGTCACCGTCTGGACAGATTCGACGGTCACGCACACACATGGCGCGATGGGTGCGCAATACCAACAAACCGTCTTCGCGTGGACATGTACTACCATACCGACTGCAATCATGACACTCCTCCGGTACTGTTGTGTAGAAAGAACTGCTGCAGCATTTGTGCTGCCCGGGCGACTCAGTGTCTGCACCGCCCGCGCCACACAAAACAAGAAAATCCGCCTTTCGGGCGGTCTTTTTGTTGTGGTTTCCTTTTCTTGTTCTACACACTAACGCAAAGCCGCCCGAGACGGATTCCAAAAGGCAAAGAAATAAAATGCGCTTGCGTGCATACCTGCATGCTATACCGCACCCACACCCCCGTCAAGTATGAGATGAGGAAAACCCACCGTGTGGTGGGTTTTCAATGTGCACTACACAGCAAGCTAGAAACGGCGCATGTAACAATGCAGCGCGCACAGACACACAACGTCAACTCCCACCTCGAATACGAGCCATTGGATTGTGAACGTGATCATGTAGAAGCCCTCGAGCAGCCCCACATAGCATACAAACAATGAGGGGAATGCAGCAAGCGGCGTACCTATCGTATCACCTTTTGCGTCTGTGTGTTCACGACTGGTCGCACAGATACCGTGACCGTATCACATGAGCGGCCTGCATCGTGCGTATACCAGACACCAGTGTTGTAGTACCCACCGTCACTATCGGTGTGGGCAAGCGCAAAGTCAGCACAGAGCTCGAACGCGCCTTCAAGCACACCCGAGGCACCTGTACGTGCAAGAGGGCGAATAACTTGATACTCATACGACTCTTTAGTCTCCGGATCGGATGTCACACAATGGGAGTAGTTTGCAGCAGAAAGATCCGCAAGCGTCGCCGGCAAGCGTTCGTACTCTTCCGCATACCGATCTATACAACCTGCGAGGGCACTGAGATTCTGCGAGCGTCGCTCATCAAATGTGCGCATACGCTCGGTCGTCGGTGACCCGGCAGCTACAAACCCAAGTACAACGCCGAGCAACACGAGACCGGAGAGCACGTAACCAAAGAGTTGAAACGTACGACGCGGCACGATATGTCGAAACTGCACCCGCTTGCGCTCAAGTACGTAAAACCCGCAGACCATCCCGGCGATGACGAGTATCGTGAGCGCCTTCAGGAAGAACCGCGCGGTTATCTCCCCGCGGAAGAACGTGTTTAGGACTGCGATAAGATCGCCAACCACGACGACCGATGCAACCAGGAGCACGAGGTACGTAAGCCACTTGGTAAGTCTACTCTCGACTTTCGCTTCGTCCTCCCGAAAACGCTTGAACCACATACGCATCACCAGGTAGTAGAGCGGGTACGCGACAATAAGCGCTGCTATAGCATAGTACGCTGCATCAGTGTTCATACCACTTCCACCATAGTATCGAGTTGCCGCAAGTGTATCCGGAAAATACTTGTTAATGATCTGAAAGTACAGCGTGCCAAGCGCCGTTGCAGTGATGCCAAGCAGGATAAACGAAAAGAAGTTCATCACAACATCGAGCGTACTCGCCTTCTTGCCATACACACCTTGCGCCCTCTCCGTGGGGACTGGAGTACCTCGTGTAATAAGCGCAGCTGCGTACGCCTTCTCAACTTGATCTTCAGTCCAACCGACGGCGGTAAGACGCTCTGCAATAAGTGACTTGCGTGCCCCCTCCGAGAGGAGTGTTTCGATATGCTGTTGTAGTGCTGTTGGTTCCATACATGAATAAGCGTACACCTACCAGCCGATGTGTAAATACCCGCTCTGTTGGTTATGCACCGAGGGGTATTGACACCCAGTTTAAGAGGAGTATTACATAGTACAGATGTACCATTCACCACTGAAGCTGGAGGAGATCAACGTGAAAAAAACCCTACTCCAACGTGAGTATGAAGCACGTCTTGAACAAGTCCGCTCGCTTGCCGATGGGGCACGCAAGACCGGCAATAGGAATGACCTGGTCATGCTGTACCATATGCGTGCACAAGCGAAAGACGCGATGCGACCCTGCGTCATCGACCGTGCACGCAGAGACCTGGGTGCAGACTTTGACCAACACGAAGGGGCGGAGGGACGCCTGTTCTCGTGGTATGTGATCCATGGACGGGCTGGCACGCACGTCGGCGAGTATACAGGGCGTTCAGCGAAAGAACTAACCCTGGAAGAACGTGGCGCGGCCGTGCTACATCAAATCCGGCACATCCTGACTGTTCGCCCATTCGAAATTCTGATCGCGCACACGCCTACTCCCACGCTGTCGCTCACGCGACTTCTTTTCTAGGTACGCGCACTAGCCACCAACGGGGCCCCATCCGGCCCCGTTGTTTTGTGTACCTCGACTTGGACTACCTCCTGTGTTTCGCATGCACCGGACTACTTCCCGCTATGCGTACGCTTGCCGCTGCGGGCAACTTGATACAGACCAACCGCCCACGTACTGACTACGATGGCGGCACTACTCACGTGTATACAACAGCAATGCCGGGAAGACGACCAGGGTGAGCAATGGGAAATGGGAAAAGACCCGTTATAGCAACGCGTCAAACAATTATCCGCACTCGACCGTTTGATCGGTTAATGACGTGGCATATCATTCCACCAACTGATACACGAGCGACACGAGGCATGATTATACTATGACATGCAAAGTGGGGTTAAACTGTACTTATCCCCAATGCCATATCAAGGGTACGTATCGCAAGATCATGGCAACTCGATTTAACAAAAGAAGTACGGTCAGCGTTGGCACGTGGAAACACTAAACGCCATGTTGAAGCGTGCGCTCTGCTCATTCCTTCGCTCACGGAGCTACTGGAGTCAGATGCGTGAGATCATGCTCGGATTGGTCACGTTCAATATCATAGTGTTGAGATAGGTGGATATTTTCTACAGAGCATGGCTGACCCTATTTCTCTGACCTACTCGACGTCGGTATCGACGTCGCATCTGATGCTTTTCAGCACTGCACTTTTCTCGCACCTTGCGATATTCACCCCCCCCCATGGTACGCTCGCTGTGGATGTGCGCACCTGAGGGCACATCAATGCCCGGCAGCGATGCCGGTTCTTTCACAAATGAAGGAGAATACTCGTGAAGAGATACGCGTTTCGCGCGCTCCTCTACGGAGTGTTGCTATGGTGCATCGCCATACCAGCACACGCAGACGACTGGTACGGTTTCCTGGTGGATGACGTAGTGAAGCCGAACACAAACAATGTGCACGTACGCACAAATCCGGGGCTGTCGTCCCCGTCCCTTGGGAAAGTATCACCAACAGGCAACCTTAACAGTGCGGGCATCATACGCAGCGGCCCCTCATACAGCGACGGCCGATACTGGTGGAAGGTGGAGTATACGACAATAGACCTGTACGGTTGGTGTGCCGAAGAGTTCATAGAGCTTTGGAGTTTGCGTGCCGAGGAAGACTTCGCCGGAGGATACGTCGAAGTAGATGGTGTTGGTGGTAGCGCCGTCAACGCACGTCAGTACGCCACAGTCGATGATGCCGTACTTAATACGTATAGCGAGGGTACAATCGGTGAGGTCGTGGACGGCCCATTTCAGTACCAAGCGTACGTATGGTGGAAGATCGAGTGGCCGGACAACATTGTTGGCTGGTCAGTGCAACGCTACCTCACTCCCTACACCCCTCCCTCGGGTGACACCACACCGCCGGTCATTACCTTGAACGGTTCATCGCACATCTCGGTTGCCTATGGTGCGATCTACACCGACCCATGGGTCACTGCGACCGACAACGTAGACGGCACCATCTCGACGTGGGTGGAGCAGACCGGCCTACCGATCGATACCCACAGCCCCGGCACCTACAGCGTCTGCTACAACGTCGAAGACAGTGCGGGCAACGCTGCTAGTGAGGTGTGTCGGCTGGTGACCGTACTTGAGGAACACACCCCGCCCCCTCCTCCCGAACCT
>JGI12109J20283_10024904_pt1 | contig 15030 bp, 11 predicted proteins | sample ElkSlonscriptome_12_FD_20283 | JGI IMG/M metagenome (IMG submission 20283) | reverse complement strand
CGCGGGGCGAAACCGCGGTTGAATTTGAAGTTTGATTCAATCCATCCCGCCGAACGCCGGCAAAGCCCGCGGGGGAGCCGGAATCTTCAATTCGGACTCTGCCGGACCGGCTGAAAGCCGGCGCTGACCCGGAACACCGGATCAGCGCCGTCGAGCAACAGAAAAGAACGTCCGCCTACGGCGTCTTGACCGGATCGGCCGGCTTCGGCAGAAATGCCGGCTGCTCGGCTTCGATGCGTTCCAGAACCTCGGCGATGCCGCGATCGAGCTGCGCATCGGCGTCCAAGGTCGGATCATTCTCGACCTCGATGTCGGGTTCCACGCCCTCGCCCTCGATGATCCAGCCCTTGCCCGGCTGGCCCAGCCCGAATTCCGGCACGAATACGCTGCCGCCGTCGATCAGCGGGCCGTGTCCGGTGATGCCGACCACCCCGCCCCAGCTGCGCTTGCCGATCAGCGGGCCGAGTCCGGCCTCGCGGAAAAAGTAGGGGAAGATGTCGCCGTCCGAAGCCGAGGTCTCGCTGATCAGTGAGACCATCGGGCCGTTGAACGACTGCTGCGGATAGGTACCGACCCAGTCGCTATGTGCGCGATAACCGAACGCCAGCGGGTCCTTCATCAGCCGCTGCAGAATCATCGAAGATACGTTCCCGCCGCCGTTGCCGCGAACGTCGACGATCAGGCCCTGCTTGCGAAGCTGCGGGTAGTACCACTTGATGAATTCGTAGATGCCGCCCGACCCCATGTCGGGAATGTGCAGATAGCCGACGCGGCCGTCGCTCGCTTCATCAACGTAGGCGCGATTGTGCTCGATCCAATCAAGATAGATCAGCGAACTTTCCGAACCGATCGGATCGACGAGTACGCGACGGGCGCCCTCTTCGCTCGGTCGGTCATTGACCGTCAATTCGACCGGCTGGGATCCTCGGTCGGTCAGGAGCGCGTAGGGATTGACTGCCGTGGTCAGCTCCCGGCCGTCGATCGCCAACACGTAGTCGCCCTCGGCGATCTCGACGCCGACTTCAGTCAGCGGCGAACGATACTTCGGCTCCTCGTTGTGCCCCGGCATGATGTTCGCGACGCGATAGCGGCCGCTCTCGGCATCGGCTTCGAAACGCGCGCCCAGCAGATCGACCGAAGAGCGGTCCGGTGCCTGCAGGTCGCCGCCGGCGACGTAGGCATGGCCGACGTTGAGCTCGGCGATCATCTCGCCGATCAGGTAGTTGAGATCCTCGCGCGTCGAAACGTGCTCTAGCAGCGGACGGTATTGTTCACGCAGCGCCGGCCAGTCGTAGCCATGCATGTTGGCGACGTAGAAGTAGTCGCGGAAGCGCCGCCAGACTTCATCGAACACCACCGCCCACTCGACCTCGGGCGCGCGATGGACGATCAGGTTGGCCGTATCGATGGTCTTTGCTTCCCCGTTGCCGGGCTGGTAGCGCTTATAGGCGCCGTCTTCTCGCACGACGACGAATTGACCGTCGGCGCTCTGGGCCAGTCCCGAGATCCCCTCGACCACGGTCTCGGTTTCACGCGACGAAAGGTCCAGCGCGTTCAGCGTCGTCGAAATGTCGCTGCCGCGGCCGTAGTAGAACGGACCACCCGTGACGTAGAGCAGGTGCGAATCCGTCAGCATGATCCCGGAGATGTTGTCCGGATCGATCGGTACGCGGATGACGCGGTCGTTCAGCCCGTCGAAATCGACGCGCACGACCACTTCCTCACTACCGTTTTCATCCTTTTCGCCGTCGTCTTCGCCGTCGCCCTCGTCGACCGCGGCTTCGTCGTTGCGCGGACCGAAGGGATTCGGCGAGTCCTCGGTGAGCGCAAAGGCAAACACGCCGTTCTCGCGATCGACGGCGTAATTCCACTCGAACGAGCCGATCTGTGGCGCGAATTCGCGGCTGCTGATGAAAAACAGGTGCTGACCGTCGCGGCCGAAAACCGGCGAGAACGCCGAGAAAAATCCATCGCCCAGACGCGTCACTCGATCGTTTTCGCGCGACCACAGAAACAGGCTGGGCATGCCGTTGTCATCGCGGCGGCTCCAGGCCAACCAGCGCGAGTCGGGCGACCAGTCGTAATCGCTGGCGACCTCGTACGGACTGTCGGCGACAACGGTGCGCTCGCCTTCGACATCGACCACGTGGATGCGGCCCTGATGGTCGTGGAACGCAATCTGCTCGCTGTCCGGCGACCAGACCGGGCGATACAGGCGGACTTCCAGTCCGGACGTCAGCGCGCGCGCCGGACCGCCGTCGGCTGCGACCACGTAGAGGTGCTCCTCGCCGCTTCGATCGCTGATGAACGCGACGTGCCGGCCGTCGGGCGACCACGCCGCTTCGCGATCGTGCGCGTTGCCGCGCTGGGTGAGGTTGCGCGTCACGCCGTGCTCGACCGGCACGGTAAAAACGTCCCCGCGCGCGGTGACGAGCATCCGCTTGCCTTCGGGCGAAAGTCCGAAGTCCTCGACCTGGCCGGCCACCTCGATCTGCCGCGGCATACGCCGCACGCCGTCGTCCGGCACCCGGATGCGCAGCTGGCGATCGGTTTCGGACTTTGCGTCGTACAAGCCGATTCGGCCGGCAATTTCATAGACGATGCGGTGGCCACCGTCGCCGCTGGCCCACTTGATATCCCATTCGTCGTTCTGGGTAAGCTGCTGCTGAGTGTCCGTCTCCTCGTCGTATCGGAACAGCTCCAGCGTTCCGTCGCGGTCGGAGACGTAGAACAGACCGGCCTCCAGCCACACGGGATCGCGCTCGGTACGCACGTGATCGGTGACCTGCCGCGCGCTGTCTTCGGCCAGATCGTAGATGAACAGATTCTGCGCCCAGCCGCCCTGGTAACGCTTCCAGGTCCGGAAATCCCGGAACAGCGGCGAATACAGGATTTTCGTGCCGTCCGGAGAAAAATCGCCCGAACCGGCGCGCGGCATCGGCAGCACNGACGGCAGACCGCCGTCGACGGACACGCGATAAAGACGGCGATCGTCGAAATGGTCACGGATCGAGCGGAACAATACCGCCTCGCCGTCCGGCGTCCAGCCGAACACCTGGTGATCGGTGCCCCAGCGCGCCGGTAGCGGGCCGGATGTCGGGTAGAACGTCAGTTGACGCGGCTCGCCGCCGCTCGCCGGAATGATGTAGACCTGCTCATCGCCGCGATACTGGCCGGTAAAGGCGATCCAGTCCCCGTTCGGCGAGAACTTCGGATAAAGCTCCAGCCCCGGGTGCGAGGTGAGTCGCCGGGCCGGCGCCTCGCCGTTGATGTCTGCCGACCAGAGATCGCCGGCGTAGCTGAACACGACGCGGTTTTCGTGCAGATCGGGATAGCGCAGCAGCAGCGTGTCGCTGCCGTCTTCGGCGGCCGAGGCAATGGTCGCGGCCAGTGCCAGCCCGAGCCCGACAATCCAGTTGGCAAATTTCATCCGTTGATTCTCCGAGAAATCATTCCTCAGAGTAACCGATGAAGGCTTCAGGCGACCCGCCCAGAAGTCATGCCGACGGTCGGGACCGGGTCGCGGGGCGAAATCGCCCCTTTAACGCTGAAGGGCCGTGTCCCGGTATCACTCAGCGCCAGCCTGCGCGATCGGCCACACGGATGGCTTCCGGGTTGCTGCTGCCCAGCGCGCTGATCGAAACCGGATCGAGCTGGATGCCGGACAGGTCGGGCAACGACTCGTGACGCTCGACGCTGGCGACGACCGGATACTCGAAGTTGCCGCCCGCGAAGAGCTGCTGTGCTTGTTCCGATGCGAGAAACTCGAGCAGCCGGATGGCGTTCTCGTAGTTCGGTGCCCCGGCAACAACGCCGGCTCCGCCCACGTTGACGTGAGCACCGCGACCGTCCTGGTTCGGAAAGATCACGCCCAGTTGTTCTGCAACCCGGCGATCTTCCGGATCGTCGGAGTTCTGCAGGCGGTGGTAATAGTAGTCGTTGGCGACCGCCACATCGCACTCGCCAGCCGCTACGCCGCGCAGTTGATCGGTATCGCCACCCTGAGGCGGGCGCGCCAGGTTGGCGACCAGACCCCTAGCCCAGCTCTCGGTCGCTTCGGGACCGTGAGCCTCGATCATCGAGGCGAGTAGCGACTGGTTATAGATGTTGTTCGAAGAGCGAATGCAGATCGCGCCATCCAGCGCCGGGCCGGCGAGGTCTTCATAGCGCTCGATGCGTGCGGGGTCGAAGCGATCCTTGCTGTAGAAGATCACCCGAAGCCGCCGGCTGAAGCCGAACCACAGTCCGTCCGGATGTCGCAGATTGGCCGGAATGCGTTCTTCGAGCAGATCCGATTCGACCGCCTGGAACACGCCGGCCTCCTCGGCCCGCCAGAGACGGCCGGCATCGACGGTGATCAGGACGTCGGCCGGACTGGCGCGGCCCTCGCGCTGGATGCGTTCGACCAGCTGGTCGGAGCTTCCTTCAAGGAGGCGAACCTCGATACCGGTCTGCTCCGTGAACGCGTCGTAGATCAACTGGTCGACGTCGTAATGCCGAGCCGAGTAGACGTTGACCTGGTTGTCGGCCACCGCCGGGGCGGCTGCAAGCAGGAATGCGGCGAGGAATGAAAGGATCGCGGCTGCGTTTTTCATGAATTTCCTTCGAGATGCGAATTAATGTTAATAGCAATCATTATTATCTAATAGAATAAAGTGGATTTGTAGCCAATCCCGGTAGCGGAGCCGAAATTCGTGCTCCCGTAAAATCGAAGATTGTCGCTTCCGAAACCCGAACAGGACCTGAATCGCCGGTGGACAGCGTTCAAGCCAAGATGCCCGAGGACTCTCACGCAGCTGCGATGGGAGAATCGTCAGCCGACCCCGTACCGGTGCTGGACCTGACCGGAATCACTCATTATTTCGGTGACCTGTGTGCGGTAGACGACGTCACGCTCCAGGTCCGTGCAGGCGAAGTCGTCTGCCTGCTCGGACCCTCGGGCTGCGGCAAGTCGACGCTTCTGCGCATTGCCGCCGCGCTGGAGGAGCTGCAGCAAGGGACCGTGCGCATCGACGGGCGCGAGATGCGAACGCGCTCCGGCCGCGCGATTCCGCCCGAGCGGCGCAATGTCGGCCTGATGTTCCAGGACTCCGCACTGTTCCCGCATCTGAGCGTCCTCGACAATGTTGCATTCGGACTCGACCACCTGCCCGCCAAGCGGCGCAAGGCGCGTGCGCTCGAAATGCTCGATCAACTCGGCATGAAACGTTCCGCCGAACGCTTCCCGCACCGGCTGTCCGGTGGTCAACAGCAGCGCGTGGCGCTGGCCCGCGCACTGGCGCCCGAGCCGCACCTGATGCTGCTGGATGAGCCTTTCTCGGCGCTTGACGCACGCCTTCGCGGGCGGATCCGGGACGACACGCTGCACTTGTTGAAGCAGGCCGGCGCGGGCACCCTGCTGGTCACGCACGATCCCGAGGAAGCGATGTTCATGGCCGATCGGATCGCGCTGATGCGCGACGGCCGCATTCTTCAGTACGGAACCCCGGTCGAACTCTACTGCAACCCGGTATCGCCTTTCGTCGCCTCGTTCTTCGGCGACGTCAACCGGCTCGAGGGCACGGTCCACGACGGCTTCGTCGAAACACCCATCGGGCGCTTCGAGGCCAATGGATACTCAGACGGTCAGCAAGCCTGCGTACTGGTCCGACCCGAAGCGATCGATGTGCACGTGGCCGGGCCGGCCGATCCTGGGCACCGTCACAGCCATGTGGTGATGTCGCGGCTGCTGGGGCGCAGCAGCCTGGTGCACCTGTGCGTACACGATGCCGACGACCGTGAACACCACCTGCACTCGACCATGCCGGGCGTATTTCTGCCCGGCGAAGATCAACGGGTCGAACTCAAGGTCGACCCCGGCCGGGCCTTCGTCTTCCCGATCGACGCAGACTGAACGGTCAGACGCGGGATTCGCCGGGCCGCGCGCTGCGCATGGCGCGGCTCAGGAGAATGACCGGGAGGATGCCCACCGCCACGATCGCCAGCGACGAACTGGAAGCCTGAGCCAGTCGTTCGTCCGATGCCAGCTCGAACGAACGAACGGCCAGGGTATCGAAATCAAACGGGCGCAGGATGATCGTTGCCGGAAGTTCCTTCATGACGTCGACGAACACCAGCAGTCCGGCCGCCAGCAGGCTGGAGCGCATCACCGGCAGGTGCACGCGCGCCAGCGTTCGAGCGGCGGTCTGACCGAGCGTCCGCGACGCGGCATCCATGTTGGGCGTGACCCGGCCAAGGCTGGCCTCCACCGAATTGAACGAAACGGCGAGGAATCGGACCACGTAGGCATAAACCAGTGCGACCATCGTGCCGGTCAGGATCAGGCCCGGCGCGGCGCCGAATCGCTCGTTCGCGACCTGATTGATCTGCTGATCCATCCAGCCCAGCGGAATCAGCACCCCGACCGCGATCACCGACCCCGGCACGGCGTACCCCACCGACGCCAAGCGCGCCGCAATCCGCGTCAGCGGGCGAGGACGCAAGCGGACGCCATAGCCGACCAGTACCGCCAGCGCCACGGCAACCACCGCGGCGACCACGGCAAGCTGAAGCGAATTCCAGGCAAAATCGAAGAAGCGGGCACCGAACTGCGGATCGCCGACCTCGAAATGCATCTTCAGCAACACCCCACCCGGCAGCAGGAAACCGGCCAGCACCGGCAGCAGACAGGCCGCGAACGCCAGCGCGCCGCGCGTCCGGCCAAGGCGATACTGCGGCAGCTCGCGGTAGTTCCCGGTCGCGTGGTGAAAGCGTGCATCGCTGCGCGACCAGCGCTCGATCAGCAGCAGCACCAGCACGAACACCAGCAGGCAGGCGGCGAGCTGCGCCGCAGCCACCGGCTCGCCGAGTCCGAACCAGGTCCGGTAGATGCCGGTCGTGAAGGTGTCCACGCCGAAAAACTGGACGGCCCCAAAGTCGTTGAGCGCCTCCATCAGCGCCAGCGCCACACCGCCGACGATCGCCGGGCGCGCCAGCGGAATCGCCACACCGGAAAACAGCCGCCAGGGCCCGCGACCCAGCGTACGACCGACTTCCAGCGCACACGCCGACTGCTCGGTGAATGCCGCGCGCGACAGCAGATAGACGTACGGATAGAGCACCAGCGACATCACCGCGATCGCGCCGCCCAGCGAGCGAATTTCGGGGAAGAAGTAATCTGCCCGGCCCCATTCGAACCAGTCGCGCAGCGCCGTCTGCACCGGGCCGGTGAACTGCAGCAGGTCGGTGTAGGCGTAAGCGATGACGTAGGTCGGCACCGCCAGCGGCAGCAGCAACGCCCATTCGAACAGCCGCCGGCAGGGGAAGCGGCACATCACCACCAGCCAGGCCGTGCCGACGCCGAGAATCAGCGTTCCGGCACCGACGCCGACAATCAGCCCCAGCGTGTTGATGACGTAGCGATCCAGGACCGTTTCGACCAGATGACCCCAGACTTCCGGGGACGGCACCAGCATGTGCAGCAGCACGGTGGCAACCGGCAGCGCCACCAGGCCGGCGACTGCCAGCGTCAGCAACGTCCAGCCGTCGGGCAGCGACAGGCCGCGCCTGCGCGCTGCGAGCCGTTGGGAAACCATCATCGGCAATCGGGCTCCCGGCCATCCGGGCTGGATGCCACGGCGGCGCCGCTTGTACTTCCGATGGCCGGACGCTTCGGCCACGCAGGACGGATGTGATCCAGCCCCGGCGTCGCATCGACCGGACAGCATGAATTCCGTGGATTCATCGGAGCAAGCGATTTCGAGCGCATTGACAAGTCGTATTCGGTCGGCATCGGGTTTGCAGTGAGGGGGAGGATACTACCGGCCCGGCAGCAAGCGCTCAATGCATCCGGCGCATTCGTTGAATCGGTCCAGTCCGTCACGACACGGGCTTATCGATCTTCCGCCGCGGCCGTTGCCCGGCCGGGACCACGGGCCAGCATCCGGGTCAGCCTGTCGTCCTTTTCGGACCACAGCTCGTTGATCCATTCGCGGAATCGCGCCCGGTGCACCGGGTCGTTTTCATAGGCCCCGGCTTTCGGCGAATGCAGCGGCGCCACTTCGCGCACCGAGACCCGGATCTCGCGCACGCGGTTGGCAAACAGGTCCGGCAGGCTCGGCGCCGGGCCGCCGTAGCTGATGGTGACATCCAGCATTCGGTCGATCGATTCGCCCATCGCGTCGATGACGAAGGCGATACCGCCGGCGCGGGGCTTGAGTAGCTGCGCGAACGGCGAGCCCTGCGCGGCGCGTTTCTCGGCCGAAAAGCGCGTGCCCTCGACGAAGTTCATTACCGCGACCGGCATATCGCGGAACTTCGCGCAGGCCTTGCGGGTGGTTTCGATGTCGCGGCCGGCGAGCTCCGGGCGCTTGGCCAGCATCTGCTTCGAATACCGCTTCATGAACGGAAAATCCAGTGCCCACCAGATCACTCCGAGCAACGGCACCCAGATCAACTGATTCTTGAGGAAGAACCTCAGCAGCGGAATGCGCCGATTGAAAACTTTCTGCAGCACCGGGATGTCTACCCAGCTCTGGTGATTGCAGATCACCAGGTACTGACCCTGCGGGTCCAGTTCGGGCATCTGTTCGATCACCAGCCGGGTGTTGGTGTATCGGTCGAACATCGCGCTGTTGAACGCGATCCAGCGCTCGGCAATCCGGGTCAGCAAGCGTGTACAGAAAGTCCGGAATCCCGGCAGCGGAACGACTGCCTTGATCAGTGCGACGGCCAGCAGCGGAAGGCCGTGAACGACGGTATTCAGGCTCAGGACGATGGTGCCGACGCCGATCCGCGCGGCCTCGTAAATCGATCGAATCATGGGTCAAGTTTCGCATGAATCCGGACCGTTATAATCATAGCCAACGCGCGGTCCCTCCCGGTTGGGAGATGTCTCCGTTCCACCCACTGAGTCGACCCGGATTTTCCATGCAGCCCGATCCCCAACCGGCCCGCGCCGGAATTCGCTGTCAGCGCCCGAAGACCGCGGCCGGTCTCTCCCGCTTCCGTCCGGGAGCGGTGGGCTGGTGCTGGTTCTGCATGGCGCTTTGGGTGGCATGCGCTCCGGCCGTGCACGCCGATTGGCGCAGCGTGGCCGACGCCTTCGATCGGCGCTTCGCCGAGACGCTTTCGGAGGTCGACGTGCCGGGCGGCGCCTACGTCATCGTCCAGGCCGGTCAGATCGTCGAACTGGGCAGCTTCGGGCATACCGACAATCAGCAAACTCGGCCCGTCGACAGTGCGACCGTGTTTCGGATCGCGTCTCTGTCCAAGGGATTTTCCGGCGTGCTGGCGGCCCTGGTCGCCGATGAGGCCGGCATCGCGTTGAACCAGCCGGTGGCCGGATACGCGCCGTCGATCCGGTTGCGACCGAATGCCAAACGGCCAATGACCATCGAGGACGTGCTTGGGCAGCGCTCGGGATTCATCCGCAACGCCTACGACAACCTGATCGAAGCGGGCAAGACGCGCGACGAGATCCTGCCGAGGTTCAACACGCTGGAGCCCATCTGTCCCCCGGGTCGCTGCTACAGCTATCAGAACAATGTATTCAGCCTGGTCGAGGACGTCATTCTTTCCGGCTCGGGAAAGACATACGAAGAATCGGTGACCGAACGGCTGTTCGCTCCGCTGGGCATGACTCGCGCCTCGGTCGGCTACGACGCCCTGATCCGGGCCGATAATCGGGCTGCCCCGCACCTCAAGACGCGCGCCGGCTGGTACGGGACCGAGCCGAGATCCACCTACTACCAGGTTCCTTCGGCAGCCGGAATCAACGCAAGCATCCTGGATATGGCGCAATGGGCCATCGCGATGCTGGGACACCGACCCGAGATCATCCCGGCATCGGTCATCGACGAAGTCCTGAAGCCGCGAATCCGCACCCAGCGCGAGTTGCGCAATCGCCACTGGCGGGGGCTTCTCGACGACGCCTGGTACGGGCTCGGTTGGCGCATCTATCGCGTCGACGACCAGCAACTGGCGGTGCACGGCGGGTGGGTCGCCGGATATCGCGCCGAAATCGCGCTGTCGCACGACCTCGACGTCGGCCTCGTCATCCTGAGCAACGCCGAGACCCGCGCGGTCGGCGCGCTCAACCGGGAGTTCTGGGATCTGGCGCTAGCACACGCCCGCTCGCAGAATGCCGCCACGGCCACTGCCGCCAACGCTCAGTCGCCGACCTCGTCGCCCGGCGCGGCCGAAGAGCCCGGCTCCTGAACTCCAGCCAGACACTCGCGCACGTGATGTTCGGCCGACTCGATCCGCTGGATCCATGCACCCAGCGTCTCCGCGCTTTCGACCGGGAGGCCGGCGCGTCGTTCGAGCCGGGCGCGCTTGGCGCGCTCGGAATATTTCTCGCGGAGATTGCGCAGTCGTGCCAGCGATAGCTTCAGTTGATCGCGGCTCGACCGTCCGGGCTTCGTCGCTTCGACTTCATCCAGCAAACGCTGCTCCGCCGTTGGCAGATCTCCGGGGTCACCGGCAAACTCGGTCGTCATCTCGTCGAAAGATCAGCGCCATGATCGGCGTGGCATCATAGCCCGATGCCGCCCCGCCCGCGTTATCGCTTCCGACGCATTCCGCTGGGTCGTCCCTGGTGCGAAGCACTGGAACTGGCCAACGGGCGACGCCTGATCATGCGCCCGATCGAGGCCGGCGATGCCGACATGCTTCGGAAAAGCTTCGGCCGCCTGACACTGGAGGAAATCCGCTATCGGTTCCTGCACCCGATCACCGAACTGACGCCGGAGTATGCGCAGCAGCTGACCGACCTGGACGGTCGAACGGCGTTCGCGCTGGTATTCGTCGAAGCGCTGCCGCCCGCCCGTGCGCTGATCGGCGGCGTCGGTCGAGTAGTCGTGGAGGATGACCGCGCCGAGTTTGCGCTGATCGTGGGACGCGAAATCAACGGCTTCGGGCTGGGCAGCTTTCTGCTGCAACGCCTGACGGAATGGTGCCGGAAACGCGGACTGTCGATGATTTTCGGGGAAGTCATGCTGGAAAACCACCGGATGCTGGAACTGACGAAGCGACTCGGCTTCCAATGCGAATTCGATCCCGACAACCCGCAGGTCATTCGGGTCTGGAAAGCGCTGGCTGCCGGCGCTACGAAAGCGCCTGGCCCGTCGATTACCACCCGCTCGGCGCGGCCTCCACGATCGCTTTGAATCAGTTTTCTGGCGGCCCGGCCCGGCGGCTTCCATCGCCGCTGACCGAGCGCGGATTCAGCCGCAGCACGGGCAGGCGAAGACCGAACTTTCGCCAAAGCCAAAGAAACAGGAAGTAGCCCACTGCCGCGGCCGGAATCGCGACCACCAGGCTACCGAGCACCATGGCCAGCGTTTCGTGGGCGATTTCATCCCCCAGCGTATCCACCGCCGGACCCGCCGAAATTGGCAGTCGCTGCATCAGCCACTCGCCCAGTCGATTGAAGCCGTAATACAGCGGCGCCATCGTGAACGGGTTGCTGACGTTGGATACGACGAAAGCCGCGATGAAGTTGGCCCGAAACGCGAGCGAGCCGGCCAGCATCATGAAGGTCTGGATGCCGACGGTCGGCGTGAAGCCGACGAACAGCCCGACCGCAATGCCCCGGGCCAGCGCGAATTCATCGACGTGCAGGCAGCCGCCGCGCTCGAGCAAGCCGGAAATTCGAGGATGCGCTTGCAGCCAGGCGCGTATCCGGCTCCGGTGCTGCCGGGAACCCTTGAGAAAATGAAATCGAATCCAGCGCATGGATGGAAATCGTCTAGCCGGCCGCCAAGCGCGACTTGCGGTCGCATGCAGCGAGGATACGTCTCATGCTGGGGTGTCGCTATCGGCGTATAGCCGACTCAGCAGGTGGCCATGGAAACTCTCGGGATCGTCGCCGCTGTAAATCCCCAGCCGCTCGGCCCGGTCGAAGAATCCCGGGCCGGGCAGCCCGCCCCTCGCCTTGCTCACGGCCAGCGCCGCTACGGGGACCCGCCCGGCGTCGACATCAATCTTGAGCAGTCTCTCGATCAAACGAACGGTCTTGTGGATTCGATGCGGGGGCGGGATGTCCAGCGCATCGGCGACCTGCAGGTAGGTCAGCGTGCCGCACCGGAACCGCGCCTGTTCCAGAACGGCCCGCAGCCGTTCGAGATCGGCCGGGTCCGTGCGCGACACGACGAAACCTCAGTCCAGGCCGCAGTTGTTCTGCTCGAGCACGCGCTCGGCACGGTAGCTCGATCGGACCAGCGGGCCGGAAACGACCTCCAGAAACCCTTTCTCCAGGCCGATTTCTCGGAAACGTCGAAACTGGTCGGGCGTGACGAATCGATCCACCGACAAATGGTTGACCGTCGGGCGAAGGTACTGACCGAAGGTCACGATGTCGACGCCGATCCACCGCAGGTCGTCCATGGCCTCGACGACCTCTTCATCGGTTTCGCCGAGACCCAGCATCAGACTGGTCTTGGTCAAAACCTCGGGGCGATGGCGTTTGGCGTGAGCCAGCACGTCCAGCGTCTGCTCATAGCTCGCCCGCGGGTCTCGCACCGGATGGGTCAGCCGCCGCACCGTCTCGACGTTCTGGGCGAACACCTCGAGCCCGGAATCGACCACCGTCTCGATGCATTCGTGGCGCCCCTGGAAATCCGGCGTCAGCGCTTCGACCGCTGTTTTCGGATTGGCCTGCTTGATCGCACGTACGCAGTCGGCATAGTGCTGGGCGCCGCCGTCCGGCAAATCGTCCCGGTCGACCGAGGTCAGCACGATGTATTTCAGGTCCATCAGGCGCACCGATTCGGCGGCGTTGGCCGGCTCTTCGGCGTCCAGCCAGCCGCGCGGGTTTCCGGTATCGACTGAGCAGAAACGGCACGCGCGCGTGCACACGTCCCCCATCAGCATGATCGTGGCGGTCCCGGCCGACCAGCACTCGCCGATGTTCGGGCACTTCGACTCCGAACACACCGTGGCGAGTCGGTGCTTGTCGACGTTGGCCTTGACCTGTTCGTATTTCCCACCCTGCCCCGCGGTCGGCAAGCGCACGCGCAGCCAGTCCGGCTTTCGCAGATGCGGCTGGCCCTCGTCTCCGCGGCGCGCCTTGATGCCGTCGCGTATCGCCGTGAACCCCTGCGGCTTGCGGACCTTCTCACCGCTTTTCACGGTAATCGGAATCGCTGCGGCTTCTACCTGTTCAGTCATCTAATTGCTGACGCGTTCGGAACATCCGAATTGTAACGGAATGCCCGTTATGAGCCTCGACGCAACCGGCACCTCCGCAATCAGCGAATCGTCACGGCCCCGTCAGCCGGCCTCGGCCGTCGGCCCATCAACGAAGGCCAGCAGTCGCTCGAGCGTCGCCTCGGCCCGATCGCCCTCGAACCGCCGCCGCGCCGCGAGCAGATCGGCCATCGCCTCGTCCCGACCATCGCCCGCATGGGGAATCAGCGTCGGCGAGATCCAGGGGCGGACCCGGGCCTTGGGCTGCAGCACCAGCATCTGTCCCAGACGCTCCGTTGCAACCCAGAGACGCGGCCCGGCTTCCCGGATCCCGAACGAAACGGCGCGCCGCTCGCGGACCAGTTGCGAAAAACAGCGTGTCCAGCCGCCCGCCGGAACCGGTGCATTCAGGCAGGCGCCCGACTCGCCCTCGGATGCAGTCAGGAAACCGGATTCGATCAGCAGCCTCTCCAGCGCATCGGCGGACGACGGCAATCCTTTAGCCCGGTGGCGCGGCATGGGCAGCGGAGTCGTTCCCGGATCGATCCGCTGCGGGACCGGCCGCCGAATCGCCGGTCCGCGCTCGCGCCGGCCCGCCCCGCGTTCGAAGTTGCGGGTCCGCCGTTCTTCGGCCGCCGCTTCGTCGAGATAGCTGTAGCGCGGCGCATGGATCAGCGCTTCGGCCAGCGGCGACGGGGCCGCAATATCGACCGCGTGAACCTGCACAGCACCCGACTCGATGCGCGACAGCAGCGATTTCAGGCCGGCAAGGTCCATGTAGTCGTTCAGGCAGTCGCTCAGGGCCTGCTGGACCAGCGGATGATCGGGCACCTCGCGCGGACCGCTCAGGTTCTCGACGCAGGCCAGCTGGTCGGGAAAAACGCAGGCGATCAGGTTCTCGGCCTGGCTACGCTGACGCTGCGCCGGCACGCGGCCGCCGAGATCGTTTTTCAGCAGCGCCAGCGCGTTGTTCGCCGCCCATCGAAACCGGGTCAAGAACAGCGGCGTGTCCAGCAGCGCCTGGGTCAGCACGTCGGCCACGTTGTGCGCACGGACGAAGCGCGCGACCTCGGCCGGCTCGAAGCGGCTGGTCACGCCGAGCGAGATCAGGATGCCGTCGTCGGTGGCCGCCGCCTGCAGCTCGAAATTGAACTGACGGCAGAAACGCTTGCGAAGCGCCAGTCCCCAGGCGCGGTTGATTCGTGCACCGGCAAACGTGTGCAGCACCACGTGGCGGTCGCCGTTCGGATCGGGGAAACGCTCGATGACCAGCCGCTCCGGTGAGGGCAGCGCGCCGAGCAAGGCTTTCGACTCCGACAGCATCCGAGCGCACTGCGGATCGACATCGCCCGAATTTGCCCGGGCGATCGAGTCGAGCACGGCCGCCGCCATCTCGGCCGTGCGTCCCGGCCCCTCGCCGAACCAGAACGGCAGCTCGACGGCGTCCTCGTCGGCCGGCTCGACGCGGACCTCGCCGGTCAGCACGCGCAGTACGCGCCACGAACGGCGCCCCAACTGCACGACCTGCCCCGGCGACGACTCGAACGCGAATTCCTCGTCCAGCGTGCCGACCCGGTCGCCGGTGTCTGCGCGCACGACCTCGTACTCGAAGAACTCGGGAATCGTTCCCGCATTGGTCAGGATCAATCGATCGACCTGGGCTCGCGGACGAACCCGGCCGCCTTCGGTCCAGCTCAGCAGTCGATTCGTCTGCTGATCCGGCAGCGCCGCGGGAGCATCGACCAGGACCGAAAGCAGTTGCAGGACCGTCTCGATGCCGATCGAACGGTACGGCGCCGCAGCGCGCACGACCGACAGCATGTCTTCAGGATCGTCGACACCGTTGGCCGCCATCGCCACGAG
>JGI12109J20283_10523006_pt1 | contig 15035 bp, 15 predicted proteins | sample ElkSlonscriptome_12_FD_20283 | JGI IMG/M metagenome (IMG submission 20283) | reverse complement strand
ATCCGACGCTGATGGTCTCGGCACTGGTGAAACGCGCCTCCCGTCGGACGATGCCGAGCAGCGCTCGCAGGGTGGTCACCCCGGGAGCGAGGCTGTCGCGGATTCCCAGGGTGTGGATGCGCTCGCGGCAGTAGTGGATACCCTGGACGATGGCGCCCGCGCCCAGAAACATGCCGTACTCGGTGGGCTGTTCGCCCGGGCGCACCGCCAGCAGCGGGCGCCAGCGGATGGCGGTGGGGCGCGGCGCGGCGGCCCATTGCAGCAGATGGCCGATGGCGCGCTCCGGATAACCGGACAGCCCCACGTCCAGGGCGTTCATGTTGGTGGTGCCGCCGGACAGCACCGCCACCATGGGCAACTGCGCCGGCGCGGCGCGCAGCAGCGCGGTGAGGGTGGCGTGCAGGGTGCCGTCGCCGCCGTTGATCACCAGCAGCCCCACCCGCCGGGCCAGGAGTTCGTCCACGGCGGCAACCATGGCCTCCCGGCAGTCGGTTTCATGGTGGAGGATCTCGCCGCCGTCCAACGCCCGGCGCAGATGCGCCAACCGGCGGCGGTTGCGGCCGCTGGTGACGTTGCTGATCATCCCCACCCGCAGGGGCCGGTCGGGCGGGGGCGGGACGATGGCGGGGGCGGGGTGGGAATCGGCGCTCATGGACGGGACGCGGGGCGGTTCACTCCTCCTTCGCCTCGGTGTCGGCGTCCCGCACGAACACCGTGTGCTGGCAGGCCGGGCAGGCCGGGATCGGCCCCGGATGCTTGAAGCTCAACGGCTCCCCACAACGCTGGCAATGCAGGGTGCCGGGACCGGTGATCTCGCCGGTGTGGTAGTGACTGGCCCGCTCCAGCGCCTCGGCGAACTGCTGGTACTCGACCCGGGTGCGGTCGGCGGCGGCGCCGAACCACTCCAGCAGGCGCTCCTCCACCAGTTCCAGGTCGAACTTCAGCCAGGTGCGAAGATCGGTGCCGCTGGTGGCCAGATACTGGCCGGCATCGGCCAGATCCCGGCGCACGTAGGCTTTCAGCAGGTCCAGTTCCTCGCGGGTGAGTTCCTGGATGGCGGCGGCCGCCTCGGCGGCGTCCTCGATGCCGTGGCGGACCATGGGCGGACCCTCGGTCCCGGCGGTCTGGATACGCGCCTTGAGGGTCTCCATGGTCTGACGATAGGCGGCACTGAGCTTTTGTAGACGTGATCTGTCCGACATAGTAGGTATTCCTGAATCTGACCCCGAATAATTCGGCTATCCTAGCGCCATGTGGGACGCATTCAAACAGACATTGTGGGGTGATAGGAGCGACGATCCGGCGCTGCAGGCACGGCTTGCGCAGATCCGCGAGCGCCTGCCGGTGCCGGTGTTCTGGTTACTGGGCAAGGCTCAGTCCGGCAAGACCTCGGTGATCCGGGCGCTGACCGGCAACAGCCGCGCCGAGATCGGCAATGGCTTCCGGCCCTGCACCCGCACCGCGGAACTCTACGACTTCCCCGACAGCGAGGGCCCGTTCCTGCGGTTTCTGGATACCCGCGGGCTCGGCGAGGTGGACTACGACCCGGCCGAGGATCTGGCCCAGTTCCAGGAACAGGCGCATCTGCTGATGGTGGTGGTGAAGGCCATGGACCACGCCCAGCAGGCGGTGCTGGACACGGTGCGGGAGATCCACCGGCAACGCCCGGACTGGCCGCTGGTGGTGGTGCAGACCACCCTCCACGAGGGCTATCCGGATCCCACCATGGACCACCCGCAACCCCACCCGTTCGCCGACCACCCCTTCCCGGAGAACGTGCCGCGGGATCTGGCCCGCTCGTTGGAACACCAGCGGGCGCAGTTCGCCGGGTTAGGCGCGCATTTCGTGGCGGTGGATTTCACCCTGCCGGAGGACGGCTACCAGCCGGCGAACTACGGCGTGGACGCCCTCTGGGACACCATCGAAACCGTGCTGCCGCTGGGACTGGCCGCCATGGTGCGCGAGAGCGGCCTGTGGGAGAGCACCGCCGGCAGCGCCGGGCGCAGCGCCCATCCCCACATCGTCGGCCACAGCCTGCTGGCGGCGGCGGTGGCGGCGATCCCGGTGCCGTTCCTGGATATCCCGCTGGTGACCCTGGTGCAGACCCGCATGTTCCACGCCGTGGCCCGTTGCCACGGGCAGCGCTTCAACCGGGAGTATCTCAGCGAACTGAGCGGGGTGCTGGGCATCAGCCTGCTGGCGCGCCTCGGAAGGCGGGAACTCACCAAGCTCATCCCCGGCTACGGCATCGCCGTGGCCACCGTCTACACCGGCGCCACCACCTACGCTCTGGGCCAGACCCTGAGCGCCTACATGGCCTATCGCAGCCGCGGCGGCGAACCCGACGAGACGGTATTCCGCGAGCTCTACGCCCAGCAGTTCGAGGAGGGCAAGACGCTGATCCGCGAGTATCTGGGCCGCGCCCGGGAGGAGCCCACGCCGTGAAGATCCGGCTGCGCTGGCTACTGCTGATCCTGGTCACGGTGCTGCCGGCGCTGCTGCTGATCCTGGCTGGCTTCGTGTGGCTGTGGGAGGCGGATCTGCTGCTGCCGTGGCTGGGGCTGTCGGCTGTGGTCGCGCTGGGGAGTTGGCTGGGCTCGCGTTATATCAAGCACAGTCCGCTGGCGCCCAGGACCCTCAGGGTGGAACCGGAGAAGCGCTGGTCGGCGGCGGGCCAGCGGGCCTGGAACAAGGTGGAGGAGAAGGCCCGGGCGGCCAGCACCCGGGAGATCGAGGACTGGCAGGAACTCTGGGTGCTGCTGCGCGAGGTGCTGGACATGGTGGCCCGGGAGTTTCACCCGGAGCAGCGCGAGCCGGTGCTGGAATTGAAAGTGCCGTATCTGCTGCGGGTCATCGAGTTGCTGGCCCGGGATCTGCGCGAGGCCCTCACCGAGAACGTGCCCGGCAGCCATATCCTGTCGGTGAACGACATGATGCGGGGCCACCGGCTGGCACTGCGCGGTCGCCAGCTCTTCAACCTCTACCGGCTGGTGTCCTTCGGGGTAAACCCGGTGTCGGCGGCGGTGCGGGAGATGAAGGGGCTGGCCTGGGAGCAGTTGCTGGAGTCCTCCACCGCCGAGGTGCGGGGCTGGCTGCTGGATGCCTACGTGAAGAAGATCGGCTACTACGCCATCGAACTCTACAGCGGTCATCTGCTGCTGGAGGATGTGCCGGTGCAGGCGCCCACCGCCGCCAGCCAGCGGGATCTGGAAAAACTCGAGGCGCTGCAGGAGCGGGTGGCGGAGGAGCCCCTGCGGGTGCTGGTGCTGGGCCAGGTGAAGGCCGGCAAGTCCAGTCTGGTGAACGCCCTGTTCGGCGAGACCCGGGCGCTCACCGATGTGCTGCCGGAGACCGCCGAGGTGACGCCTTACCTGCTGGAGCGGGACGGGCTGGAACGGGCCATCATTCTCGATACCGCCGGCTACGAGGAGGCCGAGCGGGGCCTGCGGGCGCTACACGATGCCGAGCGGGAGGTGCTGCGCTCGGATCTGATCCTGATGGTGTGCAGCGCCACCAGCGCCGCCCGCGACCCCGACCGGCGCCTGCTGGATCATCTGCGCCGGCGCTTTCTGGATGTCACCGGCGAGGAGGCCCCGCCCATCGTCGCGGTGCTGAGCCAGATCGATCGGCTACGCCCGGCGCGGGAGTGGGAGCCGCCCTACGACGTGGCCGAACCCGCCTCGTCCAAGGCCCGCAACATCCGCGCGGCGCTGGAGGCGGTGGCCGGGGACCTTGACCTGCCCATCGAACGGGTGGTGCCGGTGTGCCTGCACGAGGAGCGGCGCTACAACATCGACAAGGGGCTGGTGCCCACCATCCTGCTACAGCTGGATGCCTCCCGGCGGCTCAAGTACCTGCGCTGCCTGAAGCACTACCGGGACGAGGAGTACTGGCGCCGGCTGTGGACCCAGGCGAGCAATACCGGGCGAATCGCGGCGCGGGTGGGGACGCGCTGGCTGGGCAAACAGGTGAGCGATCTGCTGGGGCGCCCGCCGGGCTGAGGGATGATCCCGGCGCGGGGTCAGCTTCGCTCCCAGACCCCGGCGTGCCTCCCCCGCCTGAGAGAGACGGCCCCCAGCACCGCCTCGGCGCCCAGTAGGCCCAGCAGCATATCGCCCAGGGTATCGGGGCTGCTGCCCAGGCTGCTGGTGCCGAACAGCACATCGCTGAGATACTCTCCCACCTCCCAGAGCAGCGCCACCCCGCAGGTGCCGCCCAGCACCAGCAGGTGATGGGTGAGGGGATGGTACGGGCCGATCACGCCATAGTGCGAGGCGTTCAGGGAACCCCGGTGGAAGGCGTAGGCGCAGGCCATGCCGCCGAACAGATGCATGGGGATATCGATCACCGGAAACCGATCGTAGGCATCCAGTCCGAAGGTGAGCAGCAGATTCAGCAGGATGATCGCCCCAGGCGCCCAGCCCGCCTCGCCGAGGCTCTGGAAAAAGCAGCGTCGGTAATCGGGGGCCGGGGCCGGGATACTCGCCGCTGCCCCCCGAGCCATGCTCAGTGATCCCCGGGGGCGGCCACCGACCCGGCCAGGATCCCGCCGTCCAGGTTCAGTTCCGCGCCGGTCATGTAAGTGGCCTCGTCGGAGGCCAGCAACACGGCCAGCGCCGCCACCTCCTCGGGTCTACCGAAGCGCCTGAGAGGCGTGTCGGCCACGAACGCGCGCATCCGCGCCTCCCGCTCGGGACCATCACCCAGCAGCGGCTCCCACATGGGCGTCAGCACCGCTGCCGGCTGGATCACGTTGCAGCGGATCTCCAGCCCCTGCTCGGCGCAGTACAGGGCCACCGTGCGGGTGTGGTTGCGCACCGCACCCTTGGCCGAGGCGTAGGCCGCCGCGCCGGGAATGCCCACCACCCCGGAGCGCGAGCCGATATTGATGATCGACCCCGTACCCCGCGGGCGCATGGCGCCGATGGCGTACTTGCAGCCCAGGAATACCCCGTCCAGATCGGTGCGGTGTACTGCGTGCCAGTCGGCGAGGCTGGCATGCTCGGGGTCGTGGGGTTTGACGCCGTCCTCGAAACCGGTGATGCCGGCGTTGTTCACCAGGATATCCAGGCCGCCCCAGCGCGCCACCAGCTCATCGGTGACGGCGGCCCAGTGGGCCTCCTCGCGCACATCCAGACGGCGGAACAGGGTCCGGTCGCCCAGGCTCGCGGCCAGTGCCTCGCCGGGGATCTCGTCGATATCGGTGACACAGACCCGGGCGCCCTCGGCCACGAAGGCGCGGGCGATGGCCTCGCCGATGCCCTGGGCGGCGCCGCTGACAAGGGCGGTCTTATCCTGGAGTCGGTGCATGCAGGAATACCTCAGTAGCGGCTGAACACCTCGACCTCGCCTTCTTCGTCGAAGCTCAGCACATCGTAGCCCTGCGGCTCCTCGCTGGCCATGCCCGGCGAGTAGGTGGGCATGCCGGGGGCGGTGATGCCCACCACCTCGGGCTTCTCCGCCAGCAGTCGCCGGATATCATCGGCGGGCACATGGCCCTCCACCACGTAGCCGTCCACCTCGGCGGTGTGGCAGGACATCAGCCGCGGATCGGTGATGCCGAGGCGCTGGCGGATGGCGGACAGATCCTGGTGATCCTCGGTGATCACGTCGAAGCCCCGCCGCTCCAGGTAATCCGCCCAGCCCTGGCAGCAGCCACAGGTGGGGGTCTTGTAGACCCGGACGGTGGGTTGTTCGGCGCCGGCCACGCCGGTGGTGAGGCACAGCGCGGCAACAATCAGGCACAGGCGTAGTAATTTCATGGCTAGATCTCCGTTGGTGGTGGCTGATAAACATTCAGGAAATCTCTGAGACCGCCAGCCGGTCCATTCCTCTCCCGCGGAGCCGGAACAGGGCATCCTGGGGCGCGTCCAGCGGGAGGATAGCCGTCGGTTCCAGGCCCAGATAACGGCCCCGCAGTAGCCGGCCGATTCCGCCGTGGGAGACCACCACCAGCGTGGACGACTCGGGCAGCGCCGCCAGCCACTCGCCGGCCCGCTGGAAGCCATCCCCGTAGGTCTCGCCGCCGGGCGGACGATGGCGCCAGCGGTCGCGCTCGCGCTCGTCCATGGCGCCGGGTGAGCGGGCCTCGATATCCTCGCGGCGTAGCCCCTCCCACTCGCCCCAGGCCAGTTCCCGCAGGCGCGCATCCCGTTCCCAGTGGCTGAAGGGCACCCCCAGTACGTCACCGACGATGGCAGCGGTTTGCAGGGTGCGGGGCAGCGGGCTCACCTGGAAGTGCAGATGATCCCGGTCCACGGCATCGTGCTCCAAGGCCAGATGCAGGCGCTCGCCGAGGCGCCGGGCCTGCTGGCAACCGCGCCAGGTGAGCGGGGAATCCAGGGAGCCCTGGATGCGGTGTTCGCGGTTCCACACGGTCTCGCCGTGGCGGATGAGATAGAGGGTAGTGGTCATGGGTCCGGGCTGTGGCAGGTCTCGCCAGACTCAGAGGGCGGGATCGGCGTCGGGTTCGGTCTCGCTGTCGGCGCGGGGGCCAGGGTCGCTGCCCTGGATCACCGTATCCAGCAAGCGGTAGCGGTCCTTGCGGATACCCTGGACATGGGCCTCCACCCGCGCCATGGGCAGATCCAGCAACAGGAACAACTGGGTGGCCAGCATCAGGCTGGCCTCCAGCACCTCCGGCACCACCTCGCTGGCGCCGGCCCGCTTGAGCCGGGCGAGGTGCATATCGTCACGGGTGCGTACCAGGATGGGCAGTCCCGGGCGGATATGATGCACGGTGTGCAAGATTCGCATGGCCGCCGGCACGTCGGCGAAACTCACCACCAGCACCCGGCAGCGCTCCAGCCCCGCCGCCAGCAGGATCTCCCGGTGCCGGGCATCGCCGTAGAACACCTTCTGGCCGTCCTCCCAGGCCAGTTTCACCCGCACCGGGTCCAAATCCAGCGCCACGTAGTCGTAGCCCTCGGTGCGCAGCAGGCGGGCCATGTGCTGCCCCACCCGGCCGAAGCCGCAGATGATCACGTGCTTGCTGTCGCCCTGCACGGCACTGGCGATCTGCGCCTCCCGGTGGGGTGAGCTCTGGTCGTGGCGAGCACCCAGCAGATAATCGGCGATGGCCTCGTTATGACGCACCAGCAGCGGCGCCAGCGCCATGGAGATCACCGCCGCGGCCAGGATCGGCTGGATCTGGGCGCTGCTGATCAGTCCGGTGCTCCAGCTCAGGGCCAGCAGCGCGAACCCGAACTCCCCGCCGTGGGCCAGCACCACCCCGGTGCGCACCGCCACCTGCCGGTCCCGCGAGGCCCAGTAGGACAGCACCACGATCAGCGGCCCCTTGCCCAGCAGCAGGCCCGCCACCAGCAAGCTGATCCAGGGCCACAGTTCCGGCAGCACAGCGAGGTTCAACTCGGTGCCGACGATCACGAAGAACAATCCCAGCAACACATCCCGGAACGGGCGGATGGCCACCTCGATCTGGTGGCGGTACTCGGTCTCGGAGAGCATCATCCCCGCCAGAAAGGCCCCCAGCGCCAGCGACAGTCCCAGCAGTGCGGTGAGCCAGGCGGCCAGCAGCGACACCAGCAACACGGTGAGGGTGAACAGCTCCGAGGAGCGGCCCCGGGCCACCTCGTGGAACAGTGGGCGCAGGGCGAATTTACCCAGCGCCAGCATCAGCCCCAGCGCCAGCGCCCCCTTCAGGAGCGCCAGCAGCAGCGGCAGCGCCAGCGATTCGCCGCCCGCGGCGAGGATCGGAATCATCACCAGAAACGGTACCGCCGCCAGATCCTGGAACAGCAGGATCCCCAGTACCAGCCGGCCATGGGGGGCCTGGAGTTCCAGTTGATCGGTGAGTTGCTTGATGAGGATGGCGGTGGAGGACATGGACAGGGCGCCACCGACGATCAGCGCCCCCTGCCAGGGAATCCCGAGAGCCCAGGCGATCAGCCCGCCGGATAGGGTCCCCACCAGCACCTGCGCACCGCCGAGCCCCAGCAGGGTGCGGCGCATGGCCATGAACTGGGCGATGGAAAACTCCAACCCGATGGAGAACAGCAGAAACGCCACCCCGATCTCGCCCAGCAGATCCGCGGTGGCGTGCTCGTCCAGCATGCCCAGACCGTGATGACCGAGCACCAACCCCACCAGCAGATAGCCCAGGATCGGCGGCAGATGCAGGCGCCGGAACAGCGCCACCGCCACCACCGCCGCCACCAGCAGCAGCAGGATGACATCCAGCAGATGATGATCCATGGGTGGGTGAGGATCGCGTTCCGGTCAGTCCAGGAACAGGTCCGGCAACAGGGGATTGCCGTGGGCCACGGCGTACTGTTCGAAGTCGCTCACCCCGGCCTCGCGGAGCACGCTCTCGTCGATGCAGAACTCGCCGCTGCGGTCGCTGCCGAGCACGGCGTAGGCGGCATCGGCGACGATGCTCTCCTTGCGGCAGTACTCGGGCTTCACCCGGTCTCCCAGCATGGCCAGCGCCGCCGTGTAGATCACGGTTTTCGGCCACAGGGCGTTCACCTGCACCCGCCCGCGAAATTCCTCGGCCATGCCCAGCACGCACAGGCTCATGCCGTATTTGGCCATGGTGTAGGCCACATGGTCCTTGAACCAACGGGGATTGAGGTTGGGCGGGGGGGCGAGATTGAGGATATGCGGCCGCTCGGCCTCCAGCAGATAGGGCAGGCAAGCCTGGGAGCAGACGAAGGTGCCGCGCACGTTGACCCCGAACATCAGGTCGAAGCGCTTCATGGGGGTGTCCAGGGTACCGGTGAGGCTGATGGCGCTGGCGTTGTTCACCAGGATATCGATGCCGCCGAAGTGCTCGGCGCTCTGGCGGGCGGCGGCCTGCACCTGATCCTCGTCGCGGATATCCACGATCAACGGCAGCGCCCTGCCACCGGCGGCCTCGATCTCCTCGGCGGCGCTGTACACGGTGCCGGGCAGGTTTGGATGGGGCTCGGCGGTCTTGGCGGCGATGGCGATATTGGCCCCGTCGCGGGCGGCGCGCAGCGCGATGGCCTTGCCGATGCCGCGGCTCGCGCCGCTGATAAAGAGGGTTTTTCCTTGCAGACTGGACATGGGGATTCCTCACTCGGTGGCAGTCCTCCAGTGTACGGGCCGACCCGCACAAGGACAACCACGCTACCGGGAGGTACGATTCCAGAGGTCCGGGCGGGGCGTGGACACGGTGCCCGGTGCCTGCGGCGTCTCGGCGGATTGTCCGAAGGGACCACCCGGAATCCGCACCCGCTGCGGCGTCGCCACCATATCCCCGTCCAGCGGTTGCTCCAAGACTTGTTGCCAGCGCCCGCGCACCCGTTTGCGTAGCGCCAGCAGCCCGGAATGATCCGGGTCCACCGACAGGCCCCGCTCGATGCGATCCAGGCTGTCCCGGTAGCTGCCCTGGCGCCAGGCCCGTTGCGCCCAGGCCATATAACGCCGGGTGATGGCTTCGAGCCCGGCACGGGCGTCGGCGTTGCGAGGATCCACCCGGAGCACGGACTGGTAGGTCTCGAAGGCGTTGTCGCCCCGTGGGGTGGTGAGCTTGAGGTTCTGGTATTGGGTCTGGGCGGTGGCCAGCAGGCGGCTCAGCAGCGGCTCGCGATCGTCGCTCAGGGTGGCGCTGGCACCGGGCTCGACGCTGACACTGGCCGCCGCCAGGCGGGGCTGGAAGCTCATTCCCAGCCGTGAGTCCGGGGCGGCGTCGGTGCTGCTCACCATGTCCACGGACCAGCCGGAGCCGTCGGCGGGCGGCCGACCGGTGATGGCGGTGCCGGGAGTGCCGGGGGTGGCGGGAGTCCGATCCAGCAGCGGTGAGCCGGGCAGCGGCCGGGTCGCCGCCAGCGGAATACCTGGCACGCCTTGCAGGGCGGGACCGGTGGGCTCGGCGGCGAACCAGTCCAGGGTCAGTCCGGGATATTGGCCGAGCAGCAGGTGCAGACTCAGACCCATCGCGCCCAGTAATCCCGCCGCCACGGCGGCGCTGGGCAGCACCCAGCCCGGCGGACGCCGCCGTGCCGGTGGCCGCGGCGTCGCCTCCACCGGCACTGGCAGGCGCCGGGCGGCGGGGGTGATGGGTACGGTGACGGGCTCCCGGTCGATGTGCAGGTCCAGATCCCGGATGAATGCCTCGGCGCAGTCGTGGCGCGCCTCCGGGCGCGGCGCCAGCAGCCGCGCCAGCACCGGCGTCAACGAGGCCAGCGGGGCGGGCAGTGGCGGCGTGGCCGGCACCGCGCCATCCGGGGCCTGCCCGCTCAGCATCTCGTGCAACACCAGACCCAACGCGTAGAGATCGCTGCGCCGGTCCAGCGACTGCCCGGCCCGCTGCTCGGGACTCAGATAACGGTGGGCGCCGCCCGGCGGCAGGGACAGGCTGCTGACATCGCAAAGCGCCGGTGTCCCGTCGCCGCGGAACAGGATATTACGGGGCCGCAGATCCCGGTGCACCAGATCCCGGCTGTGGAGATAGCCCAGCGCCGAGGCCAGCGCCCGGATCACCTCCACCGCCCATAGCGGATCCACCCTGCGGTGCAGGCGCTGGCGCAGCGACCCGCCGGTCAGCAACTCCATGCAGCAGTAGCCGTGCTCCCCGGTCTCCCCCACCTCGTGGACCACCGCCAGATGGGGATGGAAACAGCCGGTCATGGCGCGGGCATCGGCCAGCAGGGTATCGCGCACCGGTGTGGTCAGGGAACGGTGCAGCACCCGCAGCGCCACGGGACGGTTCAGCGGAGCCTGACGGGCCTGGTACACCAGCCCCACGTTGCCCTGACCCAGGCGTTTCTCGATCAGATAACCCGGTATTTCCAGCATCGACGTAACACTTGAGTGAATTGTTTATGTGCAGTGTAGCGCCGCCCCGGCAGGAGGCAAGCGCCGCGCCACGGGACCCGGGAAACTTCCCCGCCCGGGCGCCGGTCGGACAGTTGCCCGGTCCCCGACCGCCACCCCAGAGCCTATCTCATGACCCTCAAGCCAGGCGATCCCGCCCCCGATTTCCAGGCCACCACCGGCAGCGGCGAAACCGTGCGGCTCGCCGACTTCCGGGGCCGCAAACTGGTGCTGTACTTCTATCCCATGGACGACACTCCCGGCTGCACCCGCCAGGCCTGTTCGCTGCGCGACCACCATCAGGAGATTCTGGCGCGGGGCGCGGCGGTGCTGGGGGTGTCCGGCCAGAACGCCGACTCCCACCGGCGCTTCACCGAGAAACACCAGTTGAATTTTCCCCTGCTGGTGGATAGCGACGGACAACTGGCCCGGGCCTTCGGGGCCATGGGCGGCGGCCTCGGCGGGCTTGCCCGGGGCATGCTGGGAATGGCCCGGCGGATCACCTTCGTCATCGACGAGGAGGGTCGGATTGCCCACATCATCGATCGGCCGGATACCGCCCACCACGGCGAGGAGATCCTCAAGCTGCTGTGATCTCCCGCAGCAGGCGTTCATACACCGGCGCCGAGAAGCCCAGTTCCAGATGACCGATACCGGCCCAGGCGTGGTTCTCGGCCCCGGCGAGTTCGCTGCTATCCTGCGGGATCACGATGTTATCGTGCAGGCTGTAGAGCGAGACTACCGGGATCAGCGGCGTGGCGGCACGGTTCAGGCCATCCAGCCAGGGACTCAGTACCCGCATCTGGGCCACGTTTCTGCCCCGCCCCAGACGCGCCAGCACGGTGCCCCGGTGGGGCGAGCCCAGGGTCACCAGCCGCGCCACCCGCCGGGCATGGTGGGGATCGCCCACGTAGATCCGGGATACCAGCCCGCCCATGCTGTGGCCCACCAGCACCACCCGGGGGGCACCGGTCTCGCGGCGCACCGTCTCCACCCGCTCGGCCAGTTGCCGGGCGAAATCGTCGATGCTGCCGAATACCGGTTCCAGGTTCAGGGTGTAACTGCGGATCCGCCGGGCGGCCAGACAGACCTGCAAGGGCGCCCAGAAGCCGGCGTTACAGCAGAAACCGTGGACCAGGATCACCGGCGCATGGGGCGAGGGCCACGGTCCCGCCATGGCCTGCATCCGCCAAGGCGCCAGCGGATGCAGCCAGAGATAACAGACCAGGAAAGCGCGGTACTCGCCCCACAGCAGGCGCAGCCAACCCACCGGGGACAGGGGTGGCCGGGGACTGTGGTAGCGCCGATCCAGCGCGAACATGGCCAGCACCAGCAACAAGCGCAGTCCCAGTGCGCCCGCCAGGAAAGCGAAGGGCAGTGCCAGCAACACCGGCCAGCCCCGCCCCGCCAGCGCCACCGCCCACCAGCCATACAGCAGACACTCGCCCGCCGCCAGCCACCAGAGCAGTCGGGCCAGTCCCACCGGTGCTCAGCCGAGCGGCGCCCGCAGCCCCGCCGCCAGGAACGGAATCAGCCGCCGTTGCAGGGCCGCCTGATCCTCGGCGCCGGGGGGGTCGCAATCCGACACCAGCTTCATGGTGGCGGTGCCGGCCTGGGTGTAGGACAGCACCCCCATCATGAAATGCACCCGCCAGTAGAGCTCCGGCTGGGGCAGTTCCGGTAGCGCCCGGCTGATGGCCCCGCCGAAGCGATCCAGCACCTCGGCATACAGCGTGTGGACGAACTCCCGCAAAGGCCGCGAGGCACCGGCCTGGGTGCGGCCCAGCAAGCGCATGAAGCGGATCTCGCCGGGGTCGGTGTCGGCGGGGTCTTTCAGGGTGGGGGCGATGAAGGCCTCCAGAATGGCCTCCAGGGTGGGTGGTGCGGCGCCGGTCTCCAGTTCGGCCAGACGGTTCAGACGCTCGCGGTTCAGGGGCACCAGCCGGCGCGAGAAGATGGCCTGGATCAGCGCCTCCTTGGAGCCGAAATGGTAGTTCACCGCCGCCAGGTTGACCCGGGCCCGGGTGGTGATGGTGCGCAGCGAGGTGTGGGCGAAACCCTGTTCGGCGAACAGCGCCTCGGCCATGTTCAGGATTCGCTCTCGGGTATCGTCCTGCATGGGGTTACCTGGCGAAAACAGGAAACATGACCCGGACGGGACAGGCTGTCAAGAGCGATCGGTGACGATTGTTCACGATTCTCGATCCTTGGCCAGCAGCGCCCGCACGCCCTCGGCATCGAAGGGCCAGTCCAGTTCCGCGCCGTTGTCGAGGCGCTGGAGCACCGGGATGCGCACCTCGTAGCGGGTTAGCCACTGCGGGTCGTCGACGATATCGCGCTCGGCCACCGTGTGGCCCAGCGCCGCCACCACCACCCGCTGGGCCTGCTCGCAGAGATGGCAACCCAGGGTGGAATACATCACCAGTTGGCTCACTTCACAGACTCCTCGTCATCGGGCTAGACTGCCGGACACCGTCCCGCCACGGGCGGGCTTACCCCGAACACGAGTCCGACGCTACCCATGTCCGCACCGATTGTACTCTCCGATCTGATTTTCCACAGCGCCGCTCGCGCTCCCGACAGCCCGGCGTTGAGTTTTCGCGAGGAGCACCTGAGCTACGCCGGGCTGGCCGAACAGGTGGAGGCCGTCGCCCGCGGCCTGCTGGATCTCGGGCTCGCCCGCAACGAACGGGTGGCGGTGTACCTGCCGAAGCGATCGGAGACGGTGATCGCGTTGTTCGCCAGCGCCCGCGCGGGTGGCGTGTTCGTGCCGGTGAACCCGCTGCTGAAACCCGAGCAGGTGGCCTATATCCTCAAGGACTGCAATGTGCGGGTGCTGATCACCGCCCATGACCGGGCCAAGCTGCTGGCGCCGGTGCTGGCCGATTGCCACGATCTGCACACGGTGGTGACGGTCCCGGGAGGCGAGGTGCCTCCCCTGCCGGTGCGCCAGATTCCCTGGGAGCAACTGCTGGCGGCGCCCGTAGCCCGCCCCCATCGCTGCATCGACACCGACATGGCGGCGATTCTCTACACCTCCGGCAGCACCGGTAAGCCCAAGGGGGTGGTGCTGTCCCACCGCAACATGCTCGTCGGCGCCCAGAGCGTGGCGAGTTACCTCGGCAACGGCCCCCACGACCGAATTCTGGCGGTGTTGCCGCTGAGCTTCGATGCCGGCTTCAGCCAGCTGACCACCGCCTTCTGGTCCGGTGCCAGCGCGGTGGTGATGGATTATCTGCTGCCCCGGGACGTGATCCGCACCGCCGCCCGGGAGGCGGTCACCGGGCTCACCGCAGTGCCGCCCCTGTGGGTGCAACTGGCGCAACTGGAGTGGCCGCCGGAGGTCGTCGAGAAGCTTCGCTACCTCGCCACCACCGGTGGGCGGATGCCCGGCCCCACGGTGGCCACCCTCCGTCAGCACCTGCCCAACACGCAGGTGTTTCTGATGTACGGACTCACCGAGGCATTCCGCTCGACGTTTCTACCCCCCGAGGAGGTGGCGCGGCGCCCGGATTCCATCGGCAAGGCCATTCCCAACGCCGAGATTCTGGTGGTGCGCGAGGACGGCAGCCCCTGCGCCCCCGGCGAGCCGGGGGAACTAGTGCACCGTGGCTCGCTGGTGTCGCTGGGCTACTGGAACGACCCGGCCAAGACCGCCGAGCGCTTCAAGCCGGCGCCGGGCCAGCCGGCGGGGATCGTGCATCCGGAACTCGCGGTGTGGTCGGGAGACACGGTGCGCATGGACGAGGCGGGATTTCTCTACTTCGTGGGGCGCAAGGACGACATGATCAAGACCTCCGGCTACCGGGTGAGCCCCACCGAGGTGGAGGAGGTGATCTACGCCAGCGGGCTCGTCGCCGAGGCCGCCGCCATCGGCATCGCCCACAGGACCCTCGGCGAGGCGGTGGTGGCGGTGGTGCGGCCCCGGGAGGGTCAGGCGCTGGATGTGCAGGCGCTGCTGAACCACTGTAAGCAGGCCCTGCCCAACTTCATGGTGCCCATGGAGGTGGTGAGCCGCGACGCTCTGCCCCGCAACCCCAACGGCAAAATCGACCGTAAAATTCTGGTGGCCGATTACCAGAACCTGTTCGAGGAACACTGATGAGCAACCGCCCGAGCCACGCCCCCAACACCCTGTTTCCGGTGGTGGATGATTGCCTGACGGTGGGCGGCATACCCCTCCCGCAACTGGCCCACCGGGTGGGACGCACGCCTTTTTTCGCCTACGACCGGGC
>JGI12109J20283_10408107_pt1 | contig 15040 bp, 9 predicted proteins | sample ElkSlonscriptome_12_FD_20283 | JGI IMG/M metagenome (IMG submission 20283) | reverse complement strand
TCCGGGAGATAAATCAGTGATGTCTTCGTCGATGGAAGAGAACCCATCAGGGCCTGTCCAAGAAAATTGCAGAGGACTCGTTCCACCTGAAATCTCTATATCGATTGCCCCATCGGCTCCACCTGCACAATTGATATCGGTAATCACTTCTGTGATAGAAATGGATTCTGCCGGCGGAATTGAAACCGTTCCGGAAGTGCTGCAGCCCAATGCATCCATGATGACATAATCATAATCACCCGATTCCAAATCGGTAAGGGATAATCCACTCCCCGTAAAGCCATTTGGACCATTCCAACCCACATCAACGGGTGAAGCTGCATTTTCTATTGAGAGACCGATCGTAGCATCTGACCCAAGACAGCTGACGCCCGAAAAGTTAGCTACAACCGTTATGGCGGGCGGGTTTACCACTTCATAGGTTTCTGAAAAAACGCAATTATTTACATCGGTAATCGCAAGGACATACGTTCCCGCAGACAAATTTGACAGGTTTTCTTGGTTGGATGTAAAACCGTTGTCACCGGTCCATTGATAATCGAATGGAGCAGTTCCTCCGGTAAGCTGAGGGTCTATCGCCCCATCACTTCCACCGAAACATGTCGGGTTTGTAACAATCCCTGTAACGGTTCCATTGCTATCAGAGATTACGGCAGTCGCTTGAACGGAACAACCCAATTCGTCAGTTACCACAACTTGGTAGGTGCCTGCTTGAACATCTATCAAACTGTCGTTTTCAACCAGTTCAACTCCACTTTCATCTTCCCATACGTAGGTTAATAGCCCTGTTCCTCCAAACGCGGAAGCCACGGCTAAGCCATCGAATTGCAAACAATTCGAATCAAAAGTTTCAACTGAAACGGTCAATTCAGAATTTTCTGAGATGGTCACTGCATCGGTGACCGAGCACCCGTTTACATCTTCAACGGTAACCTCATAATCCCCTGGCTCCAGACCCGATAAGTTCTGATTTTCTGAGACAAAGCCATCGGGGCCTGTCCATGTGAAATCAAGTGGCGCTGTTCCACCGGAAGTCGATAAAGTGACTGCGCCATCCGCCGCTCCGAAACAGTCAATATTGGTCTCAGTAAAAACCACGGAAATCTCTGCAGGTTCGATGATTTCAACTTGTGCCGCACCTTGGCAACCGTTAGCATCTAATACCGTTACGTCGTAAACTCCCGCCTCAAGTTCGGTTAAGTCCTCACTCGATGAGGTAAATCCATCGGGGCCCGTCCAATCAAAAGTATAGGGATCCAATCCTCCGGAAGGAGTCACATCAATGGTTCCGTCTCCTGCACCGAAGCACGAGATATCAGAAGCAGCAGATGAGACAGCTACATTAAAAAGTTCCTGAACGGCAAACGTTTCCGAGGCAATACAGCCTCGACTATCCGTCACGCTGATCGTATAAGAGCCTGCTTCCAAGCCATTGATATCTTCAGTAATCGCCGTGAAACCGCCCGGCCCTGACCAAGAACGTGTAAACAATGGACTTCCGCCTGAAATGGTTGCATCAATAGCACCCGTAAAATCGCCCGAGCATGCCACATCAGTGACGGAGGCATCTATCACAATTTGATCTGGCTCATCAACAGAATAAGTGAAGTTGAAAGTACAATTGTTGACATCTGTTATCAGAACGGTATAATCCCCTGCTTCCAAACCTGAAATATTTCGACTCGAAGCAACAAATCCGTCGGGGCCCGTCCAGCTATATGAATAGGGAGAAGATGCTCCTGTCGGTGTTATGTTTATGCTGCCGTTTGAGCCACCAAAACAAGATACATTTGAAATCGTATTTGAAACTGAAAGATTACTCGGTTGAGTTATCGTCAATGAGAAAAATGCGTTACACCCATTGACATCTGTCAGAAGCAAGGAATAATCTCCCGCTACCAATCCATTAATGTTTTGATCTGTTGAGAAAAAACCGTCCGGTCCTAACCAAAGAAAAGTGTACGGCGCCGTACCTCCGGTTGGAGTAGTAACTATAGAGCCGTTATTTCCGGCAAAACACGTAACGGGTGTGAGGTCAAATGTTGCATTCAAACCCGAAGGCGCAGTCACGGTAAAGGTTTGCGTGGCAGTGCATCCCCCCGCATCACCCGCGGTAACCGTATAATCGCCCGCTACCAGTCCTGTAATATCCTCATCGGTAGAGGAGTAGCCTCCAGGACCTGCCCAAGACACATTGTACGGTGGAGTTCCGTTTGCAATGGTGAGATCTATGGCTCCCGTGCTACCTGCAGAACAGTTTGGGTCTGTTACAGAAGCAGAAAGATCAATGATCAATGGTTCCGTTAAGTCGAAACTATCTTCAATTGTGCAATTATTTAAGTCGGTGACCTCAACGGTGTAAGTGCCGGTGGTAAGCCCCGAAATATCTTCATCGGCTGATGTGAAACCTCCCGGGCCTGTCCAAGAAAAAGTAAAAGGAGAAGTACCTCCTGAGACATTCAAATCGATCTCACCGTCCGAATCACCGTTGCAAGAAATGGGTGTTTCGACAAAATTAAGAATCAGTTCGTCGGGCTGAACCAATTCAACATCCGTAGTGAAAACACAGCTGTTATTATCGGTCACGGTGAGCGTGTATGTCCCGGCGGGAAGAGCAATAATCGTTGGTCCTGAGCCAAAAAACCCGTTTGGCCCTACCCACGAATAATTGTATCCAGGTGTTCCTCCTTGAGCCACTGCGGTTAATTGACCCGAATTATCTTCAAAACAAAGAAGTTCGGTTGGAGTAATGTCTGCGGTCAGCGGAGTCGGCTGGTCGACTGTTTCTTGGATAACTAACACACAGTTAGCAGCGTCTGTGATCGTTGCTTCGTAAGTGCCCGCGATGAGGTCGGCAATGTTTTGAGCCGCAGAGACGAAGCCTGAAGGGCCGGTCCATGAAACATCGTAAGGAGCCAAACCTCCGCTAATCGTCAGGTCTATAGCACCGGTATTATCGCCATTGCACAAGTTATCCGTAGCATTTGCTGAAACGAGCAATACGGGATTTTCGCTAATGGTAAAAGTCTCTTCGGTCAAACAGCCGTTGTCATCCGATACTCCCACGGTATAATCGCCTGGTTCGAGGTTTGAAATATCTTCTGAAATTGAATTAAAACCATTGGGGCCTGTCCAGCTAAAATCGAGGGTTCCCGTTCCGCCGGAAGCGGAAAGGTCGATGATACCATCGTCAGCCCCGAAGCATGTGATATCCGTGATCACCTCATTAATTAAAACAGGATCAGGGATATTGGCAAAAGTCACGTTTGTATCAGCGATACACCCTTCGGAGTCTTCAATATTCAAAGTGAAAGTGGCGCAAAGTGCCGAAGCTGATAACCCTGATTCACCACTCGACCAACTCAAATCATACCCTCCGTTACCTCCTATGACTATAGGCGAAGCTTGACCATCGCATAAATCGGCGCAAGTGGGTGGTGTTTGACTCAAAGAAAAAAGAGACAACGGCCCGGGCTCATTGACGAAGACGTCTATATTGCATGGAAGTGCTCCCTGACCCAGATCCAAAACGATAACCGTATATGTACCCGCGCCTAAGTTTGTCCATTCTCTGGTTTCCGGCCCTCCGATCCATTGGTAAGAATAAGGCCCCGTTCCTGTTGTAGGCTCAAGTACCGCGGCAATTCCATTTTCAAAGCCATTGCAGGTTGGAGGGGTTGGATCAGGAACCAAATCGAAAAAAGGACAAGCCCCTCTGTTTCCACCGGATGAAGGAAGAATGGAATAATTGTCGGGAATTTTATCAAATCTGTCGTTCAGTTGAGAGGGAATGGTAAGTGAAGGGCTCTCATAAGCCAAGCCATTAAGTTCGATTTCCAAATTAGGGCTGATCGTGCAGTTTTCTCCCAGACTGAGACTGCCGTTTACCGACAGTGTCGAATTCTGATTCGACTCCAAAGAAATTGTTTCAAAACCTAGAGCTGTAAATGAAGCAACTTGATTCTTTCGATTATGAAAGATTATTGACCCCGAGTATTCGAGAGGAATGATGACATGCGTATTTTCGTTTGGCAAGGCTCTGGCAGGCATGCCATTTTCCTGATGCCAGTTTTCCAAATCATTCCAGTACGGCGATTGCCCTTGCCAGTGCAATACTTGAGCGGAGCCAATCATTGGAATAATCACTGAAATCAGGAAGATCAGTAATACTCGGATGGTGGGGGCATTTTTCATCTTAAATCCTAGTCGTATGCATTACAAGGCACAAAGCCTGCTTTTTGGTTTCGCGGACAAGCACTTATTCCAAGAATTATCTCGTGACTGTTTGACGACCCGAGACGGACCCTAGAATAGGTTACGTCGTATGCATAAGCTACGGTGAAGTAGTCCAAAAAGCTGAATTTCAACATTCCTGCTACTGCGTCTTCCGATCGAAACGCTACACCGAGAGCTACCACATCGTCGTAGTCTGCCCAGAAGTTTACGTCAAATGAAGGTGTAGAGTTACCGGTGAATTTTAGTTGAGCCGCCGGGATATAACTCATCTTATTACCTCCCGGAAAAATTCTTCCCGCCATCAAATTAAAATTCGGTTGCATTTGCACGTCGGTGCCTATATCGTCAAAGGTTGGACCTGTCAGGTTGTGGCCGCTAATACCTGCAAACCAGTACTTGCTGTAGAGCCATATGCCCGCTTTGATATCCGGAAAAGCGAATTCCGCTTGAGACTCCTGCAGAACAGGGTCGGGCGCGCTATTCGGGCCCAAAACTCGGATTTGCGATGCGTCGAAACGATATTGAAGTGCCCCGATGCCTATGCCAAATGAAATTCGGGTTTTGCGAGTGATCGGAAGATGCACGGCATAGACTGCATGGAGGGAAGTTCTTCCCGTAAAGCCCGTGTTATCTCCTTCGATGATAATCCCGGCTCCGTGGATTACCCCTTTTTCTTTGCTGATCTTATCAATACGCTGGTGTGCCGAGACGAAGAGAGTCTGAGGATTATTCTCAAAACCTACCCACTGATTTCGGTATCCCACTCTGGCGTCCAAGCATTTATTTAATCCTGCCTGTGCCGGTTGAAGAGCAAAAGAGTTGAACAGAAAATTTGTGAATTGTGCATTTTGTTGAGCTACTGCTGAAAAGCCAACCAGCACCACGAGAATCGATATGCAGAGCTTTCTCATCATCTCATTATGGTTACGGATCCTGTAATAGGCTCAGCATCAAAATCAACAGGATTCAGCTCTATCACATAGTAATAAGTTGCAGCAGGCAGGTCATCACCTCCCCAGTCATTTTCGTAATTCGTTGCTTGGAAGACTTTATTGCCCCATCTTGAGTAAACAAAAATTTGCGCATTGGGCCAATCATTGATTCCTTCTATAAACCAAGTATCATTAAAGCCGTCGCCGTTTGGTGTAAAAGCGTTTGACGTAACAATAGGAGGAATCACCTGGACTTCTACTTCATCAGTAAAAACACACCCCTCAATTTCAGCTGTAACCTCATAAGTTGATATTCCTTCCCCTTCAGGATCAGCTGTTACCTCTGATCCCTGCGTTTGATTTAACTGAGGCCCCGACCAACCCAAATCACCAAAATCACCGTCAGCTGTGAGAACAACCGTTTCTCCTTCAAAAACCTCAGGAGAAGAAGAGGCATCATTGGGGTCGCTGCCGTTTTGATAACCTACGGCTCCGAGGTCGTATTCCAATGCGGGCCCTGACACACTCACATTAAAACTACACTCGGAATCGGAACCCCCTGCACCGTCGTTCAATCCGGTGATCATGATATAATAAGTGGTTGAGGGCTCGAGTGCCGTTAGAAAAATCTGTCCGCCACCGGTTGAATCTGTTGTGCAAAAAACGGGAGACGAATAAGAACCTGAATCACAAATATCCGCGGACTCAAATACTGCAACTCCCAGAGCTGTATCGGCAAGGCAAGAGTCCACGCTAAATTGTAATGTAGCTGTGCTATCTTGGTAATCGATAAACGGAAATTGATCAATGTCTTGTGTCTCGAATGAGTAAAAAACTGCATTCGGAGCGTCGGAAAAGCAAAAATCAGAACCTACGCCGGATGGCGCGCCATCTAAGTAAGAAAGGTTTGCAGAGCCTTCGCCGGAGCAGAGTGATTCAGGATTGGTGCAATCCTGAGCTGCCAGCATAGACCCTAAGAAAAGTAAGGGCAAAAGAAGAAAAGCCTCCGCAATCTGGAAGTTTCTAGTCATCAAGGGGAGTTGATAATTTATCTTTTTAAAGATACGCAAGAGAGTGGGTGGAAAGTTTCGGTAATTCATAGTTTTTCACAGTAAACTGTTGGAAATCGCGAAGTGCGGGGGTTGACTAAATCATGTCTGCCAAAAGCAGACCGAAAAGACAAGAAATTAGTGACGCCAGAAGATTGGTGGTGCTATTGTTAATCCAGTAAAAGCCGTGAAAAGGCTTTTCATCTTTTTCTAGAGGATTTTCCCGAATGGTGCCATCGGGATTTGAATATTTTGCTTGTAATAAATCTCCGATGAGGCTGTCTGCTAAATTTCCAAAAACTCCCGCCGCGCCGATGATCAAGCATTGCTTCAAGCTCAAATCAAACCCGGGCAATAAAGCCAGCGCTGCAGGCACAAAAGCAAAAAAGAACCCTGCTAGAGAACCACGGAGTGTAACAGCTCCGCTAGAGCCGGATATGGCCTTTTTACCATTCAATATTTTGTAGTGATTCCCTCCCATTCGCACACCTATTTCAGAAGCTGAGGTATCGCTCAAGGCAAACGCAAACCCCGAAATACCCGCAATCAAGAAAACGGAATCGGCCAAGATGAAGTATGCCATAAAGAAAACCGCGGGAATGCCACCATTGGCAAATACCTGATTCGCGTTTCTCACCGCACCGTCATCCTTATGTCCTGGAAGCTTAGAAAGCAAAGATCCGATTAGGAAAAATGCCGTTGGAAAAATGATGATGCCCGGATTCGGATTGATGACAAAAATCCATCCCAAAATAGCTGCCGCAAATGCACCTCCCGAGGTCAACCACTTTCGCCGAAAGGCAAAAAATGCTAAGGCAGGGATCGCCAAACCATAAATGAAAGAACCACCTGCCTCAGGAAGAATGAGCCAATAGGCCAATGCTGCGGGCACCCAAAGATTGTCAAAACTTCTGATGGAAAGCAGCTCGAGAACAGCCAAGAAAACCGCCATGAAAAAGGCCCACCTCAAGTCGATGCTCTCAGATACGAGCGGAATGAATCGACTGCTAAAAGCCAGAATGACAAAGGTGACCAAAAAGAACGTCAGGCATCCTTCCAGCGTTTTGCCTTCCGGCGAGAAATCAAATTTATGTTTGCCAAAGCCATAGCCAGCCACCGTCGCCAATCCGTCTGACCAAGCCAAAACCATCAGCGGATAAAACACGAGATCAGGCCGATCATCGCCGAAAAAGTAGGCCAACGCAAAAAAAGAAATGGCAAAGTAAAGAATACCGTAACTCCTGCGACCGGTCACGTCATCTTTGAAAAATCCCAAAAGAACGACTGCCGACAACAACGGAATCGCAATCCCGATAATCAAAAGTAAGTCTGATCTGTTAAAGTAGTAGATCGAAATTGCCGAAATGGATATTGCCCCGATGTGCAGTATCTTTCTCGCAAATACGGGGTCAACGATTCCTTTGCGGCGAAGCAGTTCGGCCAACAATACACACAATAAAACCAATCCGCCAAGGAGAAAATCCAATTATAGTCTTTTGATCGACGGTAAAAATAAGAGAAAGAAGTGGCGCCCACCCGAATTGGAAGATCAGACTTGGTTTCCTAACTGGTTGCGAGCCTATCAAGTGGCGTTCCTATCGACCTTAGATCGAATTACCCGACTCTACTTACCAGTCCATAAACGTTTGGAAGATCTTAGCCCGAAGCGGATTGTGGACTTGGCTTCCGGCTCGGGGGAGTCGGCGATGAATGCCACGGCTGCCTTGAGAAAATCGGGAACTTCCGTTCTGCTGACCGATAAATTTCCTTCGATCTCCGAAAGCAACGAGGAAGGTCATAACATAGTAGAATTGGATGTGCTCAAATCAGAACTACCCGCTGCCGACCTGTACATTATGTTCAATGCATTCCATCATTTCGACAGCCAAGAGCGGGCTTTGATTGCAAAAAAAGCCAGCCAAAACAGTAGCCAATTTCTGATTATCGAGCCGCTTCGACCGCGAATCGATGTGTTTTTAAAAGTCTTTCCGGCAACTTTTATAGGGCCTTTTCTGTTGGCTCCTTTCATGCGACCATTTTCCATCAAGTGGCTTTTACTGACTTATGTGATCCCATTGGGAGTTTTGGCTACTGCTTGGGATGGATTGGCCTCGGTGGTGAAATCCTTGAGTCGCGAAGAATGGGATGATTTGGAAAAAGAATTGATCTCTACCGAGCGAACCGTGGAACAAGGCCTGTTGACTTCGCGAATGGCAAAACTCAAATACTTCCTGGTGAAATGAGGACCTTGAAAACGCTGTGGGAATTTACCCGACCGCATACCATTATTGGTTCTGCGGTGAGCGTAACGGCGCTCTTCCTGATGGCCACTCGCGAGTGGCAATTCAGCTTTCTTTTTCTTCTGAGCCTAATCGCGGCGTTGCTTTGTAATGTGTTTATCACGGGCTACAACCAACTGGTTGACATCGATTTGGATCGGATCAACAAACCCGAGCTTCCGCTACCCGCAGGAAACCTGAGCGTTCAGTCAGCTCGATTCATTGTTTTTGGATCGCTGATCGCAACCTTGCTGATCTCCGCTTACGCCTCTTTTTTTCTTTTGGGGTTGGTGGCGATCATTGCCGGCCTTGGGTATATCTACTCTTGGAAAAGCGTCTACTTGAAGCGGCGTCACCAAACTGCTGCTTTTGCGATCATCATCGTACGCGGGGTTTTGATTAACCTTGGTTTTTACGCCCTATACTCAGGCGGCTTCGATTTCCCGATAGAGATTTGGACGCTCACCGTTTTTGTGGTTCTGTTCAGCGCGGGCATTGCTTGGTTCAAGGACATCCCCGACATCGAAGGAGATGCCGAAATTGATATCGGAAGCTTGGCGATCAAGCGCGGCGCTGCTAAGACCTTTTCGGCGGGAGTTTGGCTTTTGGGTCTTGCTTATTCCATCGCGGCTTTTGCTCCTCTTTTTTTTAATTTCCAAATCGGCTCGGGCTCGGTCATCACCATCGGCCACGCCATATTGGGTCTCGCTTTTCTGGTCTTGGCTTCAAAAACGAACCCTCTTGAAAAAAGTCAGATGAAACGGTTTTACCTCAGCTTCTGGGTTTTGTTTTTCTTGGAATACCTGCTTTGGGTGGGAGCCATCTTTGCGCTTAGCTAGAAGGAGAGTTTTTCTAATTTTGCACTAAATCTTGGCCCCGTAGTTCAATGGCTACCCCGATATACGTAAGTGTCCTCATAGCTCAATGGATACTCCGACATCAGAAAATGGCCCCGTAGTTCAATGGATAGAATAGAAGTTTCCTAAACTTTAGATCCAGGTTCGATTCCCGGCGGGGCTATTTTTTCTCAGCATTCAAGGCATAAAATGCGTTCCCGAATTAGTGCCTTTTCATTGTGCCTAAAGCTTCTGATGAAATTAATGTGAATGGCTATTTAGAAAAAGACAACTGATATGAAGGAAATAATTCTCAACCCCTGAAAGCAAATTCAATTTTTTCATGGAACTCTTCGCCGAATTGGGTCTTGACATTACTCAAAATATTGAAGTTTCAGAAGAGCAGAAGACACTTGTTAGAGAACGGATTCGAAAGTCCAAAAATGAACTCTTGGACTGGGAAAATGTCAAAGATAATTTCAAGCTTGACTAATGGCTTTTAGAATTAAGATTGAAGCCGACACTACCCGAGATATTCAATCGGGAAATGATTGGTACAAGGAGCGGCAAACCAACTTGGGACGAAAATTTCACGCCGCCGTGAAGAATGCTGTCGCTCAGCTGAAGGTGAGTCCGTTTTACCAAATTCGGTGTGATGAGGTTAGATGTCTCCCGTTAAAGAAATTTCCCTTCATGGTTCATTTTACTGTAGATGAAGTCTAAGAACTCGTTGTCATACGAGCTGTTTTTAACACAGCACGTGACTACGATAAATTAAAAAACAAAAAGCCTTAGCTCTTTTCGAACATCCTTTCGGGGTTGTTAAGCGTAAAGTAGAATTCAGTTTTCTTCTGAGTGACAGAAATTTCTAATCCGATCAAGCCATCTTTTCACAACACCTATCCACAAAAAAGCGAATTCTTTGTTATTTCCTTAGTACAAAAACCAATTTTATGAGTTTCCATCAAGTATTCGATTTTCTCAGAGACCTGAACCAAAACAACAGCAAGGATTGGATGGATGAAAACCGAAAGCGCTACGAAGAAAATCGGGATTTTGTGATTGATTGGGCCAATAATCTAATGGCAAAGATCGGAAAGGCAGATCCTGACTTCAAAGCGGTGACAGGCAAAAAGGCCATCTCACGCATCAACAACAACTTGATGTTCCACCCCGATAAGCCCGTTTATAAAGATCACTTCGGAGTGGAAATGAATCTTTCGGGAGGACCAAGTGGATTTTACATTCAGATGGGGCTAAATCATAACTTTATCGGAGGAGGAATTTGGTCTCCGGCCAAAGACCAACTCGAAAAAATCAGAGGTGCGATTGATTACAACGGAGATGAATTGCAGAAAATCATTGACAAAAAATCATTCAAAGACACCTTTGGAAAATTATCAGAGCAAGATCAGCTCAAGACCGCTCCACGAGACTACAGCCAAGATCATAAAAACATCGAGCTGCTGCGTCGCAAGCGATTTGCCGTGATGGTTGACATCACTCAGAAAGACATCCTTTCCAATAATTTTGACAAAAAAGTAGTCGATCAATACAAAAAGATGATGCCTTTAGGAAAGTATTTGAATAAGGCGGTGAGTTTTTAAGGGTTAACTCACCACTCTCTCTTTTGGGCAGGCATCCTTCGAATCAACAAAGGTTAGATTGCTCTTTAATCGACATCAAGGGCAAGAGTGATTGATAATTCAGTCGGAAGTGAAAAACTCATGATAGCACCATGCACTCTGCGCATGACGGCATGACTTCCCGAACTGACTTCTTGGTTTACCGCGAAGGTTTCTATGTTAACATGCAACCGACATTTCGTTTGTAGTTGAAAAGCCCGTTATATTGAAATAGGAATCGTTTCAGACACTGACCATTCTCCCACTTTGGCTGATTTCGCTAAGCAGATGTCGTCATTCAAAAAATTGGAGAGGTCAATGGAGATTCAATGGACGTGACATTTGATCATGTTACCAACTATCTTGGAAAACAGACCGAAGGTATCTACAAATCAAACGGCCCGATAAACTCATCACCATTTCCATTCACATTACCAGATATGCAGTATTGCGTACCGGTGTTATCAAAAAGCAAGTAGTAGCGTATATTGCCCAAGTAGAATCCTATTCCCGCACCCACTTTGTCCACTTCAAAAGGCATTTGGTAATTAGGTCCGAAAAGTTCTGTAGCGGTGGTGTTTCCAAATTGATTTGGATTGTTTTTGTAGAGTGAATAAAAAGTACCATCGCTATTGAACATGTATCGCTCAGAGGGTCCATCAGGATCTAAGTACCTGAAGAGCATGGCGCCTATTCCGTTGAGCGAGAATGGATTATCACCGGTTGCCAAATTGGCAATGGGAGTGACCTGAGAACTCCAATTACCATTTGATCGAAGATAGGAGTATTGCGAACCTGTTACATCGATAATCATTGTCCAGCTCTCGCTCGTTTGATTGCCATCGATACGGCAGGCTGCCCCGATATTGAAGGGTAGGTCGCCTGTGCCCAGCGATGAAATGGGAAATGGCCCTTCCAGATTACCCGTGTTGCTCACCATGTACTGATCGCCCGCCTGGTTGATGAGGTAAAACTCGGTCCCCTCGCCGGAGAAAGCGGCTCCCACCGGTCCCATGCTCGATAGCACGTTGCCCGCCCAGTGAGCGGTATAAGGAGGAGCTCCACCTTGTGCTCCGGGGCTGCATTCAGTTACATCGTATTGAGTCGCAAGCTGAACACTAACGATTTGTTTTGTTCTTACACTGCGCGCTACGTAGCTGATTGGTAATCCAGTACTTATGGTGGTGCTCTCAGCGAGGAGATTCACCAATTGACTAAGATCCGTTTCACCAACAGTGAGCAAGGTAGAGGTCGCTTCACCACCAAATGCCATAACCTTTATCTTTAGTTCTTCCAGGTCGTTCATGTAAGATGCGTCAATTTCTGCACTTGCCGAATTCGTCACTCCCTGAAAAGAGGCGGTAATGGCTGCGTCCATCTCTGTATATGAAGAACTCGACTCGATGAGCATGTAATAGATACGTCCGTAGGTCACATCTGAGATAAAGGCAGCGGGGTTTCCGGGACCAACAAATTGAGCTAGATCGCTTGGACGAACATCAGCAGCGTATATGCCCGCATCGTTGGTCGGTATGTCGAAACTCATGGTGTAGAAACTCTGCTTGAGTTCTACGAGGTATCGGTTGTAAGTGGTGTTTGAGCTGAAGCCAAAGTCGCCACTAACTTCAGTGAATGCAGTCTCGAAGTCTATTCCCAATTCCAATGCCAACGCTTGTTCGCTCTGGACTTGGCCGTAATCAAAGGTGAAGTTGGCGGGCAAGTCCGGAGGTGAATTCGCGATGATTTGGTTCATCGCATTTTGTATGCTGCTCTTACTTACCTGATCTACCTCAAAGAAAGAGGCTAAGTTCCCATTATTTAAGTCGTAAGAGACGGTGCCACCCGCACGACCAACGGCAATCAAATTTGGAGTGGCCTGACGCAGGGAGTTACCTTGAATCAGACTTCCGGGGTAAATCACAGCAGCGTTGGGGTTGAATAAAGGGAAACCACTATTTCCTCCACCTGCTGCCAATGCATCGTAGGTAGTTGTGGTACAATTCCACACTTCTCCATCTATGATCTCAGTGCTCGGCTCAGAAGCAGTTACATCCTCACTTATGGACACCGGTTCAAAGTCTCCGCCCGATGCGATCACTGCAGCAAAACTATCATTCGAACTACTTCCCGGCTCTTCGTCTTTGTTACAAGAGGAAAAGAAAATCATCGCAATCAGCAGTGGGACTATATAACTCTTCATTTGAATTTGATTTTGAGCAAAGCTACCGGTAGAAACGCTCGAACACCACCCCTTTTTCTTTATGTCCCCCTTTTGTCTACCCTTGAAATTCACATTTCCTAAGACGTTAAATTGTTGGTTTTTGAACAAACGAAATTTTAAGCAACTCTAATTCAATTGACTAAATTGGTTTGACGACCTTACGGAATGATTAGAAACTCTACATATACAAACTAGACTATTCCTTATTTTTAGACCTTGTCTGCTGTGTTGAATGAAGAGCTTGATGATATGACTACAATCCATTTTACCTTTTTGCGCTGGTTAAGCTCACGGTTTTTAAGAGACCTCCGTAAACTTTTATGCTTTGACCGCGCGTCAAAAAAGACCATTATTTTTTTCGGGGTTCTCTTACTTGGCAATACTTCATTTGCGCAACCATCTGAATGGAAAGCTTACCAGAGTCTTAAGCAAGATGGGATTCTATGTTTGGAAGAAACAAACACGCCGTGCACCGAAGAATTTGAAGAATGCATAGCTCAACTGGACAAGTTAGCGAATGACTCGTTAAAGGCGTTTGAATCTCTCGATCTCGGAACAGAGCGAATGCGCAGTGGACGATTGGATGACCTTTCCAAGCACTTATTCGATTTATCACTTAATTACAGCAAGCGCACAGACTTTCCCTGTTTACTTATGGAAAGTCAGTTCATTTTAGCGAAACACGCACGATTTTTAAATTTACTTGACTCTGCACTGATTCATGCCAACCGGACTTTAGCAGCTACTTTGGCATGCGGCGATAGCACTCGACAGGCGCGCGCAGAAGTGTACATCGGAAGCGCCTATCTCAATCGAAGTAATTATGCCGAAGCGCTCAAGCATTTTCAAATTGCCGAAATCATCTACGAAGCACTCGATGATCAAAGCGGTTTGGGTGGACTTTACTTGGATATCTCTCTTCTCTATTCGGAGATGCACCAAAAGGCCACCGCGATGAATTACAGCCACAAGGCGGCTCGTATTTTTGAGAAGACGGGTGAACGAATGAAATATGGAGTCGCCCTAACCGACTTAGCCAGTACATACCTTGATATCAAAAATGCAGATAGTGCTTTGTATTATCTGGAAATAGCTGAGCCCATTGTAAGAGAGACCAACTTCAGGGCTGCCGCTTATATCGAACAGAATTTTGGAAGCGCATACTATCTGAAAGGTCAGTATCAGGAGTCCATTGAGCACTACCGCGAAGGAATAGTCATTGCCGAGAAAACGGGAAATATGCACCTCTATACGCTGCTCCATATCTGGATTTCTGAAAGTTATCTAGCCATGGAACGCTATGAGGATTCGTATCGCTACGGACTTATAGCCGATAGCCTCTCCCGCCTCGGCCCCAAGAGCTTCTTGCATACAAAATCCATGTATGCCCTGGCTAAAGCGGCACATAAATCCGAAAATTTTGAAGAGAGCTATCGAACATTTCTCGAATATATCGCTCTTACAGATAGCCTCTTTGGGGAGGAAAAGCAAAAGGAAATAGCCGCGCTGGAACAGGAGTACGAAGCAGATAAAAGCAGAAGAGTCATTTCTTTCCAAAAACAAGAAAATGAACTGCTGACCGCGGCCTATACAGCCTCTGCTACTCGAAACTACGCACTACTCACTTCTCTCATCTTGATAGTTATTATGGGGTATGTCTTCATTAGAAAACAGCGATACAAACTAGATAACCAGCGAGCCGCCGTGAAGATTTCCAAGTTGGAAAATGAAAAATTGAATCAAGAGGTAGAGTTCAAATCGCGAGAATTGACCAGTCAAGCATTGAACCTAGCCAGAAAAAACGAAATGATTCAATCGTTGCACGATCAATTAAAAAAAATCAGCAGGGATCAGGAAAGTCA
>JGI12109J20283_10342108_pt1 | contig 15044 bp, 10 predicted proteins | sample ElkSlonscriptome_12_FD_20283 | JGI IMG/M metagenome (IMG submission 20283) | reverse complement strand
AGATCAAGCTGCATTTCGGATGCTTTCCTTAAAATGGCTGATATACGGGCATGGGTATATTGTATGAATGGTGCTGTATTACCCTGAAACTGCACAGATTCCTGGGGGTTGAACAACATGCGTTTACGCGGATCTACCTTGAGCAGGAAATACTTCAGCGCACCGATTCCAAGCACTCGGTACAATTCTTGGGCCTGGGCCTCGGTGAATCCCTCAATCTTACCTAATTCCAGCGTATGGTCGCGGGCGGTATCAATAATCTCCTGGATCAGGTCATCAGCATCTACGACCGTACCTTCGCGGGATTTCATCTTGCCGGAGGGTAGATCCACCATACCGTAGGAGATGTGGTGCAAACCATCGGCGTAGCTCCGTCCCAGTTTTTTGAGAATGAGGAACAGTACTTTAAAGTGATAATCCTGCTCGTTGCCTACTACATAAAGAAGATTGTCAAAGGGATAGTCATGGTAACGCATGTCGGCGGTACCCAGGTCCTGTGTCATGTACACAGAGGTACCGTCGGAGCGGAGCACCAGCTTTTCGTCTAAGCCGTCGGGGCGGAGATCCACCCAAACGGAGCCGTCATCCTTACGATAAAAAACGCCTTTTTCCAGGCCCTCTTCTACGATATTCTTACCAAGTAAATAGGTTTTAGACTCATGGTAAATAATGTCAAAGTGGACATCAATGGACTGGTAGGTCTGGTCGAAGCCTTCGTAAACCCAGCCATTCATCTTTTCCCAGAGTTGGGTTACCTCAGGATCGCCATGCTCCCACTTTTGCAGCATGTCCTGGGCAGCTTTCATCAGCGGAGCTTCTTTTTTTGCCTGCTCTTCGGCTACTCCCTGTGCTTTGAGGTCTTCTACCTCTCGTTTATAAGACTGGTCAAAACGCACGTAATATTTACCTACCAGGTGGTCACCCTTGAGGCTGGCTTCTTCAGGTGTTTCGCCATTGCCGAAGCGCTGGTAGGCCAACATGGATTTACAAATATGAATGCCCCGGTCATTGACCAGGTTGACACGCCTTACATCCTGGCCATTAGCCTGCAGTATGCGCGCCACGCTATCGCCCAAAAAGTTGTTGCGCAGGTGACCCAGGTGCAGCGGTTTGTTGGTGTTGGGTGATGAAAACTCTATCATCACTTTTCGCTCCTGCTTTACTTTAGATTGTTTTGCTGTTGCCAGCGAGTTTATTTCTATCAATCTTTGGACAAGCCGTTTTTCGTCCTGGGCTAAAATGTCTTTAAGTACTTTAAGCCAGGTGGTTTCCTTTAATTCCAGGTTCAAAAAACCTTTTACGACATTGAAGTCTTTAATAACTGAGCTGTGGCTTTTCAGATATTGCCCAACTTCCTGAGCAGTGTCGGGAGGGCTTTTTTTGGCAATACGGGCATAAGGGAAAACAACAAAAGTATGGGATCCGGCAAACTCTTTACGTGTGGGCTGCAGCTTAATATCCTGCTGGCGCAAGTTATGCTGATAGAGTTGCTGGAATGCATCAATGATATCCTGAGCGATTAATTTTTCTATGTCCATATGGTGTATTTGACATTGTGAGCGCAATATGCGCAGTGCCATTTGGGTTTTGCAAAGATGTCAAATATATATCAATATTGCATGCTCCTGAGTTTCAACTAATGATAACGGCTAGAAATATCGAATGAGAAGATACCTAGATTTGATTGAGCAGACTTTTGATCTGCCTACTGAGGACTTTCGTGTGGATGAGCAGGGTTTATATTTTCATAATGTGCCACTTATGGATCTGGTTAAAGAGTTTGGCACTCCCCTCAAAATAAGTTACTTACCCAAGATTAGTGAGAATATTCAGCGGGCTAAACAGATGTTTAACGGTGCCATAGATAAGCTGGGTTACCAGGGAGAGTATCGCTACTGTTACTGTACTAAGTCCTCTCATTTTGAATTTGTGCTGAGTGAGGCTCTGAAGAATGACATTCACCTGGAGACTTCCTCTTCGTACGATATTGCTATCATTCGTAAGTTGTACGAGCAGGGAAAGATAAATAAAGATACGCTCATCGTATGTAACGGTTACAAGCGTGAGCTGTACCGGCAGTACATCAGCGAATTACTCAACGATGGCTTCAGGAATACCATCCCGGTATTGGATAACATGAGTGAGATTGATTACTACGAACAGCGCGTGAAGAGCGAATATGCTTTAGGTATCAGAGTAGCTTCTGATGAGGAGCCTCGCTTCGAACTATATACATCACGTTTGGGAGTACGTTATAATGACATTGTCAATTTTTATAAGGAGCGTATTAAAGATAAAAGTAAGGCCAGGCTGAAGATGCTACACTTTTTCGTCAACCAGGGCATTAGTGATTCAGCCTACTACTGGAGCGAACTCAACCGCTTTGTCTATAAATACTGCGAACTGAAAAAGATCTGCCCCGAGCTGGATGTTATTGATATTGGTGGCGGATTTCCGGTGAAGAATTCACTATGGTTTACTTACGACTACGCATACATGGCTGAGCAGATTGTGGCTAACATCAAGGAAATCTGCGATGAGAACGGGGTGCCTACTCCACATATATACACCGAGTTCGGTATTTATACAGTAGGTGAAAGCGGAGCAGTTATTTACTCGGTACTTGACCAGAAGCTACAAAACGATAAAGAGCTGTGGTACATGATTGACGGCTCATTTATCACTCAACTGCCCGATATATGGGGACTAAACCGTAAATACATCATGCTGGCGATCAATAACTGGGAGCATGAATACCAGAAAATAAACCTGGGAGGCCTTACCTGTGATAGCATGGATTATTACAATTCAGAAGCCCATGCGAATGAGGTTTTCCTTCCTAAATTCAGTAGTGGGGAGCAGCAGTATGTTGGGTTTTTTCATACAGGAGCCTATCAGGAGGCTATCGGAGGCTACGGAGGGATTCAGCATTGCCTGATTCCGGCACCTAAGCACGTAGTGATAGACCGAAAAGAAGATGGAAGTCTGGACTACCGGCTGTTTGCCCGGGAACAGGATAGCGAATCTATGATGAAGCTCCTGGGTTATTAGCTGGCTCGTTGAATAATGAGCGTGTACTCTTTTTGTCTATCTCACGTAAGGTGACCACTGAAGAATAGGTAGATACTAGATAGGGTACACAGTAGGTGAGTATAAGTTTGCCGTAAGCTAGTGACTGAAAAAAATCAGGGGCTATCAAAAGATGCCCCTGATTAATGAGATTCAGTATCGTACCAACAACCAGCCCTACCTTAAGTGCACTTTTTACTACACTTTTGCCTGCGGCGAGGCGCAGCGTATAAGCACCCTTTTTCAAGATCTGTTTACTATACTTCCTGTTCGGGCTGTGCTTTGGTCGCATACGATTCAGCGTCTATGATGCGAGCAATGTAGAAGATCTTGCCGTTCAGATTATATTCACCCAGTTTGATCTCAGCCTCAAACTCTTGTCCCTGGCTATTAAGCATGATGTGCCTTTCCTCAGTTCCAAGGTACTTTTTCAGGTAGTCCTGGGTTTCAGCTTCGCTGACGTCCTTGAGCAGTTTACTGACATGGCATTGGGTTAACTGTTCTCCATGATACCCGAATAGTTGTTCGGTATTCTTATTAAAGAAATCCAGATAGCCTTCGTCATCAATGCTGATAAACGCTGCCAGCGCGGTATCCAGCACTGCCCTGATGCGTGATTCACGGTCCTCCATACTCTTCTGCTTTCGACTTAGCTCTTCCTGCGTAGCTTGCAGCTCTTCCATATTCTGGCGCATTTCCTCTTCCTGAGATCGCATTTGCTCGGTCATCTGCGTCGACTCTTCCAGTAGCTTTTGTGTACGGGAATTTATTTTAGCAGAGGATATGGTAGAGGCGATACTTTCAGCAATTCGCTTCAAAAACTCTACCTCATAATCCTCAAACGTGCGGAAGGAAGCTATTTCAATAGCACCGTATACTTCTTCGTTCACCAGCAGCGGCACAATCAGGATACACGTAGGATTGGCGTCGCCCAGGCCCGAAGTGATACTGATATAATCATCGGGAACTTCCGTTATGAAAATGGTATCTTTTTCCTGCCAGGCCTGTCCGACCAGCCCTTCTCCCCGATAAATTTTTTGCTCTACATACTTTTTCTTATCCCAGGCAAAGCACGACTCCAAGGTCATAAAGGGTTCGGCTCCATCGGTATCCTGAATGATGAATAGTCCTCCCTGATTGGCACCCAGGTATTTGAGGAGGTTGGTCAGGATATTATGGCTTAGTTCGCTGACGTCGTTGTTATTTTGTCTGAGGATTTCGCCAAACTTAGCGGCCCCTTCGGTGGCCCAGTTTCTTTTCTTATCGTCTTCGGCTACCTTTTTGAGATTACCTCTCATATCTAAAAGAGCATTTCCAAGCACGTCCTGCTCGCTAAGTGGGGAAAAATCTGCCTGGTAATCACCCTGGCCGATACGCTCAGCAAACTCAGAAGTATCCCTTAGTCCGTCGACCAACTCGTCAACCGCCAGGGCCATGTCGCCCACCTCGTCCTTATTAAATTTGGCCCACTTCTGCTCCTGCTCTTCCTGCGTAGGCAGATCTCCTTTGGAGAGTTTTTGAATAAGAGCCTTGAGAATATTGACCGGACGCGTAATACTGCGCGACACCCAAACCGCACCGGCCAGTCCGATAACTATGGTGAGTACCCCTAGCACAAGGATAATGTTAAATAACCTTTCTGATGATGCGAGAATACTGGCCTGTGCCTCGTCCGCTTCTTCCCGCTTGAATTCACTCAGCTGGTAAAGACTTTCTTTAAGTTGCTGCGTCCTGGGTAAAACTTCGTTTTCAATAGCTTCCGTAGCCTGCCACTTGACCATAGCATCTTCATAGTCTTCAAAAGATACCAGCTGTGCCATGATATCTTTCTCAATCGCTATGAGTTGATCAAAGTTAGTGATAATACTATCCACTGTCTTTGCCTGTAGACTATCTTCCCACTGAGGCGTTAAGTCCGCGAGTTTGTTTTTGAGTTCAGGATAGCGAAAGTTATGGAGGTCTTTCAGAGCTTCCTTATCTTCGTCATTATTCTGAAGATACACCCAGTTGGTAATCAGCATCTTGGACTCAGTTACTAATAAAATAAACTCGTCAATCGCCTTTACCGAAGGATCAATGACTTGCGTATTTTTGTTAATGATCTGATCACTGTTTTGGATGTTCAGAATACTTACTACGGCATTGGTAACAAAAACAATAATCAGAAAAATAAATCCTCCAAAGATTTTGCGGCCAATCGTGAATCTGGGTTTGTTCATATTTATTAGGTGTTCAAGTGCTGACTAATCTGTAGCTGTAGATACGGTGGTGTATAAGTGGATACAATTTTTCTTCTTTATTTCCTCACTTAAAACTTATCTGTCAGCGAAACATTACAGGGTAACATTATGAAACTATTTTCAGTGGACCTTCTGGCTTGGGAAAGAATAGTAGACGCTCACTCATAGCCCTAAAACGCGATGACTAAACTGTGCGGTAGGTTTATTAACTTTGCAGCTAAAATCAATATTTATGAAAGATCAACTGGAAGCCATCAAGGATAGGTTTGAAGAAGTGGGGCAACTTCTGGTTCAGCCGGATGCCATGGCTGATATGAAGAAGTATTCCAAGCTTAGCAAAGAATATAAAGACCTGGAAAAAGTGGTGAAAAAGTATAATGCCTACCTGGAGGTGTTATCCGATCTGCAAAGTGCACAGGAGTTACTTTCTACTGAGAAAGATCCTGATTTCAAGCAGATGGCCAAAGAGGAGATCGACACCAAAGAGCATCAGAAAGCTGAGATGGAAGAAGAGCTTAAGCAAATGCTCATCCCTAAAGATCCCAACGATAGTAAAAATGTAATCCTTGAAATTCGGGCGGGAACCGGTGGGGATGAAGCGGCCATTTTTGCCGGTGATCTTTTCCGGATGTATCAACGCTATGCCGAAACCAAGGGTTGGTCATTTAGTGTACTCGACCTGACTGAAGGCTCAGCGGGCGGATACAAGGAAATTATCAGTACCGTCTCCGGCGAAGATGTATACGCGCGTCTTAAGTTTGAGTCAGGTGTACACCGGGTGCAGCGTGTGCCTTCTACAGAAACACAGGGACGAGTCCATACATCAGCGGCCAGCGTAGCAGTGCTGCCAGAGATGGAAGATGTGGAAGTAGAGGTTGATATGAATGATGTCCGGAAAGACACCTTCTGTTCTTCGGGACCCGGTGGACAGTCTGTAAATACTACTTACTCGGCGGTGCGCCTTACCCATGAGCCTACCGGCCTGGTAGTGACCTGCCAGGATCAGAAGTCTCAGATCAAAAACTTTGAGAAAGCACTTAAAGTACTCCGCTCCCGCCTTTACGAAATAGAACTGGAAAAGCATAATGCAGAAATTGGTGCCCAGCGTAAATCAATGGTGAAGAGCGGGGACCGCTCAGACAAAATCAGGACTTATAACTATCCTCAGAGCCGTGTTACCGACCACCGCATTAACCTTACTGTCTATAACCTGTCGGCAGTGGTAGACGGAGATCTGGAGGATATCATTGAAAAACTCAGGATTGCCGACAACGCAGAAAAGATGAAAGAGGCTCAATCCTGAGTGTAAAGTGCACAAAGTATGAGGAGATGGTTGGTGGCTTGCCTTTCGTTGCTAAGTATATTTTTTTATTATTCCTGTACGCCCGAAGAGGAAATCATTACTCTTGATCCGGCCGTTTCACTCAGGTTTAGCCAAGACACTGTCCTCTTTGATACGATTTTTACTACCCGGCAGAGTATTACGCAAAGACTTAAAGTCTATAATCCACAGGCAAAAGCCGTGGAAACCTCAATTAGCCTGGGTGGTGGGTCACTGTCGCCCTACAGTATTTATGTAAATGGACAGCAAGGAACTGTATTTGAAAATGTGCGCCTTCGCGGTGGTGACAGCCTCCTTATTCTGGTAGAAGCATTCATTGACCCTCAGAATGAAAATACGCCCTTTCTGGTGGAAGATTCTCTGCGCTTTACCACCAACGAAAGTCGGCAGACAGTACGCCTACGTAGCTGGGGACAGAATGCTTATTTTATCGGCAGCTGGCATATTCAACAAGATACTAGCTTATCAGCTGATCTGCCATACGTGATATCTGATTCTATATGGGTGCAGGAGTCAGGCCACCTGAAGATTCCTGCGGGGAGCCGGCTCTATTTTGAACAGGATGCCAGCCTTCAGGTAGATGGCCGGCTGCAGGTAAGAGGAGATGTCGGGCTACCGGTTCTGTTTACCCATACCCGGCAGGATGGGGCTTATGCGAATGCTCCCGGGCAGTGGCGGGGTATCTTGCTCAGTGAGACAAGTCACGATCATGTAATAGAGTACGCAACGATCCGTAATGCCGAAGTGGGTGTTTTTCTGGTACAGACAGATTCAGACACGGTACCCGATCTGAAGATTAGCCATACCGTCATAGAAAATATGTCGGTCAATGGTATACTGGCCGCTAACGCTGATATTGATGGTTTTAACCTGCTGATCAATCACTGTGTCGTCAACGCTTTGGGAAATTTTGGCAGTGGATATTATCGCTATACCCACTGTACTTTTGCGAATGACGCAGGAATTTTTTCGCGGGAAGGCCCTGTATTATTTTTTGCTGATACGCTGATGGATCTGCCGACTTCCAGCCAGGCCTTCCGCCTGGCACTGCACAATAATATTGTCTGGGGCAACCGGAGTCAGGAATTACTGATTGCGCTGGAACAGGCCGATTCCCGGGTAGCTATACAGGCAAATCTGATCAGGGCAGAAACGCCCCTGCCATCGGCAACTGAAAGTAACATTTACAATGAAGATCCCCAGTTTAACGATCCGGTCATTTACGATTATTCGCTGGATTCTACTTCGGCGGCAATAGACCAGGGGATTCCTACCTTTGTAGCAAGTGACCTGGCAGGGAACGAGCGAGACGCTCAGCCAGATCTAGGGGCTTATGAGTTTCATAAAATGAAAGAAGAATAAATTAAAAAATCAGGCTATGCAGATTTTCCAAAAAGAAATCAGGCTTCCCTCCCATCCGCGAGGTTTTCATATCATCACACGCCATATCGTACAGGATTTTGAGGAGCTAAAAGCGATACAGCAGGGATTATTACATGTTTTTATTCAGCATACCTCAGCCAGCCTTACGATTAACGAAAACGCTGATCCTACTGTAAGAGAAGATTTTGAAAGTCACATAAATAAGATGGTGCCGGAAAATGCGCCCTATTACGAGCACACGGTAGAGGGCCCGGATGATATGCCCGCGCATATCAAAGCTTCTATGATGGGTAGCAGTGTAACGGTGCCTGTTACCAACGGGACTCTCAATTTGGGTACCTGGCAGGGTATCTACCTCTGCGAACACCGCAACCGGGGTGGACAGCGCAGATTGGTGCTCACAGCGTATGGCACATAAAAAAGCCGGTTTAGCTTCTCGCACCACCGGCTCATTTCAAAATATCAATTTTGTCATTTGTATTCTAGCTCTTGCTGGCATCAAAGAGTTTTTGCTTCTCTTCCTTGGTAAGGCTGTCGTAGCCACTTTCTGAAATTTTGTCCAGGATGGCATCTATCTCGTCCTGGTTGTTATTGCCAGAGTGATTGCGCTTGCTGCTACGGCTACTTCGGGTGCTAGTCTTCTGAGCTTTGTTGCGGTAAGAGACAGAAACGCGAGGTTGCTTAACAAAGAAGCTCTTGATAAAATTAAAGAAAGCCTGTAATGGCTTACCCAGGTCATTGCCGTTTTGTAATTGTTTTATGTAGATGAATCCCAGTGCTGCTCCGGCCAGGTGGGCCAGTTCACCACCGGCATTAGGACCGGCAGACTGTGCGAATGATAAGATGACATAAAACAGCGCGATGTACTTGATGCGGACTGGACCCAGTAATATCAGGGAGATGGTATAGTTAGGCATGAAGGTAGCGGCCCCCACCACAATCGCATAAACGCCCGCTGACGCTCCCAGCATCCGGGAGACGTCTACTTGTTGTGCAAAGTAGGGTAATGTGTTGTAAAGCAACATGTAAAACAAGCCACCTACCAGTCCACCCAGTACGTACAGGTTGATAAATTTCTGGCTTCCTAAGAACTCCATGATCAGGCTGCCAAACCAGTACAGGAATAGCATATTGAAAATGATATGAAAGAAGCCCTCGTGGGTAAAAAAGTAAGTGACCAGCGTCCAGGGCTTTACGATAAAGCTGTCCAATGCTGCGGGTAGCATCAGTTGCTCCAGGATCAGATCATATATTCTTCCGGCACCCGATAGAGACAAAATAACCCTGACAAAAATCAGGGTCAGAAATACAACTACGTTAATAACCAGAATCTTCATCAAGCCGTTATTGGGCCGATTGAAAGCATTCTTGAAATCGTCTAAAATACTGTTCATGACTTCTAAGCTAATAGAAAGTATTACGTTTTCCCTGCCAAATTTTAATAAGGATGAAAGCAAATAGCATTCCTCCCAGGTGTGCAAAGTGTGCTACATTATCACCCGGTACACGATCAAAGCCTGCCCAGAGTTCGTAAAGTCCGTAGAACAGCACAAAATACTTTGCTTTAATAGGAAAAGGAAAAAATAAAAGAAATAATTCAGTGTTAGGAAAAAGTAAACCAAAGGCCATCAGAATGCCGAAAATTGCACCTGAAGCCCCTACCATCGGTATGTTTGCTTTCTGCCGCAGGATCTGCTCGGCCAACTGCTCACTCTGACCGATGTAGCTCTGATTTTGGGGGCTGTCGTAGTAGTCATCCATGAAATTTTGCACCTCCGGATTGCGCCAGGCAAACTCAGCATTGTCCCGAATAAATTCATCAAAGTGCTCCGGCGTAGGGTCTTGCAGATACGTTGATACTGCACTGTCCAGTTCGCTGACCTCGTAGTAGTTGATCGCTGAGTAAAGCAGGGCTGCGCCCAGTCCGGTGACCAGATAAAATACCAGGAATTTTTGGGTGCCCCAGAACCGCTCCAGCAGGGGGCCGAAGATGAACAGCGCAAACATATTACCGAAAAGGTGCCCCAGGCCACCGTGGATAAAAAGGTGCGTGAAAAACTGGAAGGGACGAAAGTCTTCAGCAAAAATGTAACGGAGGCCCCCAATCTCCACCAAAGGCAAGTTCAGCAGGGATTGGAGAAGGTAAATCCCGATATTGAGGATCAAGAGGTTTTTTACAATGGGGGAAAGTCTTCCGAACATGTGCCTTATTTAAAAAATTCTGAAATCTGGTTCAGCTCCAGTATGTAGTAGGTCTTACGTCCATCAGGGGCATAATCTGAATTCATGCAACCGAAGAGCCGATCTATTAGTTTGCTCATTTCAGCAGGATTGAGTTTATGTCCCTGTTTAATAGCCATGCGTCGGGCAACAGAACGAGCAACGCCCTCCTGCTTGCTATTGCTGAGGTCGGATTGGTAGGTTTTATATTGCTCTATCAAACCCTCAAAAATTTCTTTCTCCTGTCCACCCCGGATATCCGTCGGGACACCGTTAAGTACCAGCGTATTCTGCCCAAAAACTGTAAAGTCAAAACCCAGTGCGTTTATTTCATTATGTAGTTCTTCCACGATACGCATGTCAGCAGGGTTCAGTACCAGGGTTTGTGGAAAGAGTGACTGCTGCGAAACTCCGGATCTTTTTTCTAAAGCCAGCGAATAGCGCTCGTATAAAATACGCTCATGCGCTGCCTGCTGGTCGATGATCATCATACCGGATTTGACTTGCGTAACGATGTAACTATGATGAATCTGAAAAGGTTGCTCACTGCTACCGTGGCCGGTATCCTGAAAGAGAGCTGAACCCATACGGTTAGCGGCGCTCTGGAAAGTCAACGCTCCTTCTTCCGGTGTGGTTGCCGGGTTCTCTTCTTCCTTGGTTTTTTCGTCAAAGTCAAAGTATGATGAGTCCTGGGGTTGATGGTACAATTGTTCCCACTGTGAAGTATCTACCCGTTTGAGGGCCGATTGCTGGCGAAAAGAGCTATCCCGACCGGAAGTATTCGTTTCAGCACGAGAAGTTTCGGGTTGTGTGCCGGAGCCAGACATACGGCTGAGTACTGTAAAATGATTTTCTTCGTCCAGTGAGGGGGATACCAGGTTAGTGCCCAAGGCCCGCTTGACGGCAGCCCTTACGATTGCGTAGACAGTTCTTTCATCGGCCAGTTTGATCTCCGTCTTGGTAGGGTGCACGTTTACATCAATTTCGGAAGGGTCTATCTCCAGAAAAAGCGTGTAAAAAGGGAAAGCGTCTTCAGGAAGCATGGCCTCATAAGCGCTCATTACGGCATGGTTAAGATAACTGCTCTTGACAAAGCGCTGGTTGATGAAGAAATACTGTTCGCCACGGGTCCGTTTGGCATGTTCAGGTTTACCAATGTAGCCATAAATCTTTAGAGCGGGGGTTTCCTCCTGGCAGCTTAGGATTTGACGGCGGTAGGCATCGCCAAACAGCTCGGCGATACGGCGGCTGAGTTTACCTTTTGCCAGGTTATAAGAGAGGCTGTCGTTCTGGTAAAACTCAAAAGAAATGTCCGGCCGGGCCAGTGCCACCCTAAAAAATTCGTCCATGATATGCCGCATCTCTACGGCGTTTGACTTAAGAAAAGTACGTCGTGCGGGAACGTTAAAAAAAAGATTCTTAACACAGATAGAGGTCCCGACCTCGGCAGCTACCGGCTCATTTCCTTTAAAGGCTGAGCCCTCTATTTCCAGGCAGGTGCCAAATTCCTGACTAGTCGTGCGTGTTGTCATCTCTACCTGGGCTACAGCGGCTATGGATGCCAGCGCCTCTCCCCGAAAGCCCAGGGTACGGATAGCGTAAATGTCTTCGGCTTTGGTAAGCTTGGAGGTGGCGTGGCGCTCGAAGCTCATGCGGGCGTCTGCCTCACTCATACCCATGCCATTATCACTGATCTGAATGATACTTTTGCCCGCATCTTTTACCACCACACAGATGTGGTCGCTAGAAGCATCTACAGAATTTTCTAATAACTCTTTAACTACTGAAGCTGGCCTCTGCACTACCTCTCCCGCGGCAATCTGGTTGGCAATGGCATCAGGCAGAAGCTGAATGACATTCGACATGTATGCTACCTCCGTTTCGAGTATTTCCTGATTCTAAAAAAGAAATAGATTGGAACCGCGAGCAAAAATAGGTAAAAAATATCATTCCCGTAAAGCAGATACCCACCAATAAGCAATATCAAAGAAATAAGGATCACCATCTGCAAAATATTGGCATTTTTAGTATAGTTGGCTTTTCGGGAGAAAGAACCGGCAATTCCGGAGGATGACTGTTCGTGGTCGCCTCTCCCTTGGCTTATTTCTTGCTTAATTCTGCTGGTGCGTTCTTCCACATCCTCTTTCACCGGGTCGTAGTAACGGGGCTCAATGTTGAATCTTCGGTAATTAGGCAGGCGGGTAAGAGTAGGAAACTTCATGTTCGTATTGATTGAATAAGCAGCACCAAATTGGATAATTGTTTGTTAAAATTGCAAATGAAAAACGCCTCTATGTTGAAAAAAGTTTGTGGGCAGGTACTTTTTCATATAGCGCTGCTGATGCTCAATTTGCCTCTTACTGCGGCAGATACACCGGGAGCCAGAGTACCTCGTGAACAATGGATAGCCCGGGCACTGGATACTTTAACAACAGAGGAGAAAATTGGTCAGCTTTTTATTCAGCCTGTTTCAGGTGCCATGTACCGGCAAGAGTTGCGCAATCTGGAAGAACTGATAAAAAAGTACAACCTGGGTGGGCTGTTCTTTCAGTCAGGAAAAGCCAGGGAGCAGATACAGCTTATACAACGCATGCAGGACCTGGCGCCCACGCCTCTCCTAATAGCCATGGATACCCGGCGGGGGTTGGGCAGCACACTGCAGGATATGGATCAGTTTCCTTTGTTTTCTACGCTGGGAGCCATACAAAACGAATCTTTCCTTTATGATCTTGGTCAAGAGATCGCACTGCAATGTCGGGCAATAGGAGTACATATAAATTTGTCACCTATTCTACAGTCTAGTCCGGGCATACGGCAGACGGGTTCGTCTCACGATATTTTCAGCCAAGATCAGAGTGCGGCATTTGTAAAGGGCTTGCGATACATGCAGGGTATGCAGGATTACGGCCTGATTCCTTGCTATGAACAATTACCTGTCAACTCCCAGTTAGCGGCGGCTGAATTTGGTGATTTAGGTCCGCTATCCTCTCGTTCCCTACAGGGTAAGTTAGTAGCTCAGCTAAGTTTCATCCCCCAGGGAGAAAACATCTACGAAAAGTCGCTATTACTCAGGACGACTGAGCAAAACGACCTCCTCTACGAAAAATACTTAAAACTGGAAGGACTGGTATTATCTGAACCTCTGACACAATATAAAGGAGAAGCAGGGGCACTGGCAGTAGAAGCACTGCAGGCGGGTAATGATATCCTGGTGTCTACCGCTGACCTTGAAGCTGCTGTCGGCGGGATACTGGAGGCTCTCAAAAACGGTACGATTAAGCAAGTAGATATTGACCGTCGTGTCTACAAAATTATGCGGGCCAAGCATCAGGTGGGGCTTGATAGCCAAGCCTCCTTAGAGACTGAAAACCTGGACAAAAAAATAAACGTACACGCTGCCCAACTCCTGAAGCAGTACCTGTTTGAAGAGGCCGTTACGCTGGTTCGCGACGAGGAAGGGCTGATACCGATCAGGGTGCTGGATACAACCTCCTTTGCCTCGCTCACCATTCACGGTAAGTTAACCGAAGCAAAAAGCCCGTTTCAGCAGATGCTGAACCGCTATGCTCCATTTGAACATTACAGTATAACCGATAACCAGCAGCAGTACGATTACGATCAGTTGTTTCGTCAGTTGAGCACGCACGGTCATGTGATTGTAGCACTCCACGAGCCCCTCTCGCAGGAGGGGCAGCTTACTAAAAAGACGATTTCTTTCTTAAACTTCCTGCAGCAGAAGACGAAGGTCACCATCGTCTCCTTTACCCATCCTCGCTCACTTGAAAATCTTGATAGCTTCCGCTCAGTGGTTTGCGCTTATGAAGATGATCCGGTAGCCCAGCAGATAGCCCCTCAGGTACTGTTCGGAGCTATTGGCGCCAAGGGTAAACTACCCGTGAATGCCTCGGCCAGCCTTCCGGTCGGTACCGGCATCAGTACGAAACCGCTTGCACGGTTAGGATACACGTTACCAGAGGCAGTAGGCCTGCGCTCCGATACGCTGGCAGTCATTGATTCACTCGCCCAGTGGGCCATAGAAGAAGAGATGACGCCGGGATGCCAGGTGCTGGTAGCTCGCAAAGGAAAGATCGTGTTTGAGCGGGCCTACGGTTACCAGACTTATGACAAAAAGGTCCCTATCACTCCAGAGACAATTTATGACATTGCATCAGTGACCAAGGTTGCCGGTACTATGCAGGCAGTCATGTTTTTACAAGAAAGAGGTTCTATTGAAATAGACGAAAAAGTATCCTACTACCTGCCCGAGCTCAAAAATACGGATAAGGAGAACATTACGATCAGGGAACTACTATTACACCGTGCCGGTCTACGTTCTTTCATACCTTTCTGGGCCAAAACCAAAAATGACGGAGATCTGGACCGTGACTTATATCGTGATAATCCGGATGAAGTATTCAACCTGCAGGTATCACGTAACCTCTATGGGGCAGAAAGCTTGCGGGATTCGGTTTGGCACTGGACTGTAGAATCCAAACTCAGGCGGTTAAGGGGCAGGCGTAATCCTTCCTGGAAGCCCGAACATAACTACCGTTACAGCGACCTCAGCTTCTACATGCTACATCAGCTTGTAGAACGAGTGACCAACCAGCCTATGGATCAGTTTCTGGCACAAAACTTTTATGATCCCCTGGGGTTAACTACTCTGACATATCAGCCGCTCCGTAAGTTTCCGGCTTCGCACATCGCGCCTACTGAGAGAGACCAGCATTTTCGGGACGAACTGGTGAGAGGAACTGTGCATGACGAGGGTGCTGCCCTGTACGGAGGAG
>JGI12109J20283_10636617_pt1 | contig 15050 bp, 15 predicted proteins | sample ElkSlonscriptome_12_FD_20283 | JGI IMG/M metagenome (IMG submission 20283) | reverse complement strand
CCTCGCGCCAGTAGTAGTAGGGGGCGCGGGTGTGGCGCACCCGCTCCGTGGGTAGATCGAAGCTCCGGTGCAGCACCGGCAGTCCCGACAGGCTCCCCGACATGATGGTGAGCCCGTGGTAGGCTCGCTCCCGGGCGATGATCTTCTTCTTCTCCGGGCGGCCCAGCACGTTGTTGTAGTACCAGGCGATCTTCACCTGGGTCTCGTGGGCGTCGGAGCCCTGCAGGCCCCAGAAAATCTTGCTCATGTGGGGCGGGCACATGCGCAGCACCCGCTCGGTGAGGCGGATGGCCGGTTCGTTGGAGAACGCCCAGTGGGTGTGGTAGTAGGCGAGATTTTTCGCCTGGGCATGCATGGCGTCGGCGATCTCGCTGCGCCCATAGCCCACGTTCACGCACCACAGGCCGGCGAACGCGTCGATCCATTCCCGGCCCTTCTGGTCGCGGATACGGATGCCCTCGGCGTCGGTGATGATGATGGGATCGCCCAGTTCGCCGTGGGCGTAGGCCCGCAGATCGGTGTTGGGATGGAACAGACCGCGCCGGTCCAGTTCCTCCAGGGGCAGATTGCTGGTCATGGGGACACTTCGCTCACGGTGGACCGCGCCGGCAACAGCCGGGCGGGATGGAAATCGTCCAGGGGCAGTTCCGGGGTCTCGCCCAGGAGTTGTTGCGCCAGTAGCTTGCCGAAGTAGGGGCCGCTGGTGTAGCCCGAATGGATGCTGCCGATGACGTGGGCGTCGGGCACGCCCGGGACAGGGCCGACGAGGGGCAGGGCGTCGGCGGTCTCGGCCTCGAAGCCCGCCCAGGCTCGCACCACCCGGGTGCCGCCGAGGGCCGGGATGGCGTGGCGGGCGAGCCGGACGTTGCCGATGAGATTGTCGGGGATCAGTGCGGTGTCGCGGCTGTCGCGATCGCCGTGCCCCTGCCAGCCGCCGCCGATCAACACCGTGCCGTTGGCGAACTGCTTGAGGGACAGCAGGCCGTTGGCGACGCTGATGACGCCACGCATCACCGGGGGCAGACGCTCGGTGATGATGAGCTGGTTGACCAGGGTCTTGATGGGAATGTCCACGCCCAGCCAGCCCAGCATGGTCTCCAGCCACACGCCACTGGCCAGCACCAGCCGCCGGGCGCGCAGGGGGCCGTCCGGGGTCTCCAGGTGAAACAGCCCGTCGCGGCGGTGGATGTCGGTGACCTCCATGGCCTCGTACAGCGTCGCGCCGGCATCGACGAGGGCCTGCCGGTAGGCCCGTCCGGTGAGATAGGCGGTGACGTGGCCGTCCATGGGGCAATGGGCGGCCTTCAGTACCCGCTCGCTGAGGCCCGGCTCGATGCGTCGCGCGGCGGCGCCGTCCAGCAATCGGATATCCGCGCCCCGCGCCCGGCGGGCCTCGGCACGGGCCTCCAGCAGCGCCACCTCCTGGTCGGTGAAGGCGAGCGATAATCCGTCGGTGGCGGTGACCCCGGGATCGCTGCCGAGCCATGGTCCGGGATCGGTCCACATGGCCCAGCCCTTCAGGGCGTAGGGGATCAGCGCGGCGCGGGTCATGTTCAGGGTCAGGGTGCCGGCGTTGACGCCGGAGGCTTCCCGGCAGATGCCGGCGCGGTCCACGAGGGCGCAGTCCATGCCGCCCCGGGCCAGGAACAACGCGGTGCTGGCGCCCATCACGCCGGCGCCGAGGACGGCGATGTCGTGGGGGAAACTCACAACGGCGCCGCCTCCGGTATCCCGATGTCCGCGTACTCGTACTCCCCGGTGAGCGCCGCCAGATCCACCGGCCGCAGCGGTACCCGCGCCGTCCAGATCCCGGCCCGCTCGCGGCTACCCGCCCGCGTCGCCACCAGCGCCGCCACGGTCTCGCCGCACATCCGCCCCTGGCACGGCCCCATGCCGCAGCGGGTCCAGGATTTCAGGGTGTTCACGTCGCGCACGCCACACGCCAGCGCCGCCTCGATCTCGGTGCGGGTAATCTCCTCGCAGCGACACACCACAGTGTCCGCCGGGATCGCCGCCACCTGCCCGGGGCGCAGCGCCAGCAGGCCCGCCATGGCGCGTCCGGCGCGGCGCATGCGGGCCAGTCGATGGCGATGCGGGGCGGTCCACAGGCGATATCGATCCGGGGCCAGTCGACCCAGATCCCGGGCCGCCGTGAAGCCCGCCAGCCAGCCGGCCTGCTGGGCGGCGGCCGCGCCCATGACGCCGCAGCCGTCGCCCGCCGCGTAGAGTCCCGCCACGCTGGTGCGCTGGTCGGCGTCCAGCACCGGCACCCAGCCGCCGGCCTCGCGTCGGTATTCATGTCTGGCGCCCAGTAGTCGCAGCACCTCGGTGGCGGGGGTGAGGCCGTGGCCCACCACCAGCGCATCCGCCCGGAGCGTGGTGGTGGGGCCGTCCAGCGGCGCGCCATCCCCGTCCACCGGGCCGATCTCCACCGTGAGCGCGTCGCCCTCCCGCATCGCCCGCCGCACCCCGTGGCGATACCGCCAGGGCACCCGCGCCAGGGTCGTTCGTAGCCGCCAGCCGAGCCCCCGGGCCAGATCCCCGGGCCGCGCGGCCAGCGCCGGCAGGCGCACCGCCCAGTCCCGCCGCGAGGCCAGATCCACCACCGCCGCCACCTCGCCACCGGCCTTGAGTATCCCATGGGCCACCGCCGCCAGCAGCGGCCCGCAGCCGGCCACCACGGTGCGCCGGCCCGGCAGCATGGCCTGGGATTTCAGCAGAATCGTCGCCGCCGCCAGTCCCATCACCCCGGGCAGGGTCCAGCCGGGAAACGGTACCACCCGCTCGCTGGTGCCGGCGGCCACCACCAGCGCCCGGGGACGCCAATGGACGGGGCCGTCCGGACCTACCGCGTCCACCCGCAGATCCCGTCCCACCGACCACACCGTGTGGCCGCTGGCCACCACCGCGCCGCTGCCGGCCAGTGCTGTGCGCAGACGCTCGCCGTTGCGCCGGTCCGGGTTGTGGTCGTGAATCCGGAAGGAGGCCGGCGCGGCCCGGTACACCTGCCCGCCCGGGGCCGGGTTGGCGTCCACCACCACCGTCTCCAGCCCCGCCTCCCGGGCCGCCAGCGCCGCGCAGATGCCGGCCGGGCCGGCGCCGAGGATGAGCAGATCCGGCTCAGTCACGGGCGGCTCCGGTACTCACCCGTAGCCCCTCGCGGACAGTCTCCTGACAGGCCAGCACCCGGCGCCCGTCCACCGTCAGCAGGCACTCCTGGCAGGCCCCCATGAAACAGAACGCGCCCCGCGGCTCGCCGTGGCGGGGGCTGTGGCGAAGACAGCGGATGCCGGCGGCCAGCAGGGCGGCGGCCAACGATTCGCCGGGATGGGCGTCGATGGGCTGATCGTCCACCCACAGGGTGACGGTGGGCGGGCGCTGGATGTGCCGATGGATGCGCGGATTCATGATGGGGATGAACTATAGTCGCCGTTGCTCCGGCCTTGCCAGTGAGACACCTGGCACAACGGATTTTTTCTTCTATCGTTTCCAGGGTCCGGGCCGACAGGGAAGCCGAACCCGGTACACGGTGTTTCCCACAACCATAAACCCGAGGTACTTACCATGGCCAGACTGCTTTCGATGCTGAGCCTGCTGGTATCGCTGGCAATGCTGTTCCCCGTCCATGGTGTGGCCCGCACCCTGGACGAGATCCTCGCCGACGGCACCCTGAAAGTCGGTGTCAATCCCACCCTGCCGCCCCTCGGCACCTTCAACGAGCAGAACGAGATCGACGGTTTCGACGTGGATGTGGCCACTCGCATCGCCGAGATGCTGGGTGTCGAACTGGAGGTGGTGCAGGTGGGTTCGCCCGACCGCATTCCCTTCGTGGCCAGCGGTCGCATCGACTTCGTGATGGGGGCCATGACCCGCACCCCGGAGCGGGCCAAGGTGATCGACTTCACCCTGCCGGTGCATACCGAGGTGTTCGGCGTGCTCACCACCGAGGACAAACCCTACAGCGACTGGCGGGATCTCAATAGCAGCGAGGTGACCATGGTGCAGGTGCGCGGCACCACCCCGGTTCCCTTCATCGAGGAGAACCTGCCGGAGGCCGAGGTGCTGCTCCTTGACAACTACCCCGACGTGATCCGGGCGCTGGCCCAGGGGCGGGGCGATGCCATGCTGGACGTGGTGGATTTCGTCGGCGAGCACATGAACAACCACGACGTGGAATGGAAGGTGGTGGAGACGCCGGTGGATATCTACTACTGCTCGCTGGGGGTGGCCAAGGGGAACTATTCCCTGCGGGACTGGCTGAACGTGGCGATCTTCGAGTTGCACCGGGACGGGGTGGTGGACGAGTACTGGCGCAAGTGGTTCGGCATGGACATGATCTATCCGGTGCAGATGACGCCGTATTTCTGAGCCCTGTGCATCCACGCCTCCCCTTGTAGGGTGGGTGAGGCGCCCCACCGGGGCGACGAAACCCACCATCGGAGCTATGACCACCGACAGTGGCCGATGCCTGGATGGTGGGTTTTGGCCCTCCCGGGCCTGCACCCACCCTACGGGAGCAGCGATGGTCGGGGTCGGTGTGCCATAAGATACCTGAATCATGAACTACACCCTCCAGTTCGGCCAGGTCACCGGTTACCTGCCCTATCTCGCGGCCGGTGCGTGGCTCAGCCTCCAGATCGCCTTCCTGGCCTTCTGCGGCGGCATGGTGCTGGGCCTGCTCGGCGCCATGGGCCGCAGCTTCGGCGGTGTCTGGCTGGATCGGCTGATCCGCGCCTACGTGGTGTTCTTCACCAACACCCCGCAACTGGTGCAGATCTATTTCATCTTCTTCGCCCTGCCGGACGTGGGAATACTCCTCAGCCCCTACCAGGCGGTGCTGCTGGGCATGACCCTGAACGCCGGGGCCTACCTCACCGAGATCCAGCGGGCCGGGTTTCTGTCGGTGCATCGTAACGAGATGGAGGCCGCCGAGACCCTTGGGATGAACCTCTGGCAACGGGTACGTTACGTGGTGCTGCCGCACATCATGCGGGTGCTGTTCCCGCCCCTGTCCAACCAGTACATCCTGATGACCCTGGGCACCTCCATGGCAGCGATTTTCGGGGTGGAGGAACTCACCGGGCGGGCCTTCAACGTGAACGCCGAGACCTTCCGCTCGATAGAGGTGTTCAGCCTCACCGCCGGGCTCTACATCGTCGTCACTCTGATTGCCACGCTGATCCTCGGGCTGGTGGGGCGCTACTGGTTCCGGGCGCGGATGAGGCTGGTCTGATGTGGGAGCGGATTGTCGAGGAGGCGCCGCGCTTCTTCGGCTACTACAACCTGATCTTTCTGCTGAAAGCCATGGGCGTGACCTTCGCCCTGTCCGCCGGGGGTTGCGTGGTGGGGCTGGTGCTAGGCTTCGGGGTGGCCGTGGTGCGCCGCGCCGACGGCGCGTGGCTGGCGCCGCTGCGCTGGCTGCTGACCCTGTTGGTGGAGGCGTTCCGGCGGATTCCCTTCCTGGTGACGCTGATGCTGGTGTTCTTCGGGTTTCAGGTGCTGAACCTGGATCTGTCGATCTTCAGCGTGGCGCTGGTGAGCGTCTGCCTCATCGCCACCGCCTTCATCGCCGAGATCGTCCGGAGTGGGCTGGACTCGGTGCATCACAATCAGTGGGACACGGCCATGGCCATGAACTTCAGCTATCTGCAGACGCTTCGCTACGTGATCGTGCCGCAGGCCTGGAAGGTGATCCTGCCGCCGGTGTTCAGTTTCTTCATCCTGTTCATCAAGGACACCGCGCTGGCCTCCCAGATCGGCGTGGTGGAACTCACCTACGCCGGCAAGGTGCTGAATAACCGGGGCTTCTCGGCGGCGCTGGTGTTCGGCAGCATCCTGCTGCTGTATTTCATTCTGTCCTATCCGTTGGCCCGGTTCGGGGCCTGGCTGGAGCAACGCCTTGCCGCAACTCGTGATTGAAGGTTTATCTGCCAGCTACGGGCCGATCCCGGTGCTGGAGGATGTGGGGCTTTCCCTGGAGCGGGGCGAGGTGGTGAGCCTCATCGGCCCCTCGGGGTCGGGCAAGAGTACCCTGCTCCGTGTGCTGATCGGGTTGCTACCCCCGAAAGCCGGCACGGTGTGGCTGGACGGCGAGCGGTTGGATTATCGCCACGGGGCATCGCTCAGACGGCTGCGCGAGCGCATGGCGATTGTTTTCCAGCAATACAACCTGTTCCAGAACATGACGGCGCTGCAAAACGTCACCATCGCCCCCATCAAGGTGCAGAAGCGCCCCCGGACCGAGGTCGAGGCCGAGGCCCGGGCGTTGCTGGCCAAGGTGGGGCTCTCCGACAAGCTGAACGCCTATCCGGACCAGCTCTCCGGTGGCCAGCAGCAACGGGTGGCCATCGCCCGGGCGCTGGCACTACGCCCCGAGATCCTGCTGCTGGACGAGGTCACCTCGGCGCTGGACCCGGAACTGGTGAACGAGGTGCTGGACAGCATCCGGTTGCTGGCCGCCGAGGGCATGACGCTGTTCATCGTCTCCCACGAGATGGGCTTCGTGCGCGAGGTGTCCACCCGGGTAGCGTTCATGGCCGATGGGCGGGTGGTGGAACTGGGCGAGCCGGCGGCGATTTTCGACCGGCCCCGGGAGGTTCGCACCCGGGACTTCATCGGCAAGATCCTGCGCCATTGAGTACGCTATTGAGTAAACTTGCGTGATCGCACCCGCCAGTCACCCCGTAACGGGAGGGATACCCCATGTGCCCCAGCGATACCTGGCCCCCCGATGTCCGTCACCTGCCCACCCAGGACGAACTCCCCTGTGACGACGGTGTTCCCATGGAAACCGCCCGCCATCGCCAACAGATGAACCTGCTGATCCAGACCCTGCAACCCTGGCTGGCGACCCGGGGCGATGGGTTCGTGGGAGGCAATATGTTCGTGTACTTCAGTCCCCAGCAACTCCGTGGCGAGGATTTCAAGGGACCGGACTGCTTCGTGGCCCTGGGTGTGCCGCCGGGGGAGCGGAAAAGCTGGGTGGTGTGGGAGGAGGGCAAGCCGCCGGATCTGGTCATCGAACTGCTCTCCCCGGCCACCGCTGGCTACGACAAAAGCGACAAGCTGCGGCTCTATCAGGATCGCATGCAGGTGCCGGAGTACTACTGGTACGATCCCTTCCAGTCCGCCGACTGGGCGGGTTTCCAGCGCCTCTCCGGGCGCTACCGGCCCATCGCGCCGGACGCCCGGGGTAATCTGCCGAGCCCACTACTGGGGTTATCCCTGACCCGTTGGCGAGGATGCTATGAGGGGGTGGAGGCGGTGTGGCTGCGCTGGATGACGCCGGAGGGCCGTTTGCTGCCCACCGGCGAGGAGCGCGCCGAGGCCGCCGAGGCCGAATTGCAACGGCTGCGGGCGCTGCTGGCCCGCCGCGATGGAGACCGGAATCCGTGAGTGATCGAAACCGCCCGGGTAGCGATCTGCTGGTGGGCGCGGTGGACTGCCACGTCCACGCCTGCCCGCACCTGAACGGGCGCAGCGTGGATGTGTTTCAGGCGGTTCGCGAGGCCGCCGAGGCGGGGCTTGCTGGCCTGGGTTTGATGGACAACTTCGCCAACAGCAGCGGCTACGCGGCGCTGGCGCGGCGGGAACTGGCGGATCTGGGGGTGGCGGTGTTCGGCGGGCTGATCATGGAGCCGCCCGCCGGGGGGGTGTCGCTGGAGGCGGTGCGGATCGCGTTGGGTTACGGCTACGGCGCGGGCGACGGGGTGCGCTTCATCTCGCTGCCCACCCACCACACCCGCCATATCGCCCGGCTGGAGGGGCGCTCGCCGGCCTATCTCGACGCCTGTCTGGCCATTCCTGAACAGGGCGAGTTGCCCGATCCGCTGTCGGCCATCCTGGATCTCGTCGCCGAGCACGACGTGGTGCTGAACACCGGGCATATCTCGGGGCCGGAGGCGGTGCGGCTGGTGGAACTGGCCCGGGTTCGGGGCGTGCGGCGGATTCTCGTACCGGCCAATCACTACCGGCCCGAGGAGATCTCGGCCGTCACCGATGCCGGCGCCCACGCGGAATTCTCGTTCTTTTTTCTGAGCCACGCCACCCAGGTGGGACTCACCCATGTGGATGCCGAGAAGCACACGGTGGCGGCGCTGGATCTGCCGGTGCTCGCGGCGGGCATCCATGCCGCCACGCCGGCCCGCACCGTGCTGTCCAGCGATTGCGGGGTGTACGTGCTGCCGCCGCCGGTGGAGGGTCTGCGGGAATTTTTGCTGATGGTGGCGAGCGCGGGGTTTGACGAGGTGGCGCTCAGGACCATGGTGGCGGACAACCCGAAGCGGTTGTTCGGCCTGTGATGCGAGGTCGGGAAGACGGGGAGGGGGAAAGCTGGCGCGCTCGAGAGGATTCGAACCTCTGACCTTCGGCTCCGGAGGCCGACGCTCTATCCAGCTGAGCTACGAGCGCGTGAGAGCTAGATATGATACCCGAAATTTTCCCCAAGTCAAAAGCTATTACCCACCGAAGCGGCGGTTCCTGATCTCCCGCGCCGCGCCGTCCAGGGCCTTTTCCAGGGCATCGCGAAGCTGCGGGCGCAGCACCACGCGCCACAGCGGCCAGAGATAACTCCTGCCGGCCCAGCGCTGGAAGCCGCCGAGCTTCAACCGGTCGAAGAACTGCTCGCGCAGCGCCGGGTACAGGGCATCCAGCCGCCGCTCCAGCGGCCCGGCGAGGTCGTCGTAGCCATCCAGCGCATCCGTCGGCCACGCTGGCAGGGGCGGATCGTCGGCCAGCACCGGGACGATCTGGTAATGATCCGGGCGGCGCCGGCTCTGAAAACGCTCGGCGGGAGGTCGCTCCCGGAACAGCGGATTGTCGCCGGGCAGCACAAACCAGTTCTTCAGGAAAAAATGGCAGTTGTAGCGGCCCAGCAGAAAATCGTGCTGGCGGAAGCGGCGATGGAAGAAGCCCAGGAACGCCCCCAACTCGCCGCTGGCCAGGGCTTTCCGGCCCACGAAGGGATGGCGGCTGGGCGCCACCAGAAAACGGCTGTAGACATCGTCCGCCTCGGCCAACGTGAGGTCGATCTGCTTGAAACGGGACTGATTCATGAACGCCTTTAGCAACTGCACCGGCACCTGGCTGAGGGCGTCGCTGAGGGTGGGATCGGCGGCCCGGGCGTCGCTCAGGGGGTCGATCATCAGCAGCGCCCGGTGGGCCTCCACGCCGCGCCGGGGATTCTTCCCCTGGCGTCCGGCCAGTACCCGGTGGGCCAGATCGAAGGGTTCGTTGTTCAGTGCGCCGCCGTCCACCACCACGGCCCGCGCCGGCTGGCTGGCGCCGGCTGGCCAGGGGCGGGCGTAGATCCGCCGGTCGTTCTCGCCCAGATAGGCGAAGCGATATTCGTAATCGGTGGTGGAACGCCAGATCTCCCGGGGTTGCAGCGCGATGGGAAACGCCGAGGTGGCCAGCGCGGCGCGCCCGAGGCTCGCCCAGGCCCGGTCCTCGCTGCCCCGCTGGCGGGGCAGGCGGATCACATCCGGCGGAAACTGGCCGGGATCGGCATCATGGCGCACCGGCACCCCGAAGCTCAGATAATCCTGGTGCAGCACCACCTCGTGGGGCAGTCCGCTCTCGCCCTGGAAACGGATCCAGTAGGGCACGCCCTGGAGGTTGCTGTAAGTGAGTTGTACCTGAAAGGGATCGGCCAGCCAGTCCCGCTCCCCGGGTTGTAGCGGATCGCCCACGAAGCCCATGCTGCGCTCGGCGATGGCGTCCAGTTGTCGGCAGTTGAGGAGCGCGGTGAGGGGGGCACCACTGTCGATATCGGCGGTGTCCAGCAGATCGCGGATGTCGATCCGATTCACCCAGGGATCGAAGAAGGGGTTGGCCGAGCCCTGCAGGCTGCCGTCGTCGTGGATGTGGGGAAACCGATAGCGCAGCGCCGCCGCCGCCAGCGCGGCGTTGATGCCGCCCGCGGAACTGCCGGTCATCACCCGTAGCTTCACCTCGTGGCGGGGCAGGCTGGCGTCCTCGCGGCGTTCCCGGTACCAGCGGTCCAGGCTCTCGAACAGATAATCCAGCACCCCGGCGGTGTAGGCGCCCGCCGACACCGCGCCGGCCATCACCAGTCCGATCTCGAAGGTGTTGTCCACCGGGGGGATCTCCCGGGGATACCAGCGATGAAAATCGGCCGGCTCGACACCGGCGAAGGGGGTGTGGGGGTTCACATGAAAATCATCACGGGCCATGGGCTTGATACTCCTCCTCCGGGTCATGGCGTGGTATCCCGGGCGGCGACTGGACAGGCTCGCGGGGCTTGCCGGAGAATGACCCCATCCACCATCACCCCGAGACGGACATGCCCGCCGACAACCCCTCTGCCGACAACCTGATCTGGATCGACCTGGAGATGACCGGTCTGGACACCGCCAACGACCGCATCATCGAGATCGCCACCATCGTCACCGACAGCCAGTTGCAGATCCTGGCCGAGGGGCCGGTGCTGGCCATCCACCAGAGCGACGAGGTGCTGAACGGGATGGATGAATGGAACACCCGCCAGCACAACCAGTCGGGCTTGATCCCCCGGGTGCGGGCGAGCCGGATGGACGAGGCCGGGGCCGAGCGCCAGACCCTGGATTTTCTCCGCCAGTGGGTGGCGCCCGCCATCTCGCCCATGTGTGGCAACAGCATCTGTCAGGATCGGCGTTTCCTGGCCCGGTTGATGCCGGATCTGGAGGCGTTCTTTCATTATCGTAACCTGGATGTCAGTACTCTCAAGGAACTCGCCCAGCGCTGGTATCCGAAGATCGCCGCCGGGGTGCGCAAGCAGAGCAGCCATCTGGCGCTGGAGGATATCCGCGATTCCATCGACGAACTGCGCTACTACCGGCGCCATCTGTTCGTGGAAACCGACGCCGGGTAAGGATCAGTTTTCCACGGGTGTATCGGGGTCGTTGCCCCACTCGGACCACGCCCCCGGATAGCCCCGTATCCGGGAATAGCCCAGGGATCTGAGCACCATGTAGGTGTGGGAGGAGCGGTGGTGGGTCTGGCAATAGACCACCACCTCCCGGTCCGGGGTGATACCGCGGCTCTCCAGCAGATCCCTGAGTACCGGCTCCGGCTGGAAACGCAGCGCCCGGTGCTGGTCGATGGCGTTCACCCAGTCCAGATGCACCGCTCCCGGAATATGCCCGCCCCGGGCCGAGCGCACATCCTCGCCCCGGTACTCGGCGGGCGAGCGCACATCCAGCGCCACGAAATCCGGCGCCTCCAGCCGGCCCAGGATATAGTCCCGGTCCGCGGCGCGTTCCGGATGATCATAACTCGCTGGATAGTCCGCCGGTTCGGGCGTCACCCGGCCGCTCTCCAGCGGATGACCCTCGGCGGCCCAGGTTTGCAGGCCACCGTTGAGGAGCGAGAATTTCTCGTGACCCACCACGTCCAGGGTCCACAGCAAGCGGCTGGCGCGCCCGCCCCCCTCGTCGTCGTAGGCCACCACATGGTGGGCGGGGCTGATACCGGCGTCGCCGAGTACCCGGCCGAGCCGCGCCGGCTCCGGGAGCAGGCCGCCCACCGGGGGGTTGGCGCGGATGATCTGGGCGTAGCCGATGTTCACCGCGCCGGGGATGTGGCCCTTCTCGTAGCTCTCGGCGCTGCGCATGTCGATGATCGCCAGATTCGCGGCGCCGAGACCGGCGGCGAGGTCGGCGGGTTCGGCCAGCAATGGCAGGCTGGTGGTGGTCACAATATGAGTTCCTCGGCTGGCTATCTATAACCGCGAGTATAGTCGGGGCGGACCCCGGTTTCCGCCCGATGGACGACAGCATCCCCCCGGTTTCCAATCCTTCCCGTTTCCAGGAGCCCACCATGAGCGATTCCGAATTCGCCATCATCCACCGCTACTTCCAGCGCCCCGACACCCGTGCCGATGTGCTCCTGGGCATCGGCGACGATGCCGCCCTGCTCAGTCCGCCCCCGGGTCAGAGCCTGGTGGCCACGGTGGACATGCTGACCGTGGGCGTACATTTCCTGGCCGATGCCGACCCCGCGGGTATCGGCCATAAATCACTGGCGGTGAACCTCAGCGATCTGGCCGCCATGGGCGCCGAGCCTGCCTGGGGCACCCTGGCGATTGCGCTTCCCGGGGTGGAACCGGACTGGCTGGCGGGCTTCTGCGAGGGCTTCTTCGGTCTGGCGGACCAACATGGATTGCAACTGGTGGGGGGCGACACCACCCGGGGACCGCTCACCATCAGCGTGCAGGTCAACGGCTTCGTGCCGCCGGGGCTGGCGCTACGCCGGGACGGCGCCCGGCCCGGCGACCGCATCCTGGTCACCGGTATCCCGGGGGAAGCGGGACTCGCGCTGGCCGGGCTCCAGGAAAAACTCGACCTGCCCGCCGAGCACCGGGAGCATCTACTGGCCCGGCTGGAGCGGCCCACGCCGCGTATCCGCCAGGGGTTGGATCTGCGCGGACTGGCCACCAGCGCGATTGATATCTCCGACGGGCTGGCCCAGGATCTCGGTCATATCCTGCGCCGCAGCCGGGTGGGGGCGCGGCTGGAACTGGCGCGGCTACCCGCCTCGCCTGCCCTGCAAGGCGTCGAAACCGGACTTGCCCTGGACTGTCAACTGGGGGGAGGCGACGATTACGAGTTGCTGATCACGGTGCCGCCGGCGCGGCTTGCCGAGGTGCGGGCACGGGCGAGCGGCTGGGATTGCCCGCTCACCGAGATCGGCGAGATCGAGGCGGGCGAGGAACTCCGGCTGATCGGATCCGATGGGCGCGTGCATGTACCCGCCTCCCCCGGCTTCGACCACTTCGCCGGCGTCCGGTCCGGCGACTGACGGGGCGCGGGCGATTTTCCTATACTTGAAGCATTTCTCCGCTTCCCGGCGTTTCCACCGCAATCGGACTCAAGGATAAATACCCATGAAACTGGAAACCATCGCCATCCACGGCGGCTATTCCCCCGAACCCACCACCAAGGCGGTGGCGGTGCCCATCTACCAGACCACCTCCTACGCCTTCGACGACACCCAGCACGGCGCCGATCTTTTTGACCTGAAGGTGGAGGGCAACATCTACACCCGCATCATGAACCCCACCAACGCGGTGCTGGAGCAGCGGGTGGCGGCCATGGAAGGGGGCGTGGGGGCGCTGGCGCTGGCCTCGGGGATGTCGGCCATCACGGTGGGAATCCTCACCATCGCTGCGGCGGGCGACAACATCGTCACCACCAGCAATCTCTACGGCGGTACTTACAATCTGTTCGCCCATACCCTGCCGCAGTTCGGCATCGAGACCCGGTTTGCCCGCCACGGCGATCTGGAAGGGCTGGAGCAACTCATCGACGAGAACACCAAACTGGTGTTCTGCGAGTCCATCGGCAACCCGGCGATCACCGTCACCGACCTCACGCCGCTGGCGGATCTGGCCCATCGTCACGGGGTGCCGCTGATGGTGGACAACACCGTGCCCTCGCCCTACCTCTGCCGGCCCATGGAGCACGGCGCCGATCTGGTGGTGCATGCCCTCACCAAGTACCTGTGCGGCCACGGCACCACCATCGGCGGGATGCTGGTGGATTCGGGCAAGTTTCCCTGGGCCGAGCACAGGGAGCGCTTCCCGCGCCTGAACACCCCGGACCCCTCCTACCACGGGGTGGTCTACACCGAGGCGCTGGGCGAGGCCGCCTACATCGGTCGGGCGCGGGTGGTGCCGCTCAGGAACATGGGGCCGGCACTGTCGCCGTTCAACGCCTTTCTGGTCCTCCAGGGCGTGGAGACCCTGCCGGTGCGCATGGACCGCCACTGCGAGAATGCCATGGCGGTGGCGGAATATCTCCAGGATCACCCGGGCGTGGAATGGGTGAAGTACCCGGGACTGGCCGACAGCCCGGATCGCCCGCTGGTGGATCGCTACATGGGCGGCAAGGCCGCCAGCGTCATGAGCTTCGGCATCAAGGGTGGGCGCGAGGCGGGGGCGCGTTTCATCGACGCCCTGCAACTGGTCACCCGGCTGGTGAACATCGGTGACGCCAAGTCCCTGGCCTGCCATCCCGCCACCACCACCCACCGGCAACTGAGCGCCGAGGAACTACCCAGGGCCGGGGTGTCGGAGGACATGGTGCGGCTGTCCATCGGCATTGAGCACAAGGACGATATCATCGCCGATATCGAACAGGCGCTGACCGCCGCCGGTTGAGTGACCGGGATCTATTCATGCCACAGCGACGTCGTCATCACCCCCTGCGGGCCTGGATACCGTTGCTGGTCTCGGCGCTGGTAGTGGGCGGTTTCGGGCTGACGGAGCGGCCCGCGTCCACGGCGCCGCTGCCGGCCATCGGCAGCCACCAGCGCTGCGAACTGCTGGAGGTGCAGGACGGCGATACCGTGCGGGTGCGCTGCGCCGACGGTCTGCTGCGGGTGCGGCTGTGGGGGCTGGATGCGCCGGAACTGGGGCAACGACCCTGGGGCGAGCGATCCCGCGCGGCACTGGCGGAAGATCTACCCGGACGCGTCACCGTGGCCACCGTGGACCACGATCGCTACGGCCGGGCCGTGGCCCGCTTGCTGGACGGTGAGCGGGATCTGGGATTGGCGTTGCTGCGCGCCGGCTGGGCGGCGGTGTACCGGCGCTACAACGACGATCCGGATTATCTCGCCGCCGAGGCCGCCGCCCGCCGCGCGGCCCGGGGTATCTGGGCCGAACCGGGTTTCCAGCAAACGCCGTGGCGCTGGCGACGCTTCAATGCCCCCGGCGGATCATAGGTTTTTTCCAAGGAGAGCATGGTGAGCGATACTGCCGAGACCGCCAGGGAACTGGTGGCCGTGGATTCCCCCCCCGCGCCCGCCTCGGTGCGCCTGGATGGCGACACGCCGCGCTGCGTGGGGGCGTGGACGGTGGCGGGCATCCAGGGCCTGTCCGGACGGCTGGCGGGGCTGCCCTGGCCGCAGGGCTCGGTGATGCTGGACGGGGGCGGAATCGATGCGCTGGATACCGCCGGGGCGCTGGTGTTGATCGACACCGTGGCGGAGCTTCGCGAGCGGGGCTGTAACGTCGGGCTCAGCGGTCTGCGCCCGTCCCATCAGTCCCT